>MWWF01000087.1_pt1 | contig 16305 bp, 16 predicted proteins | sample 1047351 | NCBI WGS metagenome assembly MWWF01 (sample SAMN06349970, study PRJNA376086) | soil metagenome | isolation source: MGM-3 sample Antarctic (ecotone) soil | place: Antarctica
TATACACTAACTTACCTTCGGCATTCATCATTAGCACTTCCAAACCAGATTGCAGTCCGCTTAAGTTAGCCACATACCGGGCAGGATTGGGATACAGCGTGGGCAAGGTGATGCAAGCCGGGCTAAACCGCTGAACGGATGAGTAAGTGAAGCTTCCATCCTGGTCTTTGATCTTAAGCCTAAACCAGGCTGCATTGCCTGTACCATTTACTTTGTACTGGTACATGGCCCCATTGGCTGCATTCTTACTTGCAACCCTGGCTACTGCAGTAAAGCGAACCCCGTCAGCAGAAGTTTCTATTTCGTAATAGCTGTGTTGAATTTCTGTTGATGTTTTCCAACGCAGTGCCGGGGCACATTGCTCGGCAGCTACTGTAAACGAATTGAGGGTAACAGGAAGTGTTGCATTGCAGATTAATGGCGCAGTCAACGCCGACAATCCCGCAATTATCTGGGAAATGTAGGGCTCGCTTCCGGGGCTCTCGTGGTTGCCACCGGGTATAGGCAGCAAGACATTTTGAAGTCCAACATTATTTGCCCTTGTGGTAATAAGATTGCTGCCGTACAGGGTGGTAGGTGAGGTAAAAAAGCCATAGCGAATATTACCGAAATTATAAGGCACCACTTCGTCGGCGGTGCCCTGTGCGCTGTAAATGGGCGGGTCGTTGGCATCAATAAAGCTGGTGTCTACTATGCCGCCGGCAATGTTTATTACGGCGATTACCCCCGATGAATTGTACGTAGGCAAAAGGCTGTTGCCGGGCAGATCAGTATTGCCTTCCAATCCACCATTGTTTTGGATAACTGAAGTAAGTGTGGGGTACTTTACGGGGTTCAACTCTGCCTGGTGGATGGAAGCGGTGTGCAGGGCTGCAATGGCACCGGCAGAAGCACCGCCGATGATGATTTTTGTTGGATCAATTTTGTAAGTATTGGTGGTAGCTGCATCGTGCTTAAAGAAACGAATAGCAGCACGTAGGTCGTTCGTTGCCTTTATCACTACGTCAGTCAGAAAAATCGGGCTATTGAATACGGCGAGCTGATTATTAATCTCGCTAAATACCAAACGGTAATCGATGAGAGCAACGGCATACCCTTTTTTGGCAAGTGCAATGCCAGCAACAGCAAGGTCACTACGCTGGCCGGTGATAAAGGCGCCGCCAAACATTAATATTACAAGCGGTCTTTTTACAGCAACATCGTTTGCCGGTTCGTAAAAGTCGAATTTAAGTTCATTGGCGTATACGGCGTTGGTAACATAATTAAGTGAAGTATTGGCACCGTACGTAACGCCGGTTGTAGTGTTTACGTTTAAAAACAAATCGTTTGTATAGCGACCACTGCCGCAATTGAGTGGATTTTGTGCCTGCAAGGTGACAGTAACAAACACTAAAAAAATAGCGAGTAGAGCTTTGTTCATACAATTAGTTTTGGGTAGCTAAACTACGCGATTTGCTGTTTTGGGCATAAAGAACATAGAGAAATAACGTATCGATTTTCATGGAGGCTACTTTTTTGTAATAAGGACTAAACTATACTTCACGCCTGGTAAGATTGTGCATTGTTGAGTATCCAACAAAGCGTACAAGAGTGCGACGCAACGATGATAAATAGTAGCAATACAGCTCTGGCCCATAAAAAATTATTGCACATTCTCAAGCGGCGTGCAGTATAACATACAGTAAACCCGATTTTATCGATAGCCTGCCCTTGTCGTTTTTTATACACCATCATCTCTTTCGCAACATGTATCAGAATTAACAATGTTGATTTACTCCGTTTTTTTACCACAAAGAACAACCGGAGGAAGAAACGCAAAGCACATAAGGGAGAAGTATATCCCTATCATAAGCTATCACTTCGAAAGGCATTTCATCTTGGATTGTGGGTGATTTTTTTAGACGTGAAAGGTGAAGGTGAAACGGGAAGATGAACGGAAAAGTGTAACGGGAAAAGAGGCGTATGGTGCAAGGCGTAGGCAAAGCACTAAAAGGCGAAAGCATAGGAAGTGAAAGTCTTTATTTTCGTTGATTAAAACTACCACTATGGAATACAGATTTTTAGGTGCCTCCGGGATGCAGGTGCCGGTACTTTGTTTTGGCACTGCCACTTTTGGTGGAGAAGGTTTTTTTAACACATGGGGCGCTACACAAGCCGAAGAGGCTACCCGTCTTATAGACCTTTGTCTTGATGCAGGAATGAATTTTTTTGATACAGCCAATACCTATTCTGCGGGCTTAAGTGAAACCATACTTGGTAAGGCTATAATAGGCAAGCGCGAGAAGGTGTTGATCTCTACAAAAGCAACCTTTTCTATGGGTGAGGCACCCAACCACCAAGGTTCAAGCCGGTGGCATTTACTGCGGCAGGTAGAAGGCAGTTTACGACGGCTGGGCACCGATTACGTTGATGTGTACCACATGCACGGTTTTGATGGCAACACAGCCATTGAAGAAACATTGAGAACGCTTGATGACCTTGTGACCAGTGGCAAGGTGCGGTACATCGCCTGTTCCAACTTTTCGGGGTGGCACCTCATGAAGTCACTTGCCATAGCAGAGCGCTATGGCTGGAACCGGTATGTTGGCCAACAGGTGTATTACTCGCTGCTGCACCGCGAGTATGAGTGGGAATTAATGCCACTGGGCATAGACCAAAAAGTGGGTAGCATTATCTGGAGCCCGCTCTCCGGCGGACGACTGGGGGGCAAATATGGCCGCAATAAACCCATGCCCGAAAACAGCCGGGTGGCCCTGGGTGGTAGCCCTGTACCCGATGCTGTCTTAAACACCGAAGTAATGTACAACGTGACGGATGCACTGGAGGGTATTGCTGAAGAAACCGGAAAGTCAGTGGCACAGGTAGCCATAAACTGGTTACTGCAAAAGCCTACCGTAAGCAGTATTATTTTTGGCGCCCGCGACGAAGCACAACTACAACAAAACCTTGGCGCGGTTGGCTGGAACCTCTCTGCGGATCAGGTACAGCAATTGGATGAAGCAAGTAATCAATCACCTATTTATCCCTACTGGCACCAGCGTATAAACACAGAATTAAATCCTATTCCACCCTCCCGAATTTAATAGTAGCCGCCGTTGTACTTAGAAATGTAGTGCTTAAGGGGTAAAAAAGTGAATTGGATTTTTTTTGGACCAAACAGTATAGCGCTATCAAGCATCGTTCCCGCCCGAGGCGGGACTCTTTTACTGTTGGATACTTTATTGAGCAAAAATCAAAAAGTCATTTATTTATCTCTTGCGAAGTATAACTATTACCATTTCCTGTGGTAACATGTATTACTATCGATCAGGCGGTAAGTGAACTGGGCGGGATTAACATTTTTTGAAATGGCAAGTAAAGCTCCGTTGGGAGGTGTAATAGTTAATTAACAAAACACGCTTTATCCGGGCCCGGATAAATTAAGAGCGATTGAGAACAGAGCATTGAGCATTGAGCAAGCCTGTAAGCACCTTTAATGTACTATGGAATATGCAGTGAACTGTTCTTCCTGTCTTTCTTCAACCAATACTTCAGAAACGCGGGCAAGTTGCGGGCCTGTTCTGCACCATGCTTCAAATTTGTCCAGGGCCGCAACCTCTCCTGTAACTATAGTCTCTACTTCTTTGTTCGCTGTATTGCGTATCCATCCCGTTATGCCCAGTTGTACTGCTTCTTTTTTGGCTAAGGCTCTATAGAATACGCCTTGTACTTTTCCTTTTACGAGCAAATACCGTGTTGGCATACTTAACTAGATTTTTTAACCATGCCGCCGAGTTCAAGAATTATATCCCACTCGGCATCAGTTACACGGCTTACCGACAACCTGCTGAGGCGAACAAGTTCAATTCCTTCCAGGCGTTTGTCTGCTTTTATGGTGACAAGGGTAACCGGCCTCTTTATTTTTTTTACTGGCTTAAAGTTCACCACTACCCAGTTTGGGTCTTCGGTGGTGGGGTCCTGGAAAGCCTCTTTCGATACTTTAGCTATCCCTACAATTTCCAGTCCTTCGTTGCTGTGGTAAAAAAAAACTTCATCACCCTTTTTCATTTCGCGCAGGTTATTGCGGGCCGCATAGTTGCGTACACCATCCCAAAAGGTTTCCTTTTCCGCAATCAATTGATCGAAACTGAATTTGGAAGGTTCTGACTTGATTAACCAGTGCGCCATAGCAAAATTTTAGGTGGCAAAAATAATGCTGAACGATCCTTAAAAAATATTGTAAGGGGTAGACGAAAGAAAAGTGTTGGGTAATTGAAGATTTAGCGTGAGGCTGTACCAACGTAATGGAACCCCAAACCCCTAAAGGGGCTTTGAAACCATGCAAAAAAAACCTGCTGATTTTTATTCTAAAAAGATCCCACTCATAATGTCTGCCATCAGTCATCTTTCAACTGTCATCTGTCTACCTGATCTCAATATCAACACGTCTCTTTTCGGCATTGGGCCTGGGGGTAGCGCTTACATCAGGTTGGGTTTCAGAAATAATCTGCTGGTTAGGAAAACCGTTTTCCTGCAAATAATTTCGAACCGAGGCAATACGTCTTTGTGCCAGTTGCCGGTTTACTTCAGGCGATCCCATAGAGTCTGTTCTACCTGTAAGTTGTACCTTATTGTTGTATGGACGCTTGTTGTAGTCGCCGGCCACTCGTTCCAATACCCTTAATGCCGCGGGAGACAATGCATTACTGCCGGTAGCAAAATAGACAGGGTCGTAAATAAGGTTTTGAACGGTATTTACCTCTCCCTTCGAGGACGACGGCGTTGGTTTTGGTGCCACTCCCACCCTCACTGTGTCTCTTATTACAACCGTATCCATTATGATAGCGGTGTCAGTAATCACCCTTCTAACTGTATCTACCCGGGCACCCGGAGCACGACTTGCAGCGTTTGCGGATGCCGCCATTTCGGCACGGAGCATTTTTATTTGCTGCTCCAGGTCATCATTTCTATTGTACATTCTGTTTAATTGCTCCTGGTTATAATTAACAGGGGGCTGTACAATTACAGCAGGGGAATTTGGAGCAGCTACCTGTCTCTCTACTATACGCACGCTACCAGATGGTTGAGTAACCGGGCGTTGCTGTATTATGGTAGTACTACCTGGTTGAGCAGCTCGCTGCTGAGTAGGGGTTGGCCTAATGTTATTAATTGCAGCAGGCTTTGCAGGAGCGTTTCTTATTGCTATAGAATCGGCAATTCTTTTTTGCTCCAGTTGTTGTAACCTCATTTCGCTTTCAGCAACACGGCGAATAAGAAAATCTATTTCTGCATCCTTTCGTTGAAACGCCGTATCTACCCTGGTAGCGGTCATATTGTTTGGAGCACTAATCGTATTGCTTACCATTACGGTATCGGCACTTTTTGACTGGCTTGTAACGGCACCCTGTGCAGTACCTCCCAGGTAATTATTTACGATGACATTAACCAGGGGAGCACGATTATCCTGTTGAGCTTTGATGACAACATTAGAAGTACTTCGTATGCTATCGAGTGCCGCGCGGTATTGTGCATATAGTATGCTTGTATCTTTAAAATTGACCTGATCTGCACGTTCTATTTCATCTTCTGATTGGCCGCGGACTAAGCCCGACATTTTACGCAAAAACCTTGAAGGACGTCCGTAAGTGATCCCGATCTTTAAACCAGCGTGCACATCTATACTGGGTAGCTTCTCATTAAATAAATAAGTTCCGAGGTTATTAGAGCCGAGAAACAAAGGACCCAAACGGAGGGTTGCGCCCACATTTGTCCGATCGTTCATGGGTGTAACTACCACAGGTATGTACAATCCAAAGTACCGGGTCTCTAAACGGGGAGTTACCGCATACCATCTTACGGGTTGAAACGCGGTCTGCGTATTTAATCGCTTTCTTTCCACAGGTTGATACAATGCTGCATTAACATAAAAGCCGTTGAATAGATGAACGTCAACATTTGCAGTAAGTGCAGTAGGCAAGCTCATATCAAAAGAAGATGATGCATTGGGCGCATATTGCACCAGCCTTGAGTAAGCGGTATCCCAGTCGTCGAAGCTGTTTGCTTTTACATTGCTGAAATTATAATTATTGATATTAACAGCATGGTCGTTTGTGGACCGCTTTTTATTAAATGAAAATTTACCAACGTCAACCAGGGCCACTCCAAGCCGAAGGGCATACTTATTTAAATCGCGTCTGTCTTTTACTTTATCGTTTTCACCCACATATTTAAAACGGTCAAACTTACCTCTGAATTCATAGGTAAATCCAAGATCCCAACCAAAACTTTTGTCTTCTACATCGCGAAAGAAAGAATTAATTCCTAATCCCTTAACATCAGCATTTTCCGTGCGGTAATATCGTATAAGCGGTGATTGCAGCGACAATTGATTTGCTGATTGAAATTGCACTTGTACATTATCGCTTTGTATATGAGCTGCCGATTGACCTATTAGCCATTTGCCTGTAAAAGCACCTTTAAGAAAGTGGGCTTTCCTGTTGTACAAAACGGTGCCATAGGTAAGTCCCACCTCCTGCCAGCGTAAATAATTAAAGTTGATGCCACTATTGTCCTGAACCATTGCGTACTGGCGTTGATCCTGTAAGTTATTAACCAGCAGGGTTGCGGTGGACCTGTTTACATCAAAAGCCTGCATACCTACTCTTGATTGCAGGTTTAGGGCTATTGCAGACTGCTTACCCACACTAATCATCATAGATGCAGGGAATTGTATTCGATTTTGAGCTTGCATATTCACCCGTGTATTGGCCATACCGGGAGTAAGTGTAATAAGCTCGGCCCGTACCGAGTTGTAATTGCTGTTGTAGGGGGGCTTAAAAAATCGACGGCTAACCAATGCATCTCTTTTAATATCGAATAAATTATTGTCGAAATAAGAACTAAAGCTTATCAGGTTGATGTCTACCTTGAATCGGCTGTCCACAATGCTTGAGGGATTAAACCCGAGAGAAGATACTCCGCCATAATTGCCTGTAGCTATTCCAACCTGGTGTTGGGCCAAACCTGTTGTACAAACAACAAGAGAAAAAGATAACGATAGAATTATTGAGTAAAATTTGTTCATGAGTATTAGATTATGTATTGATGAAGGACAAATGCACACCAGCGTGATACTAAAGCATTTGACGGGTTAATATTCTAATTGATTCTAATGGTAAAACTACTTCCAACAACATACTAGGGTAATAGTTGTTTGTTTCAATTTAGAACAGGCTTTTTCAGGACATTAGAAAACTGAATTATACTGACAGGAAAGCGCTGATTTTTTACAAACTTTCATTGCCTTTGTAGCGGCTTTGAAACGCTTTTTGATTATAAAAGTCATCATCTACCGTGAGGCTATTACCAGGATTACCAGGAATGTATTGCTGATATACGGTTATTTCATAATCAGGTTCAATTAAACTGCCTTCTCCAAATCGTTTTGTGTTTCTAAAAGTGTCATAATTAATATCGTTAGAAATTACATGCTGGTTTTCTTCGTCTACGTCTACCAGGCCTATTGGTACTATCAAATGGTTTTCTCCCTCCTTATTTGTAAATTCATGTACACCATCAATGGCCCGGGATTGAAGTTCTTCATGTCCCTCATTAATAATTGTGTCATCTACTTCTACATCCAGGTAAACCACTCTTTTTGCTTTTTTATTCACCAAAAGATTGTCTACTTTTCCAATTGTTCTATTCGACCCATCTTTTATTTCCCAGCCTCTTACATCAGGATAATCAGAAGCCACTTTATAATTTGATAATTCATTTAAATAGTATAGATTTTTTTCTGACATGTTCTTTGTTTTTAAGTCAACAATTAGTTCATATTTTTTATAAGCTCCGCAGACGCCTGGAAAAACGACTTTACAGCATCGCGTTGATCGAGTGTAAGAACATCAGGTTTTATGTTGTTTGCTGCGGTGCGAACCTCATTTAGCTCATTGGTAAGCTTAGGATACTTTGCCTGCTGCATGTTTTGCATAGCATCCGCTAGTTTATCTGCGGCTTTTCTAATACTGTTTGCATGTGTTGTTTCAAAGGGATCTTGTGTTATACGGTCTGCATGCTCCTTTACTTTATCCAGGTCTGCTGACACGTTATAACCGGTTTGTTGTGCCTTTGCATTTATTGCAGCAGTTAGTCTTAGTAGAGCCCCGTTAGTGTAGTCATGATCAATTCCCATACTCCTGCCATTGTTTACAAACTCTATGTACTCGGTTACCGGGCTCTTTATATTGTTGGATGTAGTATCACTAGTAGCAACAGTCGTAGTTTGTTGCCCCTCGTCATCCGTTCTTGTAAGGCCGAAATAGGCTACAATTCCGGCTATCACGATGAAAGCCAAAAGCAACCACAACCAATTCGAACTTTTCTTTTCAATTTTAATTTCTGCCATAAAAAAGTTTTAGGGATAATAAATAATCAGTTGATGTATCAGGGATTAGGGAACTCGGAACAACGTGTTGTCACAATTATATAATAGTGATACATCTAAGCACCAGAAGATTAAGTAAACAGATTATAGCTAAAATGCTCGAAAAAACCATGCCAGCAGACTGATAACTCTAATTAATTGTATAAATCAATCAACCTTAATTAAGATGAAAATATTGTTGGCACATTTTTGATGACTTATATGAATATTCTTGATTAAAATATTTTTATATGAAACAATTAAACAGGCTTATAGCATTAGCAATTACAATTTTTCTATTTACAATAGTAGCATGCAGTAGTAAACCAAATGATGAGCAAATACAGGAAAACCTGAACAAACAAATAACCGAAAACAAGGAATTTTCAGGTATAAGCGCAACGGTTAACAATGGCGTTGTAACACTTACTGGAATCTGCGAAGGCGAAGACTGTGCAACAAAGGCTGAAGAAAAAGTGAAAGAGACTGATGGAGTGCAGCGTGTAGAAAATAATATTCAAAGTAATCAAGGAACCGATCTTACACTTAGAACTTCGGTACAGTCAATAATAAGTAAATATGAAGGTGTTCAGGCCGATGTTACCGGAGGGGTTGTTGTTTTAAGAGGGTCAATAAATAGAAATCAGGTGCAAGCGCTAATGAATGAATTAGCAGCACTTCAACCCAAAAAGCTAGACAATCAGTTGGCTGTAAAATAATTGCGGATCACTTAGAAGCGTGTTAGAGGATTACGGTGGTTGGACTATTAAACCTAAAAGCCAGGCATACAGATAATTTAAATGATCTTGTACGGGGTACAGCAGGTGAGGAATTTTTTCAACGCTTCTTGTACCCTTTATTTTACCGCTTTATTTGTTTAAGTAAAGTTGCTTACCTAAATATTTCGTCCACGAATGGTGATGTAGTACCTGCCACATGCAGCATAGGTTTATTAAAAAAATAAATATAGCTCTGGAAGGGTACTACCCTACCAACCATTCGCCATTACATCCGCAATATGCAATGTGCGCAGGTTGTAACCTTTCTTTCTTATGTAGCCATCAAGGTGCATGAGGCAGCTTAAATCAGTGCTGATGATATAATCCGCACCCGTAGCGATGGCGTTATTCACCTTTTGGTCGGCCATGCTAATACTAATGGGTTCGAACTTAACGGCAAACGTTCCACCAAAGCCGCAGCAGGTTTCTACATCATTCATCTCTATCAGTTCCAGCCCTTCTACCTGCTGCAACAATTGCCGAGGCTCAGTTTTAATTTTACACTCCCGCAAGCCGGCGCAGCTATCGTGATAAGTGGCTTTGGCCTGCAGTTTGGCGCCTACATTGTCGCATTGCAGCACCTTTACCAGAAACTCACTAAACTCAAATATGCGTTCTCCCTGCTTCAGCACATCGTTATGCACAGAAGAATTATCAAAAAGGTTAGGATAGTAATTCCGCACAAAACCAACGCAACTGGCACTCGGTGATACGATATAATCTGTGCCTGCGAAGTCCTTCAAAAATTTGGAACAGACTATTTTCGACTCATCCCAAAACCCGGCATTGTAGGCCGGCTGGCCGCAACAGGTCTGGTTAGGATTATACCGCACCGTGCACCCTGCCTTCTCCAGCACCTTTACCATATTAAAGCCCGTTTCGGGGTACAACTGGTCTACAAAACAGGGAATAAAAAGTTGAACGTCCATAAGACAAAATCAAGTTTGAAAGAAGTGTACAGAAAAGGTACAGTACTTAGCGCAGGCTTCTGTTAAAGGCAATCATTTTTATAGCAGTCACGCCGGCTTCCCCGCCCTTATGCCCATGCACCCCACCAATTCGTTCTTTAGCCTGTTGTTCGTTTTCTACAGTAAGTACACCAAAAATAACAGGAACTTCAAGCAACAGGTTTAGCTGCACAATGCCGTTAGTTATTCCCTGGCACACATACTCAAAGTGTGGCGTATCGCCCCGAATTATAGTAGCAAGCGCCACATAGGCATCAGGCTTACGTAAAGCCTGCTTGTGGTACGATCGTATGCCAAACGGCACCTCAAAAGCCCCCGGCACCACTACTGTTGCGCACTGCACACCATTGGCATCCAGTACAGCTTTGCAGCCCGCCTCCAGTGCATCTATAATATGCGCATTCCATTCCGTTTTCACCATTACAACAAAGGCATCCTTTATTTCAGGGATGCCTTCGTTTAGAACCAAATTACCTTGAGTTGCCATAGTTATTTTACGCTAAAATCATTTTTCTCCACACTTAACCGGTAAATGTATTTATCAATACTAAAACCTTTTTCTGTGCGGGGATATTTGTCTTTGATCTCTTTATACAGCTCAACGGCTTCCGAGTTTTTTCCCAGGCTTTCCAACAGGTAACCGGCACGAAAAAGAAACTCAGAAGAATTAAAGTCATCTTCAGGAAAAGCGCGACCGGCCTTTTTGTAATTGTCTACGGCCTCATCATTCTTCTTCAACTCACTGTAGGCATCGCCCAGCCGTCCGTAAGCAATCATTTGTATCTGCTTGCTGTCGGTGCTAAATTCCTTCAGGTATTTAATTGCGTTGTTGTAATCGTTATTCTTCAAAAAAATATTGCCTGCATAAAAATTAGCCAACTCAGCGGATTCTGTACCCCCGTAATTTTTTATGATGTACAAGAATCCTTTGTTTGTTCCGTCTCCATTTAACGCCAGGCTAAGGCTATCGTTCTTAAAATATTCCTGTGCTTTAAACATTGCGTCAGCCGCCTTATCCTCGGCAGGTTCTTTAAAAAACTTCTTGTACACCAACCATCCACCTATTACAATTATAATAGCTGCTGCAATACCAATAATCGGCTTTTGATATTGCTCCCAAAATCCCCTTGCTCTCTCTACCGGGTCGCGTGCCAGCTCAACTTCTTGTACTTTACTTACTGCCATTGTTGTTTTTTATTGTGTTCTAAACTTTTAAGGTTTACAGGTTCTACTATAATTAGTCGGTAATAAATGGATAATCCTGGTCTACATATACATCTTTCAGCAATTCGCTATCATCGGGCAGCGGGCTTTCCTCTGCAAAACGAACACTCTCGTTTACCACTTCTTCTATGCGTTTATCTATAGCGTCCAACTCCTCTTGCGTAGCAAAATTATTGGCCAGTATATTTTTGGTTACCAGCGTAAGCGGGTCTTTCACCTTGTATTCTTCCAGTTCTTCTTTACGGCGGTATTTCTGAGGATCGCTTATGGAGTGTCCTTTATAGCGATACGTTTTCATCTCCAATAAGGTCGGTCCACCTTTTTCACGTGCCCTTTTCACTGCCCGGTCCACCGCATCGTGCACTGCTTCGGGGTTCATACCGTCTACCATATCGCCCGGCATATCATACGCATCGGCCAATTTATAAATATCGGTTACGTTGCTGGTGCGCTCTATTGAGGTACCCATTGCGTAATTGTTGTTCTCACAAATAAACACCACCGGTAGTTTCCACAACATCGCCATGTTGAAAGATTCGTGCAATATCCCCTGCCTCGCCGCACCATCGCCAAAAAAGCAAAGCACCACATTATCTGTGCCTTTGTATTGCTCGGCAAAAGCCAATCCGGTACCTGTACCAATTTGTGCACCCACTATTCCATGGCCGCCAAAAAAACGCTCCTTCACACCAAAAAAGTGCATACTTCCACCCTTGCCTTTTGCACAACCTGTAGCCTTGCCATACAACTCGGCCATACACGCATCAGGCGACATCCCTTTTGCCAATGCCAAACCATGATCGCGGTAAGCTGTAATATATGGATCGTCGGGCAGCGTGGCCGTCATACATCCGGCAGCAAGTGCTTCCTGGCCAATATAGGCATGAAAAAAGCCCCTGATCTTGCCGGCCATCTTATATTTCTCTTCTGCTTTTAGTTCAAACTGGCGAATAAGTTGCATTAATTCATACCAGTATAAATAAGTTTCCTTGGAGAATTTGGTTGGCACAGTGTCAATTTTTTTGAGCCGCAAATATAAGTGATTAGCCTTAAAAACCATTCGGATTGTAAAGCCCTTTACCGCCTGTTATTACCACAGCAACCGGCCTGGCAACTTGATTGATGCTCAAGTGAATGCATCGCATTTTTGTTCCGAAACAGTTGAGTTGCAAAGTGTTTTTGGTAGCCGGCGAAGGCATTTCATAGCGGCATCCTTGCCACGCTCGGTTCACGGGCAGTTTTTTATGGCAGCATTTACCCATGCAGTAAATGCGTACAAGCTAACTTGCAACCCCCATGCTGCAATTGCAAAATATAACCTTGTACCAGTATAAAAACTATGTGGCCGAACAGTTTCAGTTTACAAGCCGGGTAATGGGCATTTGTGGCAATAATGGCCAGGGCAAAACCAACTTGCTGGATGCTATTTTTTACCTCTGTTTTAGCAAAAGCTATTTCAGCAAAACTGATGCAGCCAATGTACACAAGGGCATGCAGGGCATGCGCATTGAAGGGAATTTTATCCGCGAAGAGCAGGCAGAAAAGGTTGTCTGCATCCTTCGGGAGAACAACAAAAAAGAAGTATTGCGCAACGGACAGGAATACAAAAGGCTAAGCCAACACATTGGCGAGTTTCCGGTGGTAATGATAGCCCCCGACGATGTAGAACTGATACTGGGCACCAGCGAAGTGCGACGTAAGTTTATAGATACCCTGCTCAGCCAGCTAGACGGCGAGTACCTGCAGACGCTTATCACTTACAACAAAGTGCTGCTACAGCGCAACAGTTTACTAAAGCTGGCAGCAGAGCGCGGCTATACTGATAATGAACTGCTAACCGTTTTAGACAACCAATTGGTACAACCCGGCAACATCATCTTTAGCAAACGCAAAGCTTTTCTCAATACTTTTCTTCCTGCTGCAGCCGAAGCCTATAAACAAATCGCTGGTAGCAACGAGGCTATCGCATTGCAGTACTACAGTCCGCTGTTGGCAGACGATTTTAGTACACTACTTGCTACCTACAAACAAAAAGACCTGTTGCTACAACGCACTACAATAGGCATACACAAAGACGATATAGAACTTAGTTTGCACAACGAGCCGCTGAAGCATATTGCCAGCCAGGGCCAGCGTAAAAGCCTGTTGTTTGCCCTTAAACTTGCCGCCTTTCACCAGCTAAAGAACGCAAAGGGTTTTGCACCATTGTTGCTGCTGGACGATGTGTTTGAAAAGCTGGATGCGGGACGAATGAACAACCTGCTGCACCGGGTATGTACCCAAAACGATGGGCAGGTATTTATAACCGATACAAACAAAGATCGTTTGGAAAAGGCGCTTAGCAGCCTTTCAGTGCAATTTCAGCTTATTGAATTGTAGGGGGGTGAAAGTTCTTCGAATACCTGGCGGTTAGCGCATGAAGGCGACAATTAGAAATAATAGCGAATTTAGTATTCTTGTGTAAATACAGACTTAAGCGGTCAGGTTAAAAAGACTCAATAATTAAACAGTCACAAACAACAATTATGTCAATAACAATAGAGTCAGAACTAACCGGTATGAAAAAAGCAAGCGATGCCGTTGCCTGTACGTTGAAGGAAATGAGAGACTACGCTCAACCCGGCATGACAACAAAGCATTTAGACAATTATGGGGCAAAGATACTTGCTGATTTTGGGGCTAAATCAGCGCCGTATCTCACCTATGGTTTTCCCGGTTGGACTTGCATAAGCGTAAACAATGAATTTTGCCACGGTGTTCCGTCCGACAACAGCATACTTAAGGAAGGCGATTTGATCAATATTGATGTGTCAGCCGAACTTGACGGCTTTTGGTCGGACAACGGAGGCTCATTTGTACTTGGGGAAGACATCAAAAAACACCAAAAGCTTGTAGATGCTTCAAAACAGATTTTGCATAAAGCAATCAACAATATAAAAGGTGGGGTTCGTATTTCAGACATAGGATATCTAATAGAAACAGAAGCGAAAAAACGTGGTTATAAAGTAATCAAGGACCTTACAGGTCATGGGATAGGTAGAAGTCGACATGAAGAACCCCGCGAATTAGCAAATTACAGAGATCGATATAACCTGGCAAGGTTTAAGAAAAACGCTGTTGTTGCCATTGAAACATTTATATCAACAACATCAACGTACACCCAAACCCTACAAAATGGCTGTACCATGGTAGGAATAAAGGTGGCTTTATGGCACAACATGAACATACCATTGTAGTTACTGACAGTATTCCATTCATACTCACTGAAAAGAATGAAATATGGAATTGAATGATAGCTATCAGAATGCCTCGAATAACTATTATGCTACAATCCGCTCCGGCATAAAGTCATAAAACGTTGCCTGGTATTTTTCAGGATCCTTTCGTCTCTATAGAGTTAACAAAAAGAAAGGATGCTCCTTTAGAAATTTGCCCAGGAATTATAGACAAATGTAAATTTGATTATTATGGCAACCGTAACAACAGCTATTACAACCAGGCTTGACAAAGAAATTTCTAATATAGTCAAGCGTTCAAGTATTGATAAAAAGTTTGTACCTGACAAAAAAGCTATTACTTACTCAGAATTTCTCTCTAATAAAATGCTTATGATTTTCGTAATTAGAGAGGGTGTTCCTTATTCTTTGTTTAACCTAATTCAACATCTTACACCGTTTACGGACGATAATTGGGCGGAATTTTTAGATATTTCTCCGAAATCACTCCACCGATATAAACACACTTCAAAGAGATTTAAATCCATTCAATCAGAGAAGATAATTCAGTAACTCAAGGAGATTACAATCTGCTAATTAATCCTAATCATCCAGATTTCAAGCGAATAAAAATTATATCGACGACTAAATTTCCATTTGACAAACGGATCTTCGAATAAAATACCAGGCAACAAAAAATATTTGCAAACGCAGGACCGAAAAATGTTACATCAGCTATGTGCAAGCCTCTGCTTAACGTTTACCTCTTCGTGGCTTAAAAACACCAGCAATAACTAAAATATAAATTAGGCCTGCGGCATTTGGGGCAAGTTGATACATGACTGATTTCAAACTCCCCCATCTCCTACCCTTTGCATCACGTACCTTCATTGTTTACACTTTGACTTATGCCCAACAGAAATTGGTTTTTGGATTGGTTCAATTCACCCTATTATCACTTGCTTTACCAGGAGCGCAACCATACAGAAGCATTCGACCATATCAAAAAGATTTTGTCCCATTTAAACCCACCAGCCCACTCAAGAATGTTGGATGTGGCTTGCGGCAAAGGCAGGCACAGCAAAGCACTGGCCGACCAGGGGTTTGATGTTACAGGCATCGATCTTTCTATTACATCAATTGAGGAGGCAAAGCAGGAAGAGGCAGGTAACCTGCACTTCTTCCAACACGATATGCGTTTGCCGTTTTGGATCAATTACTTTGATTACGCTTTTAACCTCTTTACCAGTTTTGGTTATTTCAGCACCGAAAGGGAGCACAACAATGCCATACGCACTATTGCACAATCGCTGGTAAGTGACGGCTATTTTATAATGGACTACCTGAATGTGCATTATGCAGAGGATAACCTGGAAAAAACGCAAGTGAAAGTTGTAGATGGGACACGATTTCACTTAACCAAATGGCACGACACGGAGCATTTTTTTAAGCAGGTGCAAGTAGAAGAAAAAGGGACGCCGCTCAAGCACTTGTATACGGAAAAAGTGGCTAAGTTTTCGCTCGGCGATTTCACCGATATGTTTGCCTACCAGGGCTTGCAGGTACAAGAGGTTTTTGGAGATTATGACCTCGCCCCCGTCAACATCAAAACCTCGCCGCGTATGATCATTATTGCGAAAAAAGTTAGAAGGTAAGGGCGGGTCTTTGTGTGTTGATACAGCCTTTCTTCGTGGAGCACGCTTGGTATCTCAGTC
>MWWF01000088.1_pt1 | contig 16096 bp, 17 predicted proteins | sample 1047351 | NCBI WGS metagenome assembly MWWF01 (sample SAMN06349970, study PRJNA376086) | soil metagenome | isolation source: MGM-3 sample Antarctic (ecotone) soil | place: Antarctica
TTCTTACTGCCTGCAAATTAAGTGTGGCGGATATTGCCATCATCAATATGAAAAAAATTGGAGAAGAAGAATTGCAAAACTTAATTGATGCTGAAGCAAAAAATGTTTTGCTTTTTGGAATTGAACCGCTTTCAATTGGATTACCAATAAACTTTCCACCCTTTCAACTGCAACAGTTTAATAGATTCACCTATTTACATTCGCCAAATTTAACTGAGTTGGAAAAAGACAAGACGCTCAAAACAAAATTGTGGACCAGTCTCAAAACATTGTTTGGAATATAAAACAGAAGATGAAAATTATTTTTGCCACTAACAACCAGCATAAAGTTGATGAGATAAAAGCAGCATTGCCGGCGCATTTTTCTATAATTACATTAAAAGAAGCAGGCATTGACATTGATATTCCTGAACCATACGATGCATTAGAGGAAAACGCAGCAGAAAAAGCAAGAACAATATTCGGCTTAACTAAAGCTGATTGTTTTAGCGAAGACACAGGCCTGGAAGTATATGCCTTGAACAATGAACCCGGCGTACACAGTGCAAGGTATGCGGGTGAAGAAAAATCATTTGACAAAAACATAGACAAGCTTCTTTTAAATTTAAAAAATAAAGAAAACAGGAATGCAAGATTCAGAACAGTAATTTGTTTGATATTAAATAATAAAGAATATTTTTTTGAAGGAACTTGCAAAGGCAAAATTATTGATGAAAGAAAAGGCGAAAAAGGTTTTGGTTACGATGCCGTTTTTATTCCTGATGGAGCAGAAAAAACTTTTGCCCAAATGACAATGGAAGAAAAGAACAGTTTAAGTCACAGGAAAAAAGCAGCCGATTTGCTGGTAACATTTTTGAATACTTATTAATAAAAAAAGAATATTGAGCAGCGAAAGCAACCAAATATTTTCAGATACCGACTTAATTGAAGGATGTTTGAAGGGAAACCGCAAAATACAACACGAACTGTATAAGCGATTTGCCTCAAAAATGTATGGTGTATGTTTGAGGTATGCCAGTAATGCAGAGGAAGCAGAAGATATTTTGCAGGAAGGTTTTATTAAAGTGTTCAATAAAATTGGCAGTTTTAGAAGAGAAGGTTCTTTTGAAGGTTGGGTGCGCCGGATCTTTGTAAACACTGCAATTGAGCAGTTCAGGAAAAAAATATACCTGCAGCCTATCAGTGATGTGGAAGAAGACACAATTGATGGTAAATATCTTTCAGTGCTTGACAAGCTTTCAGAAAAAGATATTATTCAGTTGGTGCAGCAATTATCGCCTGGATACAGAACTGTTTTTAACATGTATGTAGTGGAAGGATATTCGCACAGGGAGATTTCTGAAATCTTAGGCATTAGTGAAGGCACAAGTAAATCGCAATTGTCAAGAGCAAAAAATATATTGCAGGAGCTGGTAAAAAAATTTATTGATAGAAAAAAAAGAGTTCCATAATTAGTAATGAATAATGAGTAACGATATTCAAAAAAAGCTGTCTCAATTTGAAGCTCAACCTCCACAAAAGGTTTGGGATAAAATTGCTATTGCTTTGGATCAAAATGAATTTGGAATGCTTGGGGAAAGACTCTCTCAATTTGAATCCATGCCGACTTCAATTATTTGGAATAAAATTAATGAAGACCTTGATAAAAAAACACAAGCTAAGATTATTCCATTTTATAAAAAGCATGCAACTACTTTAAGATATGGAAGTGCGATCGCCATATTTGTTGTAATAGCAACAGTGGTTAGTTTGTTCATTAGCAAAAAAACAATTTCAGAAGTCCCCTCCCAAAATATAGCAAACAGTAAACAGCCGGTAATTAAAAAAGATCAACAAAAAATATCGGAAGATGATTTACAGGATGAAAACGAAAAAATAACTTTACAGGCATTAAATAAACCAGAAAAACAATTTCATACGCAAAGAAGAGATAACACTTTTACTACTAGTTCTTCGGCCCTTGGCTTTATCTTATCTATTGACAAGCTTATACCCAAATTTGCCAAAAGAACAACAGCCATTGCTTTCAATTCTCCTGTTGACAAATACATGGTATATAGCAATGAAAATGGAAGTGCCGTGAAACTTCCAAAAAAATTGTTTGATGCCATTGCCTGTCCGGCGCAAGATGTTATTTGCCAAAAAAAATTTAAGCAAATGCAGGAAAAATTTGCAGCATCTGCACTCACTACCGGTTTTACCGGTGTTCTTGACATACTTAATAAATTGGGAGAAAACCAGTAATCTTAACCATGTCAAGAATTAAGATACAACTCCCGGAAGGATTTAATTTTTCTACTACAATTCCCATTAGAATTACCGATTTGAATTATGGAGGCCATGTTGGCAATGATAAAGTTCTTTCCATTATTCACGAAGCAAGGATGCAGTTTCTAAAAAGTTTTGGCTACACGGAAATGAAGTTTGAAAATGTAAGCCTGATTATGAGTGACGTTGCAATTGAATTTAAATCGGAATTATTTTATGGAGATGTGATAACAGCTTTTGTTGCAGCAATTAATTTTACCCGTTCAGGTTTTGATATTTATTATAAACTGATGAAAGAAAATACAATTGCCGCTATCGCAGAAACAGGGATGGTTTGTTTTGATTATGAAAAGAGAAAGGTAGTTAGCGTCCCTCAAAAGGCAGTTGAGAGAATGTGCACATTAGCTAATGTGCTATTGTGCTAATTGATTTTACAAAAGTTAAAGATTCTATATTAGCAAATTATCGAATTAGCTAATCAGCACATTGTTCCAGATTCTCCAACTCTCTTCCGCTTGTCCAACAAGCATTTCATATCCGTTGATGATTTGTGCCCCTTGTTTCTCTCCTTGCAAAAGAAATTTTGTTTTTGGCGGATTGTATGTCAAATCAAACAATAAATGTTTTGGTGAAATAGCGTCATAAGGAATTGGGGGATCATCATCAACATTTGGATACATGCCAAGCGGTGTTGTGTTGATAATGATTTGGTGTCCATTCATTACCTTCTCTCCCACATTTTCATAGCCTAATTGATTTGTTTGTTTGTTCCTCGATACAATTAAAAAATCAATTCTCATTTCCTTCAAAGCATATTGAACGGCTTTTGATGCGCCGCCAGAACCAAGCACCAAAGCGCATTGATGATGTGGCTGTAATTTGGTTTGCAATGATTTTTGAAAAGCAATGGCATCTGTATTGAAGCCGTATAATTTCCCTTCCATTATTTTAATACAGTTACAGGCCCCAATTTTTTCAACGGTCTCATTTTTTTCATCTAAAAATTGAAGCACTTTTTCTTTGTAAGGAATGGTAACATTTAATCCTTTCAAACCAGGATTGTCTTTTATCAAATGAGGAAGTTGATCAATTGATGCTAATTCAAAATTTTCATAGCTGCAATTTGTTATGATTTGTTCAGCAAATTTTTTTGCAAAATAATTTTGAGAAAAAGAATGTTTCAGCGTTTTACCAATCAAACCAAAACGTTTCATTCTGCATTTTCTTTATTAAGGTATAAATGAAAAGTATCGCCACGCAAACCAATCCTCATCGCCTCTAATGGAAGCACTTCTGATGGCGCAATATTTCCAAGGTTTACATTGCAGCCAATCAGTTCAATAAAATATAATTGCTGCGCTTTTTGCGGTGCTTCCCAAATAATTTTTTCTTCGGGAATTTGTGTCAATATCTCCTGCACCAAACCTTCTCTTACTTCGCCGCTGCCGCGATAGATACCAACATTACCTGCTTCCCGGGCTTCTGCAATTACATAAGTAGAGCCTGCATTTAATTCGGCTCGCATCAACTCAATCCATTTATACGGCGGAATAATATGAGCCGCATCTTTACTTCCAACTTCGCTTAATACTGTTACATGCTTTGTTAGTTTTTCTATGTAGCCACATTTTTCGGCATGAGGAATGTCAATGGAACCATCACTCACTTCTATATAAGTAACGCCATAACGTTTGCACACTTCCAGATAATCATCAAATTGATTGCGGATTAAAAACGCTTCAAATAAAGTGCCGCCAAAATAAATGGGCATATTGTATGACTTGTAAACTTCTAATTTCTCTTCAAGATTGGGAGTAACAAAAGAAGTTCCGAAACCAAGTTTCACAATATCTACATGGGGTTGAGAAACACTTAAAAAATTCTTTGCTTCATTTACACTAAGTCCTTTGTCCATTACCATTGTAATTCCTGAAGTTCGTGGCTTTGTATTGCGATCCGGAATTTGGGAGAGGTTAAAATTCATAATGATGCTGTTGAATAAATTGGTCGCAAAAATAGGGAAGTAATTAATTTACGAAAATGACATTTGTCTTAACGAGTCCTTTTATATTGTGCAATCACATCAACTACTTGCGGGTTTTGCAAAATAGAAGGATTTATATGGATGAATTTTTTTAAATGCTTTGGGGAACTGCTTAGCCCTTTTTCTAAATAGAGCAATGCCTCTTTTGATTTGTTCATGGCAAATAAAATGGCGCTGTGGTAATAATAAAAAATGGCTTTGTTGTTTGTGTTAGTCAATGCAGCCAAAGCCTGCTGTCTTGCTTCGGGGTAAAATTCAGCAAAATATAAACACCTGATCAAAGCTTCCCAACCTGAAATGTTTTTTGGACGAACCCTTACAGCAGTTGATAAATACTGAACGGCTTCTTTGTATTCATTCATCTCCAATTTACATTCGCCCATCAATAAATTATATTCAGCCTGCAAGCGGTGAATTTTTAAAGCAGATTCCAATTGCTTGATGGCACTTGTCCACTGGCTTTCGTTGTAATAAGTGCAGGCAATTTTATAATACAATTTGCTGTCATCGGGTTTTAAATGAGATGCTTTGCGGTAATGAAATCTTGCTTGTGCATAATTTTTCATCCGGTCATAGCAATGACCTATTGCTTCATAAATTACTTCTTCAGGCTTCGATAGTTCCAAAACTTTTTCCAAAGCTTCAATAGCCTCTTTAAATTTTCTTAACCTGATGTAAGCATCGCCAATATTGCGGTAAGCATAATCAAATTTTTCATCAATGGCGAGAGCATATAGATATGCATCAATTGCTTTTTCATAGAGCTTCAATCCCTGGTAAGAGGCGCCTAAATTAAACCATGCCAACTCACTGAATGGATGTTCTTCAATAATATTCAAATGCAGCTTGATGCTTTCTTCGTTGCGGCCAGTGAAATCTGTCCAAAAACAAATTTTATACAAAGCCTCTTCGTTTGTTGGCTGCTCTTCCAACACAACTTTCAGGCAATCAAACACCTTGTCAAATTCTTCATAATCATCATATACATCAGCCAGTTCAAAAAGAAGTTCTATTTTTTCTTCACCTTCAAAATGAGCAACTACTTTTTCTAATAATTCAACCGCTTTCTCCTGCATGTCCATTGCTAAGTAAGCATCGGTCTTTAAAATATAGAGGTTGATATCAGTAGCATCAAAGAGTTCAGCCCTTTCTAAAATTTGAAGTGCTTCAGCATATTTTCTTGTTGCAAGAAGAAGGTCTGCCTTTCTAATTAAAAGGGAAGCTGAGTAGGGGAAATATTCAATGGAAATGTCCGCAGCTTCAAGAGCTTTAGCCATGTCTTCCATCTCATCAAAATAATCAATGATCTTTTCAAAAGCCTCTTCTTCCAAAAAAATACTGCTTCGTCCGTTTCTCAGGTCGTTGTATTGCTTTAAAAGTTCGGTTATGCTTTCTCTATCGTGGTATGGATCTGTCTTCATTGAAATCTTAAGTCCAATTTAGTTGTTTCTAATAAAAATTCCCTGATTATGTAACAAGTTTTCTTATTTCAATTTACAGCATGAGCATGACGCCGGATCAAAGCAATCCGGTACTCAAGTATATGCCTTATTTTTTTCCAATCATTTTGTTATTTGTATTCAACAAACTTCCTTCTGGATTAACATGGTATTACACCGTATCTAATATTATTACTTTGGCATTGCAGTTTGTAATCCAGAATTATATTATTGATCATGATAAAATTTTAGCCAAAATGGAAGTGAATCGCAAGAAACCAAAAAAGCAATCCAAATGGCAGGAAAAGCTGTCGCAGATGCAGGAACAGCAAAAGCAACTGAAGGATTCACAAAATAAAAACCGTCGTTAATAGTTAATATTCTTAGTCCCGCTGAATGGCGGGATTTTTCTTTACGCAACTATTTATGATATTTGATTCGTCTATTACCCGATAACATTTAATTATGAAAAATAAGTACCTGGCTTTATTCAGTTTTTTGCTTTTAAGTATTGCTTCAACTGCTCAAAAGAAGTTTACCGAAGGCACTATTACTTATGATATTGTCATTAACAGCAATTCTGACAAGCCTAAGAATGCAGATTATCTTGATGGTACCACAGTTGCCAATTATATAAAAGGCGCAAAGAGCAGAACCGAAATGGTGAATGCACTTGGCACAATGACTACCATTAACGACAGTGCTAAAAACTCCATTGCCATACTGAAAGAATTTGGAGAGCAGAAATTCATGATAACACTGACTAAGGAAGATTGGAAAGATGCCAACAAAAAATATGATGACATCACTTACAATTTTGATAACAGCGCAGAAAAAATTATCCAGGGATATAAATGCAAAAAAGCAATTGGCACTTTACCAGATGGAACAACTTACACTGTCTGGTACACAACCGAACTGGTTCCTGAAAATAATAGTTTTCAATACGAAACTAGAGCATTGCCCGGTCTTGCTTTGGAATATGAGATTGTATCTAAAGAGAGGAAGGTAACTTATACGGTTTCAAAAATCAGCTTTAACCCCGTGCCGGCATCAAAATTTGAATTGCCAAAATCCGGTTATAGAATTATGACCTACGCTGAAAGTAAAGGGAAAAATTAAAATTTATTTTGAGCAGGATTGAACTTGATCTTATCAAGCAGCACTTTCTTTTTTAGAGGAACGATATAAGTGGCATTTCCTTTTTGATAAGTAACTACAGTGTTAAGCATAATGAATTTTGCAGGTTTGTTAGCAGAAAAGAAATTATTGCCTCTGTAATTATAATTGTTGCGAAGAGAAAAACTTTTGATAGTAGTTTTTCCAGATCCAAAAGAGTTTAAACGTTTCTTTCCACCGTCGCCTAAAGTGGCATAAGCAGCTAAAGATGCTGTTACAAAAAGAACAGTAACAAATTTTATTTTTAAAAAGCGGCTTATTTTTACGGGAAGATTCATTCAGATGCAAATATAGTTGTAAATATTAACACTCTTTCAACCTCAATCAATTTTCTTTATCCTTTATTTAACGCTGAAAGAAAGAATTTGTTACATAATCAGGGAATTTTTATTAGAAACAACTAAATTGGACTTAAGATTTCAATGAAGACAGATCCATACCACGATAGAGAAAGCATAACCGAACTTTTAAAGCAATACAAATAACAAAATGATTGGAAAAAAATAAGGCATATACTTGAGTACCGGATTGCTTTGATCCGGCGTCATGCTCATGCTGTAAATTGAAATAAGAAAACTTGTTATTACAGCAGTGATGGTAAACATGCTAACATGATCTCCATAAAAAGGAATATTGAATGGTAGGTGATAGACTGAATCGTACTGCGAAAGATCATCTGCCCATAAAAATTTTTGTCCTCTGAGCGCAACATTCGAATTAAAGAAACTGTACAAAGCAAAGAATATGGGAATCTGGAATAAAGCCGGAATACAACCACCCAAAGGGTTCACGCCTGCTTCTCTAAATAGTTTCATTTGCTCCATGCTTATTTGTTGCTGGTCGGTACCGTATTTTGCTTTTAGCTTTTCAATTTCCGGACGAAGCACTTTCATTTTTGCACCACTTAAATAACTTTTATAAGTAAGCGGTGAAATAAGCAGGCGAATAAATAAGGTCAACAAAAGAATTACAATACCAAAGTTGGAAGTGAGTTTTGAGAAGAGATCAAAAACGGGAATTACAATATAGCGATTGATATATTTTACAAAAGCAAATATGCCGCTTCCTAAATTCACCATGCTTTCCATGTCATTGCCATACTGCTTTAATATTTTATAATCTGTAGGGCCGTAATAAAGCCCTAAAGCAAGGCTGGCATTTTGAGAAGCCGGCATCGCATATTTTAAATTGACAGTAGCTTCCACAACGGTACTACCATCTTTTGGTGCATTCCATTCAATTTTGCCCGAAGAAAAATTACCTGTTTTTGCTACGATGGCTGAATTAAAAAACTGCTGCTTAACTGCCACCCATTGTACAGGCTTAGTAAAATCTTTATCTGTACGGCTAATGATATTGTAGTAATCATAATCATTATCCATATTGAAACAGATCTGCGATTGTTGTTTTTCGTAAGAAAGATCTTTTTGTAATTGTACAGCCCTGTTCTTCCATATCATTTGTAAATTGCCGTTAGAAAAAAGCTGGTCGGCGCCATTAACGGATACATTAAAGTCAACCATGTAATTATTTTGCTTAATTACAAATTGATGTTCGATTGTTTTTCCATCGGAAGATTGGAGTTGAAAATTTACAGTGTAAGAGCTATCAGCATTCAATACAGATTCTCCGCCAGTAAAATAAAGATTAGATATTTCAGCCGTGATTTTTCCTGCCTGAACCGTATAAGATATTTTATCAAAATCAGTAGCAGCTAATCTTACATTATTACTATCAGGTGCTTTAAATTTTTTTAGCTCAACATACTTTGGCTGACCTCCTTTGTTGGTGAAAACAACTTTCATCCACGGAGTTTCAACCGAATTTAATTTTTCTGAACCCTGGGAAGCTGCATAAAAAATATTGCTGCTATCCACTAAGTGGTTTATTGAATCAGCTGCTGCAGTATCTTTTTTTAAGGCTATTTGATTTGGCGGAGGCTTTAATTTCGCATTAGCTATGGAGTCTTTTCTGGCTTGCTCTATTTTTAGCTTTTGAAGCTTAATTTGTTCCCCATTGTTATACCAAAAAAATCCAAAGAACAATACGGCGAGAATAACAAAACCAATTACGGTATTACGATCGAAGTTCATTTTTAATGCTAAATTTTGAGTGGCTCCAACAGACAATTATTTCTGATGAAAGGCGGCAAAGATAAGTGGCAGAAGGCACAAGGGACAAAAATCAAGTTAACAAGTTAATTAGAGTTGAAATGTAGCCACCCCTTCCTCTTATCAACTTTTCAACCCTAATCAACTTTTCAACTTCATCTTAAATCATCTCGCTTTGCAATAAGGGATTCTTTGCTGTTGTTTTCGTTTCATTAAATACTTTTGCAGCACCAACAAAATGCACAAATAGCGGATGAGGATTTTCAACAGTGCTTTTTAATTCAGGGTGATATTGGCAACCGATAAAAAATGGATGATCTTTAATTTCGATGATCTCCACCAAACCTGTTTCAAGATTCCTCCCACTGGCAGTCATGCCTGCGTCTTCATATTGATCGAGGTATTTATTATTGAATTCATAGCGGTGGCGATGGCGTTCGGAAATTTGTTCACTGCCATAAATTTTATGCGCCAATGTTCCGGTTTTTATTTGACAAGGATAAGCACCCAAACGCATCGTTCCACCCTTGGTTGTAATTTTCTTTTGCTCTTCCATCATATCTATCACTGGTTCTTTTGGGTTCTCAAACATTTCGGTTGACTGGGCTTCTTTAATGTCCAACACATCTCTTCCAAATTCTATAACCGCCATTTGCATTCCGAGGCAAATTCCAAAAAAAGGCAAGCCAGTTTCTCTTGCATATTTAATGGCGGTAATTTTCCCCTCAATACCTCTTTGTCCAAAACCGGGAGCTACTAATAATCCGTCAAGATTATCAAATTTCTCTGCTACATTTTCGGGTGTAATAAATTCTGAATGAATGGAAACTACCTGCACTTTACATTCATTCATGGCGCCGGCGTGAACGAAGGATTCTAAAATTGATTTATACGCATCCTGCAACTCTACATATTTTCCAATCAGTCCAATTGTAATCTTTGATTTTGGATATTTCAACTTGTCCAAAAACTCTTTCCATTTAGATAAATCAGGTTCATGAAAATTGGTCATGTTCAATTTCTTCAACACAATCAAATCAAGTTTTTCATTCATCATCAGTAAAGGCACTTCATAAATAGTGCTTGCATCAGGAGCTTCAATTACTCCTTCCACTTTTACATTGCAAAACAAAGCGATCTTTCTTTTTATTTCAATGCTCAGCGGTTGTTCTTCTGTACGACAAACAATTACATCTGGAAACACACCACTCTCGCTTAACATTTTTACAGAGTGTTGCGTTGGTTTTGTTTTTAATTCTTTTGCAGCCTTTAGATAAGGTATTAAAGTAAGATGAACAACCAAGAGGTCTTCATCAGGCAGTTCCCATTGCAGTTGGCGTATGGCTTCTATGTAAGGCAATGACTCAATGTCTCCAACCGTTCCGCCAATTTCAGAAATAATAATATCGTATTGATTGCCCTGACCAAGCAACTGCATTCTGCGTTTTATTTCGTCAGTAATATGCGGAATTACCTGCACCGTTTTTCCTAAAAAAGCACCTTCTCTTTCCCTATTGATAACCGTTTGGTAAATGCGGCCTGTAGTTACATTATTAGCCTGCGAAGTAAAAATATTTAAAAACCTTTCGTAGTGACCAAGGTCAAGGTCTGTTTCGGCGCCATCTTCAGTTACATAACATTCACCATGCTCGTAAGGATTCAAAGTTCCGGGGTCAACATTAATATAAGGATCAAATTTTTGAATAGTTACTCTTAAGCCTCTTGCCTGCAAAAGCTTGGCAAGCGAAGCGGCAATTATGCCTTTGCCCAATGAAGAAGTAACGCCGCCTGTAACAAAAATATATTTAGCCATGTTTTATGGTTGATTAATTCTTTAATTGTTTTGATTTTTTTTGGAAACGGGCTGCAACAACTTTTCTCAACTTCTGTTGTGTCACTCACTTGTACGTTCGATAATTCCCTGTCTGCTGCCAGGCAGATATTCTGCTTTCCCCGTCTCAAACGACCGTCGGAATTGGTAAAAAAATTCCAGGAGGTCGTGCAAACCTACATTAATTTTCAGAGGAGCAAAAAAAAGCATACAGTTATGGAAAAACAAAAATATTTTTCCAAATCCAAGAACCTTTTTCTTTCGTTTATGTTACTTATTAAAACCAACAAATTATTTTATGCGTAAACAAATTTTTTCTTTTGCTCTTGCAATTGCCTTAGCTTCTGTATTTATTGCCTGTAACGATACTGCTACAGTAACCACCAAGGAAGGTGATAGTGCTAAAATGGACAATACTGCTACAGATGGCGACAAAATGAACGGAGACACCAAGATGGATGATAAAATGACCAGTGAAGAAAAAGGCGTAATGGTAGGTGGCGCCAATATGGTTCCTTCAAAAGATATTGTTGACAATGCAGCCAATTCAGCAGATCATACAACATTGGTTGCCGCTGTAAAAGCAGCAGGATTAGTAGAAACTTTAAAAAGTACAGGACCATTTACAGTATTTGCACCAACCAATGAAGCTTTCAATAAATTACCAGCCGGAACAGTTGATAAATTAGTGAAGCCTGAAATGAAAGCAGACCTTACAAAAATTTTGACCTACCATGTAGTGGCTGGTAAAATGACATCGGCTGATTTAAAAGATGGCCAGGTGTTAACAACGGTTCAAGGACAAAAATTAACCCTGATGATGAAAGATGGCAAGTGGATGATCAAAGATGCAAAAGGTGGTATGGCTAATATTACTATTGCTGATGTTATTTCAAGCAACGGCGCAACCCATGTAATTGATGCAGTGTTAATGCCTAAATAATAAAAGAACTTTTTCAAGGTTTAGTTTTAGAAAGTGTCCCGCAATTGCGGGATTCTTTTTATATCATCCCCAATGCACCTTCTGATTCTAATTCTTTAGCCAAATGTTTTTCAATAATTCTATCATATAATTCCTTCCAATAGCCAACCATTTACTTTACAAAGCTGCACATAATTTTATTATCTGAAAATCCCTTTGGAAAACCATAAAAAGAGTATAGTTTGTGTAAAATTATTTATTATGAAACCAACTTACCAACTTACCAACTTACCAACTTACCAACTTACCAACTTACCAACTTACCAACCGTTTATAAATTTCTTTGGACATTTCTCATCTTTATAATTTTTACAAGCTGTAAAAAGACTTCTCAATCCTCGGAAAATTCTAAACAAACAACTCAAACCAATTCCCTATCTCGTTGTGCAGATTTTACAATGAGATATGCTAATGTTTCAATTGCATACGATGCCTCGAATAAACTGCTTAGTTTCAGCAGCATTAATGATTTCGATGCCGTTGTAACCCAATTAAATACTGACTACGAAAATTACAATGATAATTATAACAATAATTATCCGGGGTTAACCGCTGAACAAATGGATAGTGTTGATCAAATAACTCAGTTTGATGAACTACAAACTTTCATAAATTTCGAAAATAATTTCTCGTGTTTTACTTCTCGGCGCTCATTTTTAGCTACTACTGAAACAGACTGGCTTAATAGTAATTTTCAATTACCCGACCCTGATGATTTTGACTTTCTGATAGAGGATGCTGAGAATACACTTTTCAATGAAAATTATTTGATTAAGATTGGAGGCACAGTTTATGAAATGAAAACCGATGGGCTTTATGATGTTTTAACCGGTTCGCAAGCTAAACAACTTAGTGATGATTGTTTCTCTAATCATCATGCATCAAATTCTTATATTGTAGGTGATAGAAAATTTAAAATTAAAGCAGCAATAAATTCCTGGCTTATCAGGAGTGGTGCCAAAGGAAAAGTTGTTGCATTTAAGCAAAAAAACGGAAGTTGGAAGCGGTCAAGAGCAAAGCTTGCCGTATTTGTTGGAGGTAGAATTTTTGATCACCAATGTAATGAATCTGATATTTTTAGTGACCGTAATCCAGTTTATGTTGGCGGTTTTAAAAATCGCAAACAATTAAAAGTTTCACGTCACCAGCCTGGTACAATATGGAAAACTCAGCCTGGTTTATTAGGTTCAACCTTTGATTTTAATGGAGGATTTTCAGGTAACGCTATTATTCAATAGAAAGAAAATGAAATTAGTTTTAACTCACAATAAAATGAAAACCTTCAAAAAGGTTTTCATTTTATTCATAACATTTCAATTCCCAACTATCATTTTCAGTCAAACCACAGATAGTATTAATCTATACAGGAAGGAAGTAATTTTTTCAAAAAACCATATAAGTTTTAGCATACATGGTTCTGTAACAACTAAGGCAAAGATTTCAAAAACTTCTGAAAAGTATAACGTTGGCAGTTCACCTCAACCAGGATACGAATTTGGATTAGACTACCATATTAATTTCAATCAATCTTATTCTCTCATAGTCGGCATTCATACTGGAGCATTAGGCAGAAATTTAGAATACTTCATTTCCAAAAATGAATTTAATCCGCCAATGCAATACGACATTTTCGATAATAAAGGAAGCTCCAGAGATATTGATTTGTTTTATTACAAACTTCCTGTATCAGTTGAAAAAAGATTTTTTTTAAAAAAAATGAAACTGCTTTCCTTGAATGCAGGGTTAAGCCTCCTTAATACCCCGGATATTGGTATAGAAATTAAATCTTTTGCATTTTACCCAAATGGCTCATCCGTAAATTTTTTCGATGGATTACTTATTCTTAACCAAGATGCTAAATTTTGGATCAATTTTCATATAGGTGGCGGGTATGCTTGGATTCTGAAAAACAACAATATTCTTTCTGCAAATCTTATCGCAAATCTCTCTACTACCAAATTTGCAAAAGGTATATATAACTTTACTATTCCCGGCCAAACTCCTGTTGATGGAAGTTATTCTTTAAAAGGTTCGTTTATTGGTTTAGGAGTAAGCTATACTTTTACAGGAGCAAATAATTTATTACGTAAAAGAAGTTATGGTAAAAAATAATCAGGCTTGTACATTAAATAACACTTAACGCTCCTTCGCTTTCCAACTCTTTGCTTAATTGTTTTTCAATTGCAGTGTCGTATAAATTTTTCCAGTGGCTGATGTTGCCCCACTCTTCACCATCAATTGTAATTTCTCCACTTGTAACTTTTCCGATAGCAATTACAAAACCATCTGCATCTTCTACATCCATTTCAAAGCGTCCCATTTTTTCTTTTGAAACAGTAACCACTACCCTACTTTGACTTTCTCCAAACCAAAACGCATCTTTTCTTATAAATAAATCGGTTGCCTGTACATCAAATCCAAAACCACGGTTAAAACCACTTTCCAATAATGTTGTTATCAATCCACCTTCACTAACATCGTGTGCATTTTCAATAGCATCGCTTTTTATAAGATTGCTGATCAATTTTTGCAAATTGTATTCCTGCTCAAGGTCAAAATGTGGCGCAGGAGAATATTCTACCCCGCAAATTTTATTTAAATAGAGTGATGAACAAATGTCATTTTCCGGAATGCCGATCAAATAAATTTCATCTCCGGCATTTTTAAAATCAAGCGTCATTTTTTTATCCAGATCATTAACCAAACCAACCATGCCAATTGTTGGCGTTGGATATACCGGCCCATCAGGATTTTGATTATAGAAACTAACATTGCCGCCTGTAACCGGCGTATTAAATTTCCTGCAGGCTTCACCCATTCCTTTCACTGCATTTACAAATTGATAATACACTTCAGGGTCGTAAGGGTTTCCAAAGTTCAAACAGTTGGTTACACCAAGCGGTTTGCCTCCGCTGCAAACAATATTTCTTGCTGCTTCAGCTACGGCAATCATTGCGCCTTTATAGGGGTCAGCAAAAACATAACGACTGTTGCAATCAACTGTTATTGCCAATCCTTTATTGATTTCTTTCACCAAAATAATTGCGGCATCTGTTGGCGTGTTGGTAGAAGTATTAGCCGTACCCACCATGCTGTCATATTGATTAGTGATCCATCTTTTGGATGCGATGGTTGGTAATTGAATAATTTTTTCAGCAACGGTTTTTAAATCTGAAGGCTCTGGAATATTATTAATGTCAAACTTCCTGATCTCTTCAAAATACTTTGGCTCTTTGTATTCTCTATCGTATTGCGGAGCGCCACCGCCAAGCACTAATTCCTGCGCCGGAATTTGCGCCTCAAGATTTCCACCAATAAAAAAACTCAGCAAACCATCATTCGTTACTTCACCAATTACGGCACTTTCCAGATCCCATTTTTGGAACACATCATTTACTTCTGCTTCTCTTCCTTTTTGCACAACCAACAACATTCTTTCCTGGCTTTCGCTTAATAAAATTTCCCAGGCTTTCATGCCCCGCTGGCGTGTAGGAACTTTATCCAAATCAATCCTCATTCCCACTTCTCCTTTTGCACTCATTTCCGCAGTGCTGCAAATAATTCCTGCTGCTCCCATATCCTGCATGCCAACCACTGCGCCGGTTTCAATTACTTCCAAACAAGCTTCTAATAATTTCTTTTCCTGGAAAGGATCTCCTACTTGCACCGCAGGCAATTCTTCAGTGCTATCTGCTGTAATATCTGCCGATGCAAATGACGCACCGCCAATTCCATCTTTACCGGTTGCACTGCCAACATACATCACCGGGTTTCCCAATCCTTCTGCGGTAGCAGAAACCGTTTTTCCATTTTTTACAATACCAACACTCATGGCATTCACCAATGGGTTGGTATGATAACATTGATCAAAATAAATTTCGCCGCCAACAGTTGGTACGCCAAAGCAATTGCCATAATGCCCAATGCCATGAACAACACCAGCCAAAAGATGTTGCGTTTTTGCTTCTTCTAAATTTCCAAAACGAAGAGAATTTAATGCGGCAATTGGCCTTGCACCCATTGTAAAAATATCACGGTGAATGCCACCAACACCAGTTGCAGCACCTTGAAAGGGTTCGATAGCAGATGGATGATTGTGAGATTCTATTTTAAAAACTACACCATAGCCTTCTCCAATATCCATAAGTCCGGCGTTTACTTCACCGGCTTTCACCAGCATTTTTTCGCCATTTCTCGGTAAGGTCTTCAGCCATTTAATATAATTTTAATAGCTGCAATGTT
>MWWF01000089.1_pt1 | contig 16095 bp, 11 predicted proteins | sample 1047351 | NCBI WGS metagenome assembly MWWF01 (sample SAMN06349970, study PRJNA376086) | soil metagenome | isolation source: MGM-3 sample Antarctic (ecotone) soil | place: Antarctica
AATACGAAAAGAATCTTATGTTATCGGAGTCTGACTCCCCTCTCTCAGCTTTGCTGGAGAGGGCCGGGTAAAGTTTATTCCATCACCAACACTAAATCATCTGCCTTAACCATACTGCCTGCTAATAAAATAATTTCTTTAACCTTGCCTGCATCATTAGCTGCAATAGTGGTTTCCATTTTCATGGCTTCAATTACAAATAAAGGCTGATTGCGTTTTACGTCATCGCCTTTTTTAATTAAAATCTGAGACAGCTTGCCTTGCAGCGGTGCACCTATTTGTTTGCTGTTTCCTTTATCGGCTTTTATATTTTCTTTGGTAAGCACTTTCTGGCTACGGTCTTTCACTTCTATAATTCTTGTTTGCCCGTTCAATCGCATAAACACTTTGCGTTTGCCATCTTCATCCGGCTCGGTGCAGGTAAGCAAACGAACAAGAATGCTTTTGCCTTTATCAATTTCAATCAACACTTCCTCATCATCTTTCAGACCATAAAAAAAGTTAATGGTTGGAACGTGCCATACTTCGCCGTACTCTTTATGCTTCGCATAAAAATCTTCAAATACTTTTGGATAAAGCAGGTAGGAGAGAAGATCCGTAAAGGTTACAGAAGCATCAAATTTTTCTTTGAGTCTTTCCAGCTCTTTATCAAAATCAACAGGTGCTAAGTGTTCATTTGGCCTCTCGGTATAAGGCTTCACGTCTTTCAAAATCAGTTTTTGCAACTGCGGGTCAAAGCCGCCAACCGGCTGGCCTATATCGCCTTTAAAAAGTGATACAACAGATTCAGGAAAGGAGATGCTCTCGCCTTTTGTAAGAATATCTTCTTTTGATAAACTGCTTGATACCATGAAAAGCGCCATGTCTCCCACTACTTTTGATGAGGGTGTGACTTTCACAATATCACCAAACAATTCATTCACTTCTTTATACGCTTTTTTAATGTCTTCAATTTTATCACCCAGCCCCAGCGATTGCGCCTGGGGTTTTAAATTAGAGTATTGGCCGCCGGGAATTTCATGATAAAAAACTTCGGCGCTACCGGCTTTCATACCGCTTTCAAACGGATAATAAAATTCACGAACAGCTTCCCAATAATTGGAGTGTTGGTTCAGGATTTCTATAGCGTAGGGATTGTCTCTTTCATTAAACCGCATCATCTCCACAAGCGCATTTAAGTTAGGTTGAGAGGTAAGTCCTGACATAGAGCCCATACAGCCATCTACCACATCTACACCAGCTTCAATTGCTTTTAAATAAGTAGCAGCTTGCAAGGAAGATGTATCATGGGTATGCAAATGAATAGGGATACTGATTGTTTGTTTTAATTCACTCACTAACTGGTAAGCTGCCATTGGTTTTAACAAGCCACTCATGTCTTTGATGGCTAAAATATGCGCACCGCTGTTTTCAATATCCTTTGCAAATTGTTTATAGTATTCAAGTGTATATTTTGTTCTGCTCCTATCTTGAATATCGCCGGTATAGCACATCGCAACTTCGGCGATGCCACCTGTTTTTTTGCGTACGGCTTCAATGCTTTTTTCCATGTTCGGCATCCAGTTCAGCGAATCGAAAATGCGGAACACATCAATGCCATTCTCCCAGCTTTTCTTCACAAATTCTTCTACCAAATTATCGGGGTAGGCTTTGTAGCCAACTGCATTGGCGCCGCGCAAAAGCATCTGCAATAAAATATTTGGAACCGCTTTGCGAATTAGCCGTAACCGCTGCCATGGGTCTTCGTATAAAAAGCGCATACACACATCAAACGTGGCGCCGCCCCATACTTCCATGCTAAAGGTTTGTGGAAAGTGCTGCGCAAAAGAAGAAGCCACTTTCATAATGTCAATCGTTCGCACCCTTGTAGCTAAAAGCGATTGGTGTGCATCCCGAAAAGTCGTATCTGTGTAATAAATTTTCTGTTCTTTTTTTAGCCAGTTACTTAAGCCATCCGCACCCATGCTGTCTAACATTTGCTTTGTGCCATTGGTAAAACCCTTTGCTGCATCATAAGATGGAACGAACGGCTTATCAAATTTTTTATTTGAATCTTTTTTCGCCACATCGGGATGGCCGTTGATAGAAATTTCAGCGAGGTAAGAAAGAATTTTTGTTCCCCTGTCTTGTTCTTTTCTAATATTGAATACTTCAGGATATTTCTGTAAAAAATCAACAGTGGCATTACCGGCAATAAAATCAGGATGCGAAATGATGTTGAGTAAAAAACGAATATTGGTTTTTACGCCGCGAATACGAAACTCACGAAGGGCTCTTTTTAATTTGCTCACGGTATCAACAACAGTTGTAGAGTGGGCTGTAACTTTTACCAGCAATGAATCAAAAAAAGGAGAAATTTTTACACCGTTATATACTGAGCCTTCATCTAATCTTATTCCAAAACCTTCTGCACTCCGGTACGCTAACACAGTTCCATAATCGGGCATGAAATCATTCTCAGGGTCTTCAGTTGTGATGCGACATTGCACAGCAAAACCATGTATCTGTACATCCTCTTGTTGGGGCAATGCAATAACATCATCATGTAATGAATGCCCTTCGGCAATATGAATTTGTGTTTTCACCAAATCCACACCGGTAATCATTTCAGTTACCGTATGTTCTACCTGTATGCGGGGATTGACTTCAATAAAATAAACGGAGCCGGAGCTATCTACTAAAAATTCAACTGTGCCAACATTATTGTAGCCAACTTTTTTACATATAGTTACTGCATACTTATATACCTGTTGCTTTGCTATGTCCGGCAAATTAAATGACGGCGCTACTTCAACTATTTTTTGAAACCGGCGTTGCAAACTACAATCCCGTTCAAATAAATGCATCACATTTCCGTGCCGGTCGGCAACAATCTGCACTTCAATATGCTTAGGGCTTTCAATAAATTTTTCAAAGAAAACAGTATCATCGCCAAAGGCATTTTTGGCTTCCCTCCTTGCTTCGGTAAAAGCTTTGCTCAAATCTTCTTCGTTCCGAATTACCCTCATACCACGTCCACCGCCACCGGCCGCAGCTTTTAACATTAACGGGAAACCGATGCGGGTGGCTTCGCTCTTTGCAATGGATAAATCAGTTAATAGCTCCTTACTGCTTTCTATTTGCGGGATGTTACATTTTGTCGCAATCTTTTTGGCCATTACCTTATCGCCCAATTGCTGCATCACTTCGGGGTCAGGACCAATAAAGATGATGTTATTGTCGCGGCATCTTTTGGCAAACTCAAAATTCTCCGATAAAAAACCATAGCCTGGGTGAATAGCTTCTGCACCGCAATCTTTAGCGGTAGCAATAATACCATCCATATCCAAATAGGGCTTTAAAGGATCGTCATCTTTACCAATCTGGTACGCTTCGTCGGCTTTGTAACGGTGTAAAGAGTAGCGATCTTCGTAGGTATAAACTGCTACGGTGCGAATGTCCAATTCATTACAGGCACGTAAAATGCGTACAGCAATTTCGCCACGGTTGGCAACTAAAAGCTTGGTAATTTTTTTGGTTGGCATGAAGGCTTAAATGGTTTTAGAAGGTAAAGGAAACAACTCTTAGTAAAGTTGTTTCATAGCTGCACAAAATAGAGAATTTCGTAGAGGAACACAAAATGATGGGTGATTTCAGATTTTCGCAAGAGGTTTAAGAAATATAAAATATAGAATATAGAATATAAAATTAGGGAGACGGTCTCCTGTAAAAGAAACCTGAGTAGCCTGTGCCAAAGAAACATTTCTCACTTTAGGAAGAACAGTTTTGCATTTTGGATTTTACATTCTGCGGTTTTGCATTTTGAAGAATTTGTTTCCTTTATCTTGCCCATTGCAATTGCTGGTTATGCAAACTGTTTTCTGGATCGTATTTCTTCTTCTTTTCTATACCTACATCGGTTATGGCTTATTGTTGTTTTTGTTCAATAGTCTTTTTAAAAAAAAGGTAAAGGCAAAGAAGGATTTTTATCCGCACCTTACCTTTATTGTTGCTGCTTACAATGAAGAAATAATTATTGAAAAGAAAATTCTAAATACCCTCGTTCTGGAGTACCCGGCCGATAAAATTTCTTTTCTTTTTATTACCGATGGATCTGATGATAATACCGTTGCAATTATAGGACGTTACCCGCAAATAAGTTTGCGGCATCAGGCTTTGCGTAAGGGTAAGTCGGCTGCTATAAACCGGGCAATGCAAACTGTAGCAACGCCCATTGTTGTTTTCAGCGACGCCAATACGCTGCTCCATCCGCAAAGCATAAAAAAATTAGTTGGTCACTATTGTGATGAAAAAGTAGGAGGTGTTTCAGGTGAAAAAAGAATTAAGGATATGGAAGATTCCACCATTGGTTTTGGTGAGCGGCTGTATTGGCAATACGAGTCGCTGCTAAAAAAAGCCAACAGTGATTTTTATACAATTGTTGGTGCGGCAGGGGAGTTATTTTCTATCCGAACAAAATTGTACTATCAGGTAGATGAGCATATTATTCTCGACGATTTTGTTATTTCTGCCAGGGTATGCGGACAAGGCTACAGGTTTTTGTACGAAAGCGAAGCATATGGAATTGAAACTTCTTCCACTACAATTGCAGAAGAACGAAAAAGAAAAATAAGAATCAGCGCAGGTTCTTTTCAAGCCTTGTTGCATCTCAAAAGCCTCTTAAATTTCGCCAGGAATTTTAAAGTTGCTTTTCAGTACGTTTCCCATCGGGTGCTGCGTTGGACGGTCTGCCCCCTATTATTGCCTTCCCTTTTTGTGATCAATTCAATTTTATTTTTCGATAAAATAGGTCCGGTGTACGAGGCTTTCTTTTTTGCCCAGTGCGGCTTTTATTGTTTAGCCTTTTTAGGTTGGCTTTTTGCCGGGAAAAGAGCAGTTGTAAAAAGTCTATTTGTTCCGTATTATTTTGTTTTTATGATCCTGTCGCAATATGAAGGATTCTTCCGGTTTATTACTAAAAAGCAATCTGGCGTTTGGGAAAAAGCAGTCAGGAAAAAGTTTACGGGTAGCGCAGGTTTTTGATAGTGATGATGAAATGGCAGAGCTTAAAATCCATTTCTAATTGCTTTTTACTTTTATTATTTTTACGGCCACAACCACTATTCATGTACGGCCACAACCACTATTCATGACCAATAACAAGCACACTATTATATATGCCGATGACGATATAGACGACGTATTCATTGTTAAGCAGGCATTTGAAAAGCACGATCATATTAATGTAATACACAGCCAGAACGGAAGCGAAGCATTAAGTATTTTGGAAGATATGGTACAGCAAAATTTTCTTCCTTGTTTGGTGATCCTGGATATTAACATGCCAATAATGGATGGAAAAGAAGCACTGAAGGCAATTCGCAACCATCCGAAACTTCATAAGCTCCAGGTGGTTTTATTCACCACTTCAAACAGCCCGAACGATGTAGCTTATGCGCAAAGCCTGAATGCGGTTTTAATTACAAAACCTATAGGATATTCCGACCTGGAGACCATTGCTAAAAGATTTGTAGACCACTGCAATTTTGAAGTCAATAAACTTTAGGCTAATTAATCCTTATTTAAACCACTCTTATATAAGTAATACACTCTGAAAAACCCATGTTTATGAAGCTTTCTATTATCACCATATATATTCATTTTTAGCTTGACTTTAAGAATTTTTATAAAATTTTCTACTGCCCCGTTTTTTTTTCTTTTTTTCAATTTTCCTTATGCCAATAACCTTTACTTTTGCCACCCCAAACAAGGTAAGATGTTAGAAGTGCGATGTATGAAGGAAAAAACTTCGTCTTTCGTACTTCGCACATCTTAACCTGGTATGCGGGTGTGGTGAAATTGGTAGACACGCCAGACTTAGGATCTGGTGCTTCACGGCATGGGGGTTCGAGTCCCTCCACCCGCACTCCTCCTGCCCCTAAAGGGGAGACTTAGGTCGGAGCAACATTATTTATTTGGTTAATTCTTTAGCATAGAGTTGATGGTAATGTATAAGGTATCAACTCAAAAATTTGATTTAATAACTATTAAAACCGTCTATCACTTTTTTCTTTAGTAAAATCAAAAAGAAAAGTCTGATAGATCTAAGTCTCCCCTTTAGGGGGACAGGGGGAAAAATATGGCAACAGTTACACAGCAGGATGTGGCGCCTTTACACAAGCAGCTTAACATCACCATTAATAAAGAAGATTATCTCCCTTCTTTTGAAAAAGCATTAAAAGACCACAGTAAAAAAGCGGCAATTCCCGGGTTTAGAAAAGGGATGGTGCCTGCAGGGTTGATAAAAAAAATGTACGGCACTTCGCTTTTTACCGATGAAGTTTTACGTACTGTCGATAAAGAAGTTTTCAAATTTATTGAAGACGAAAAGCTGGATATTTTTGCCCAGCCCTTGCCGGTTGATTTTAACCTGCAGCAGTTAGATGTAAACAATCCGGCGAACTATAGTTTTACTTTTGAAGTAGGCATGAAGCCTGAAGTGCAGGTTCCTGATTTGACAAATGAATCAGTAAAACGATATAAAGTTTCTGTTACAGATGAAATGATTGCTGAAGAAGTGGAACGGCTACGTACCCGTTACGGCAATATGACCGAGCCCGAAACTGCCCAAAGTGAAGAAACCGTTTTAAATGTAACTTTTATTGAAACCGATGAAGCAGGGATTGAAATAGAAGGTGGAATTAGAAAAGATAATTCCTTATTAATTAAATATTTCAAAGAAAGTTTTCGTGCAAATGTTATTGGCAAAAAGAAAGAAGAAACCATTCAGCTTTCTTTAGAAGAAGCATTTGATGAAAAAGAGCTGCAGTGGATCTTACAGGATTTAGGTATAGATAGTGCAACCGGTAAGCATTTTAAATTGCTTATTACAAAAGTTGGTTTAGTGGAACCGCGGGAGTTAAATGAAGAGTTGTTCACGCAATTATTTCCTAACGGAGAAGTAAAGACTGAAGAAGATTTTCATAACAAGATCAGGGAAGAATTGCAAAAAGGTCTGGATGCCGAGAGTGGTAACCAAATGCAACATACGCTCTATCATACCTTGTTAGATAAAACGCATATTGATGTTCCGGAGGAATTTTTAAAACGCTGGTTAAAAACACAAGGCAAAGAAGGTGAGGCTAAAACCGATGAAGAAATAGAAGCTGAATTTCCAAGTTTTCTAAATCAATTAAAGTGGACACTGATAACGGATGAATTGGTAAAGAAAGCCGACATACAAGTTAAGCAGGATGATATTCGCCAGTTTGCAAAACAGCAATTACTGGGTTACATGGGGATGGCTGCAGGTATGGATGAAGAACAAGACTGGGTTCGTGAATATATTGACCGTATGATGAAGGATAAAAAATATGTTGAAGACAGTTACAGCCGTATTCAAACACAAAAGTTATTTGAATGGGCAGAAGGACAGGTAAAGGCTGAGGAAACCCCCATTACAAAAGAAGAATTTACGCATTTGACCGAGGAGCATGATCATCAGCATCACCCCCGCCCCTAAAGGGGAGAAGCAACGCACAAAATCCAATTGCTTAAATACCTCACAGACTCAATCGTTGAAATATGATTGAGTCCTTTTGTTAACAATAGTTCCATTCCATAAAATGTTTTGCTTCGTCAGGCTTTACAGCGCTGGTGCTCTCCGCCTTAGGCGGACCGGGGGTGCACTTATTATCTTTGCTCCATGCACATTCACATCCTTACCGTGGTTCCGGAGTTATTGGAAAGCCCCCTTTCACATTCTATCATGAAAAGGGCAAAGGACAAGGGCTTGCTTCATGTGCACATACACCATCTTCGCAAATGGGCAGTAAATGAATATGGCCAGGTTGACGATTATCAATATGGCGGTGGTGCCGGTATGGTAATGATGCCCGAACCATTAGCCAATGCCATTGAAGAAATAAGTAAAGAGCAAGCCTTTGATGAAATTATTTTTCTTACACCCGACGGTGAAACGTTCAATCAAAAAACAGCAAACAGGCTTTCCCTCAAAGAAAACATCTTACTTATTTGCGGCCATTATAAAGGCATTGACCAACGCATACGGGAACAATATGTGACCAAAGAAATTTCAATTGGCGATTATGTTTTAAGCGGTGGCGAATTAGCCGCTGCTGTTTTAGTTGATGCCATTGGACGGTTGATTCCCGGCGTGTTGAATGATGAAACATCTGCATTAACAGATTCTTTCCAGGATGATTTATTAGCCCCGCCGGTTTATACAAGACCGGCCGAATGGAGAGGCAGCAAAGTGCCCGATATTTTATTAAGTGGTAACACTGCAAAGGTAGAAGAGTGGCGCTTTGAGCAGGCCGTACAAAGAACAAAAGAACGGCGGCCTGATTTGCTAAAAGATGAGTAAGTTTTTTAAAGCAAATGCTACATTCAGCTTGTTCGTTTCCTGAATAGCAGGCACGATTTATTCTATCTTCAACAATCAAATTCCTTAAACCATGGAACGTAAATTTTTTCTGCATCCCATCACTTTTTTATTGGCCTTTTTTGCCACTGTTCAAACGTCTCAGCTTTCGTGCAACAATAACAAAGTAGCCTCTGCACAACAAGCTGCCAACACGCCAACAGATGACCTGTATAAAAAGTACAATCTTGATAAAATTAAACTGCCCCCGGGTTTTAAAATTTCGGTGTTTGCCGAAGTGCCAAATGCCCGAAGCATGGCGCTAAGCCCCAACGGTACTTTGTTTGTTGGTAATCGTGAAAAAGATAAAGTGTATGCAGTGGTTGATAAAGATAAAAACGGAGTAGCCGATGCTGTTTACACCATTGCATCGGGATTGAATTCGCCGAACGGTGTTGCATTTAAAGACGGTAGTTTATACGTAGCAGAGATCAACCGCATACTTAGGTTTGATAATATAGAAAGGAGTTTGCAAAATCCTCCGCAGTATGTGGTGGTAACCGATAAATTACCAAAGGATAAACATCATGGCTGGAAGTTCATTGCCTTTGGCCCCGATGGTAAATTATATGTGCCGGTGGGTGCGCCTTGTAATGTTTGCGAAAGCGATTCTATCTATGCCTCTATTACCCGTATGAATAAAGATGGAAGCGGAATGGAGATCTATGCAAAAGGCGTTCGTAACACAGTGGGCTTTGCCTGGCACCCGCAAACAAAGCAATTATGGTTTACGGAAAATGGCCGCGATAATATGGGTGATAACGTGCCCGGTGATGAACTGAATATAGCCCCGCAAAAAGGGCTGCACTTTGGCTTTCCTTATTGCCATGAAGGAGAGATATTAGACCCGGAATTTGGCAAGGGAAAAAATTGTAATGATTATACAAAGCCGGTACAAAAATTAGCTCCGCACACCGCTGCATTAGGCATGCGTTTTTACACCGGCAATATGTTTTTACCTGAATACAAAAACCAGATATTTATTGCCGAACACGGAAGCTGGAACCGCACAACACCTATTGGTTATAGAGTGATGTTTGTGCGGACAGAGGCCGGTAAACCGGTACAATACATTCCGTTTGCCACGGGCTGGTTACAGGATGATGGTAAAGTGACAGGGCGGCCCGTTGATGTGCAAGTGGCGCCGGACGGGGCCTTGCTGGTAAGTGATGATAAGGCAGGAGCAGTGTATAGGATTGTGTTTGAAAAATAGCATAGAAAATTACAGATAGATAACTAAACAAGGTACCCATTATTCAACCAATCAAATTAATACTCAAAATATTGTTTAAGTCTGATTCGGGCAATGCGGCCGGAGCGGTCATGTTACAGAATGGAAGTGTAAATTGCATCTTGAATAAATGGAAAGCCTGAATAAATAAAAAAATGGACAAGACATATATAGCTTTTGACGAACTAAAAAAATTATATCCAAATGAGTGGATACTTTTAGGTAATCCTCAAATGAAGGACACATCAGTTTTGGGTGGAGCAGTCTTATATCACAGCAAAAATAAAAAGGAGGTTTGCTATATCGGCAGAGATAAAACTGCCGGCTTTTCTACTGTTACTATTGCATTTGCAGGTGACTTGAAACAACATCGTAGAATAGGAATATTGAAAAGAATATGAAAGTTTTCAATTTTCCCATTCCTACAGATGAAGATGTTATCATCGTGAACGCATCAATCGAAGGAAAGTATAAATTCAGACTTGCGCTTGACACTGCATCTACGCATACTACTATTGATAGTAACGTTCTTTATTTTTCGGGTTATGAATTAAAGGACAGTAAAGGTGAGCAGGAAATTGAAACTTCAAACGGAATTATTGTTGTTGAACTTTACGACATTGACCAATTCGAGTGTTTGGGAATTATAAAGCCTCATTTTGAAGTTCAGGTTTATGATTTTATAGCTCATGGCATCACGTCTGATTACGACGGCTTAATTGGACTAAATTTTCTAAGAGAGCATAAGTTCTGCATTGATGTTATGAAAGGTGAAGTGAGCGTTGACATAGGACAATCTTAACAAACAGTACTGCAGGCAACAAACTGTCTGACAGGTTCGCTTCACACCAACACTTCTTCCACTTTCTCAAACGCCTCAGCAGGTAACTGCCGTTCCCACAAAATTTTATAAATGGTTTCCGCAATAGGAATATCAATGCCTGATATTTTATTAAGCGGCAATACTGCAAAGGTGGAAGAGTGGCGTTATGAGCAGGCGGTGCAACGAACAAAAGAACGCCGGCCTGATTTGCTTAAAGATGAGTAAGTTTTCAAAACCAACTTCTACATTCAGCTTGTTCTCCGCTATGCGAGGCGTCCGCTATGCGAGGCGTCCTCGCCTCGCATCACTATGTTATCGCCTCTGGCGATGAAGGGAAACTCCGCCATAACTAACTATGATGGTGGCCAAATATTATTTGTAAACTTGAATACATAACCTGAATAAGCAGGCACGATTTATTCTATCTTCAACAATCAAATTCCTTAAACCATGGAACGTAAATTTTTTCTGCATCCCATCACTTTTTTATTGGCCTTTTTTGCCACTGTTCAAACGTCTCAGCTTTCGTGCAACAATAACAAAGTAGCCTCTGCACAACAAGCTGCCAACACGCCAACAGATGACCTGTATAAAAAGTACAATCTTGATAAAATTAAACTGCCCCCGGGTTTTAAAATTTCGGTGTTTGCCGAAGTGCCAAATGCCCGAAGCATGGCGCTAAGCCCCAACGGTACTTTGTTTGTTGGTAATCGTGAAAAAGATAAAGTGTATGCAGTGGTTGATAAAGATAAAAACGGAGTAGCCGATGCTGTTTACACCATTGCATCGGGATTGAATTCGCCGAACGGTGTTGCATTTAAAGACGGTAGTTTATACGTAGCAGAGATCAACCGCATACTTAGGTTTGATAATATAGAAAGGAGTTTGCAAAATCCTCCGCAGTATGTGGTGGTAACCGATAAATTACCAAAGGATAAACATCATGGCTGGAAGTTCATTGCCTTTGGCCCCGATGGTAAATTATATGTGCCGGTGGGTGCGCCTTGTAATGTTTGCGAAAGCGATTCTATCTATGCCTCTATTACCCGTATGAATAAAGATGGAAGCGGAATGGAGATCTATGCAAAAGGCGTTCGTAACACAGTGGGCTTTGCCTGGCACCCGCAAACAAAGCAATTATGGTTTACGGAAAATGGCCGCGATAATATGGGTGATAACGTGCCCGGTGATGAACTGAATATAGCCCCGCAAAAAGGGCTGCACTTTGGCTTTCCTTATTGCCATGAAGGAGAGATATTAGACCCGGAATTTGGCAAGGGAAAAAATTGTAATGATTATACAAAGCCGGTACAAAAATTAGCTCCGCACACCGCTGCATTAGGCATGCGTTTTTACACCGGCAATATGTTTTTACCTGAATACAAAAACCAGATATTTATTGCCGAACACGGAAGCTGGAACCGCACAACACCTATTGGTTATAGAGTGATGTTTGTGCGGACAGAGGCCGGTAAACCGGTACAATATATTCCGTTTGCCACGGGCTGGTTACAGGATGATGGTAAAGTAACAGGCCGGCCTGTTGATGTGCAAGTGGCGCCCGACGGGGCTTTGCTGGTAAGTGATGATAAAGCAGGAGCGGTGTATAGGATTGTGTTTGAGAAGTAGCAAAAAAAATTACAGAAGATAACTGGAGTAGGTACTAATTATTCAACTGATAAAAAATCATTTAAAATAATAAGGCTGATTGGGGCGCAATGCACCATTTAAATTGCGTGACGTCCCAGTGATGAATATCCAGGAGTTGAATTTTTTTTGTTGTGGCTTATTCGTTTATCTTAGCGTTGGCTGCAATTTAAAAAGAACTTTCCGATGAAAATTCTCGCGACTTGTATTCTGATTTTTTTTTCACCTTTTACGTTTGGACAATTTGCAATTATTCAAGATAGAGAGGGCTATTGCAATGTCAGAGATTCTGCTGATGGAACGTCCAATGTGACCGATAAATTGAACAACGGATATTTTGTTTATTGCTTTGAAAAGAAAGGCAATTGGACAAGTATTGATTACACAAAAAAGCAAGTAGACTTAAGAGGGTATGTAAATTACGACAGGTTAAAATTAATCTCAGACTATGAAAATATACCTATTGTTACAAAAGCAAAGAACAGCGTGACGTTAAGTAAAGACTCCCTTAGAGTGATTGTTACCGAACAAAGCTTCGTTATAACCAAATACAAAATTTCTTACTATAAAGAAGCAAAAAGCCAAATAGAATCAATAAATGGGAAACCAATCTGGGGGACAGATGGTGAAATGCCACATTCAGAATACAAGTCAATCATAATTTTTGTTGGACAGAAAAAGTTCGTTTTGCCCAAAACAGCAATTGCCAACTTGTTTGAGCCACGTCTGAGTGATACTCAAGTCAATTACGACAAAACAAACGATATTTTATATATTCAATCGTCGAATAGTGATGGCGCAGGCTTCTACCAAGTGATATGGAAAATTGAAAAAGGTATTTATAAAGATAGGTATATCGCTTCCGGGTTTTAGAACTGCTGCAAACATGGCTTTACTGGCTATTCTGGTTGACGAATAAATTCTGTTCTTTCTGTTTCGCTAATCAGCTTCGGCTTCAGCCGACGAATAACGCCGGGCTTTAGTTCTTAACATCATCCTTTGTAAATTTACTCATCTTCGGTTCCGGGGTGGACAAGCAATGAATGCCGCCACATCGCCAATGCCGTCAACGTTCGCTATCATCTCTCACACCAAAACCTCCTCCACTTTCTCAAACGCCTCGGCAGGCAGTTGCCGTTCCCATAAAATTTTATAAATGGTTTCTGCAATAGGTATATCAGCGCCAATATTTTTATTGAAATTATAAATGCACTTTGATGCATAATATCCTTCGGCCACCATATTCATTTCAAGCTGTGCCGATTTTACCGTGTATCCTTTACCGATCATATTGCCAAAGGTTCTGTTGCGGCTGTAAAGCGAATAACAGGTAACCAGCAAGTCGCCTAAGTAAACCGAGGCCGCATAGTTCATGTCTTTTTTCTTTGTTGCTGTTGCCTCTTTTTCATGTTCGCCAATCACAATATGCTTAATGCCTACTTTACGAAGAAAGCCCGCCATTTCATCGGCGGCATTGGCAATGTAAACACTTAAAAAATTATCACCGTAATCTAATCCATGTGCAATACCGGCGCCGAGGGCATAAATGTTTTTCAGCACAGCTGCATATTGTACACCCAATATATCCGGGTTCACGATTGTATTGATGTAAGGTGTTTTAAAGCATAGCGCAATGTCTTCAGCCGTGTCTTCATCAATGCCCGAAAACGTAAGATAGGAAAGCTTTTCAGCCGCAACTTCTTCGGCATGGCATGGACCTAATACAGCAAAATAATTTTTTAATTCCACACCAAAATTGTGGTGTAGATAATCGTTCAGTAAAAGATCTTTATCAGGTACCAAACCTTTGATTGCCGATAAAATTTTTTTATCCTTCAACGATTCTTTACTGATGTTCTCCAGCACTCCTTCAATGTATGCTGATGGTACAGCCATCACCAGTAAATCCGAATCATTAATCACCTTTTGCACATCATTGCTCATGTGCAGGAGCGACACATCGAAGTAAGCAGAGTGTAAATAATTGGGGTTATGACGGCGGCGTTTTATGTAATCAATAGAGCTGCTGTTGCGTATCCACCAGTTAACGGGCTGTCCGCCATCGGTAATAATCTTTACCAATGCAGTTGCCCAACTGCCATTACCAATCACACCTATTTTAAATGCCATCCTATTTAGTTTCGAATAACTTTTCTTTTGCCACCACCGTAACTTTTTTGCCGCTTCGTAACGTTTTGCTTACAACACCATAAGGCCCTGTTACTACCTGTTCCCCTTCTTTCAACCCGCTCAGAATTTCGAAATAATTAATGTCCTGTATGCCGGTGGTGACAACTCTTTTTTCCACCTTTTTATCTTCTTTCATTACAAAAACAACTTCTTCCAATTCATCGCTTGTTGCTTCTTCTTCCGTAACGGCATCCTCTTTCTTTTTCTCCTTTTTTGTATCTTCTATACTTTCCTCACTTCCTTTTGGCTTTGATACAACGGCCCCAACCGGGATGCTTAGTACACCTTCGCGTTTTTTTGTTTTAATATCGGCTCTTGCATTCATACCTGTACGAAAGGGAAAACTTTTTTTCTTACTGCTGTCAAATAAATTGGCATAGGATGCCCTGTCCAGTTTTATGTGTACTTCATAAGCTGTTGCATCATTTGACATCAACGATTGCGCATCTTTTTTTGCGCTGCCGTTGCTGATGCTTGTAACAACACCTTTAAATTTTCGTTTATTATAAGCTTCCACTTCCACATCAGCCGAATCGCCAACACTGACTTTGATAATGTTGTTTTCATTTACATCTACCCGCAATTCAATATTGTTCATATCGGCAATGCGCATTAGTTCGGAGCCGGGCATTTGCATGGTGCCAATCCGTTCCCCTTTTTTTATGTTCAATCCTAATACAGTACCACTCATAGGCGCCGTAATACTCGCTGACGACTGCGTGGAAGTAGTGCGTGGGCCTTGCATTCCCCGCACCAATCCTTCTAATCCCGGAGGAATGTTTGGTACAGAAATACGCTGTGGAGCAGCGCCACTTCTATCGCCTTGTATGCGGGCTAACACTTGCCCTTTAATTACCGAATCGCCTTCCTGCACATTCAACACAGTTACTTCGCCGGAGATGGGCGAGCCAACTTTAATTTCTGTTTCAGGATAAATTTTTCCGCTTGCCGAAACGGTTTCAACTATGGTGCGCTTCTTTACTGCTTCCGCAGTCACTTTACTGCCTTCGTCACCTTTGTTAGTGGCCGCTTTTACAATGAACAGTAATATAACTAAACCTATAAGTGAGAAAAGAATCCATTTTATTGATTTGCTCATAACGAAAACTACTTTGATGGTGTATTGTACGAAAGTATAAAAATAGGAAGGCTATACATCCAACGCATTTTTTAAATCCTGAATTAAATACTGTGGTTCTTCCAGTCCTGTATAAATGCGGATGTATTGATGCTCTATGTTGCTGCTATTGAAACCGGGTGGTTGTATGCCTGCGCATTTTGGAATAACAAGGGATTCATGTCCGCCCCAGCTAACCGCCATCATAAAATGTTTCAGTGACTCACAAAATTTAGTAATGCTTTCCATAGTGCCATCTTTTAACGTGATGGTGAATAAGCCACAGGCGCCACTCATTTGCTCTTTGGCTAAATGGTATTGCGGGAATGATTCATCAAAAGGAAAAATAATTTTATCAATGCGGGGATGTGTTTTTAAAAAAGAAATGACTTCTCTTGTTGTGTTGCTGATTCTTTCCAATCGTGCAGGCAGCGTTCGTAGGCCTCTTAGCAATAACCAGGCATTGAAGGGTTGAATGCCGCTTCCTATTGCTAAGTATTCCACGTCAAATATCTTTTTCATAAGTTGATGAGAACCCGATAACACACCACCCAACGTATCGCTATGGCCGCCAATGTATTTTGTGGCGGTTTGCATGGAAAGATCAATTCCGATTTCGATAGGTCTTTGATAAAGTGATGTGCAATAACTGTTATCCATTAACG
>MWWF01000090.1_pt1 | contig 15890 bp, 16 predicted proteins | sample 1047351 | NCBI WGS metagenome assembly MWWF01 (sample SAMN06349970, study PRJNA376086) | soil metagenome | isolation source: MGM-3 sample Antarctic (ecotone) soil | place: Antarctica
TAATGCAGTGGTAATAGGGTCAAGTGTCATGAGCCAGCGGTCTTTATTATCCTCAGAGCGCAGTTCAACTATTGCAATAGTTCCTTTGCTATTCCATAGTGGTCCATATACTGTCACGGTTCTTGGCAAGGGCTTTCGCTTGCTTGTATCTTTTACCGGGTAGTCTTTCATAAAATCCTGCGCATCGGTGATGCCCGCAAGGCTGTCGGTCTTCACCAATAACACGGTATCTTTTATCCTGTCGAATACATAAAATTCAGAACTGCTTTCCGGAGCGCCAACTTTTGTGCGGCCCGGGATATCGGTAGTAAAACCGCTTTCGGTAACATAGCTTGGAACGATTGTATTTTTTGCATTGGTGGCCTGTTTCACCAAACGATAAGTAATGAATCGTGAATCAGGAGAAACGCTGATACCGGCTACATTTTTATCTTCTGTATAAATGCTGCGCAGTTCTGGTTCTTTAAAAAGCTTTGTCCATTTTTCACCGGCTTCACGTTTTTCTTTGCGGGTTTTTAATACCTGCGACATTCGTAAAGCATCGGCCTGCAACCACTTTTCCTGTACAGTCAGCGGCGCCTCTTTTGGTGCTGTGCCGCGTACAAAATTGGTAAGTTGCACGGTAGTGCCGGTGGCAATATCCCAGGCATAAACATTTTGCGCCCTGTTGTAAGCAAGTTTTAAATCGTTATTAATAAACTGAGGTGAAGATTCCGGTTCGGTTGTTTGTGTTACTCTTTGTTCACCGGCTTTATCTACATAAAACAAGTCGCCATTTTTGGCGAAAGCGTAAGTTGTATAAGTCGCATTGTAAGTAATGTTATTTGCCACTGCATATTGCCGGCGAAAAGCAGCCGTCGTTTTTTTTGGCGTTCTATCGGCTAATGAAATGTAATAAAGCGAATCAGAAATAGCGCCTTCGGGGTTCCAGGAAAAGAATAAATATTTGCTATCCCCGCTCCAGTAAGGTGATGAAGGTTGTGTACCAATCCACTTAGGGTCACGCATAATTTTTTCTACAGTTAATGGAGATAAAATTTGCTGTGCAGATGAAAAGACGGATAGGAAAACGATGCCTGCAAAAAAATATTTTTTCATAAACAAGTAATGATGATTGGTTGCGTAAATTAAGGCATTCTGCAACATTGTTAAGGACACACGACACCAACAAAACAATCTTGCTTAGCACCTAAGCCTATTCTTATTTAAAATAGATTGTAAGTAGTGATGTTCCTTATTTCGCAAATCGTTTTCCCAATTCCATAACCGGCTGAGTGTTGGCGAGGCCATCTTTGCAAAAAAAATAAAATTGTGCAAAAGATAAAATTCACTGTTATCGCGGTATTGTTGATTTCTGCTTCCTGCTATGCACAGGACAGATACTTTGCAAGAACTTACACTTCTAATGTTTTACCAAAAGGCGCTATTGATTTAGAATTTTGGCATACTTCACGCTTTGGCCACAAAGACCAGTTCTTTCATGCGCAGGATCAAAGAATGGAGCTGGAATTTGGGTTAGGAAGAAACGTACAAACATCAATTTACTTTAACCACTTTCAAAAAAGGTTCAGCGAATCAGCCAATGGAACTACCGTATCCAGCGAACTGGGTTTCAGCAATGAATGGAAATGGAAGTTAAGCGACCCAACCGCCAACAAAGTAGGGTTTGCTTTATATGGTGAGTGGGGACTAAAAGGCGGGGATGAAGTAGAGTTAGAAACAAAATTGATTTTTGATAAAATTATTAGGAAGAATATACTTGCGTTTAATGCCGGGGTTGAATATGAGAAAGAATTTGAATGGAATGGAAACAGGGTTGAATCAGATGGTTGGGAGGCGCCTGTAGAATTTGATTTTGGCTATCAATACCTCGTCAAGCCTACATTAGGAATTGGTTTTGAGATCAGGAACCATAATGAAATTGCTAAAGGAACCGGATGGGAGCATTCTGTTTTTTTTGGTGGGCCAACAATAAATTTCCGTAACAACAAATGGTTTCTCATAGCTAATTATTTACCACAATGGGGCAATGTTCATAAAACTGCAATTGCACCTTTTTCAAAAGTATTAGATGAACATGAAAGAACTGAAGCAAGAATTATTGTAGGCATATCACTTTAGAAGTATGAAAATTAGATTCGTTACAACTATACTCATTTTACTTATTGCCGCCTGTACCGTTACTCAACATCTGCAACCAGTAGCTGCTGATTTGGTTGTAGCCCAACAACACATACCGGGCATTACATTGAAGGAGTTGCAGGACGGTTATAAAATTTATGTTACTAATTGTTCTGGTTGTCATAGCCTGCATAACCCAAAAGAATATACCGCCAAGCAATGGAAGCCTATCTTATCTGAGATGTTTGAAAAAGCGAAAATGCGTGATGCAAAACAAAATGAGCTTGTTGCCGGTTATCTCATCGCAAAAAGCAGAGCAGATGGTGATAAGATAAAATAGAGAATGAAGCTGTTGGCAACTGGCAAAATCTCATATTAAAAAACAGCCACCATTATAAATGGTTGCTGTTTTATGCACAACAATTACTGCTTTGTGGGCATCTTCTTATGAACCTGAACCAGTGTGTGTTTTTTTCTTCTTACAAATGCAATGGCAATAAAGCCCGCAAGCCCGATAGTGGCATATAATCCCGTATTGTTCTTTCCTTGTTTTCCAGCTTCTTCTGCTACGCTGGCGTAAGAATCAGTAACCGGAATGTTTTTTTCTTCATCGTTCATCACCATATCCCAATCATTGTAACCCTTGCCGGTTAAATAGGTCAGCATCTCCATCTCATCTTCGCGACGAACTTTTAAATCTTTCAGATATTGCTTACCGGCCTCACAACTAAAATCGCCGGTGGCAGGATGGGTTACTATATAGCGTGATTGAAAATTATCATTATTTGGTGTCAGCTGAAACATCAGGTCCTGCGGAAAAGCTTTACGGTTGTAACGTACATGCAGCCGTGTAAAGAACACGGAGCCGGAAGGTCCTTCCTCATATACATCGTTGTTATCTTGCTCTTTCATCCACCACACGCCGGCCTGCACCAGGTCTTGCTGCGATGGTGCAACAGCAACGCAAGGATCGCATTTCATAAAATTACGCGGACTTACATCCCACGCATATTCCAGCATAGCAACCGACCTGCCTTCGCCTTTCCATTGGTGCTGGAAAAGATTGGCATAAAAACCTGAAAAATTATTTTTTACAAACAACGGAATGTTTTTACCGGTAGGCATAGATACTGTGCGATAGTTGGTTACATCTACTCTTCCCTTTTTGGTAAAAGCATATACGATCATATCCTGGTCGCCATCGGCATTGGCCATGCCGAGACGAATGGGCAACATAAACTTTGGTGAAGCAAATGAAATCTGTATCGGACGTAAAAAATTTCCCGGTAATTTTTTCTTTTCGGCTTCATTTACTTTCACCACAAAAAATTTGAGATTGCTTTTTATATAAGGCTCCAATACTTCTTCAGCGCCTGCTGGAATTTTATAGCCGTTGTTATTGAGCCATGTTTTTAAGGCAGATGATTCAGTTGCACTAAGAATTAAAATATCGTATTCACCAACGATGTATTGCGCTTCTATTTTTACTTTGCTTTCTTTATCCATAGAACTGTATCCTCTCATCTGAAGTCCAGGTGCTCTTCCAGATAAAGCGGTCACTACTACTTCGTCAAGATTCTTTTGCTGACATGGATTTTGATCATAATATTCCACAAGCCTTGGCTTACTATAATCATTCAACGTAGTAAATATTTGCTGGTTCACTACTTTAATATCACTCTTTTTTAATACAGTTGGTACAGGCACTACCATGGCAAAATCTTTAAAGTCTCCTTTGAAATCATTGTACATGGTGATCACATTTTTATCACCATCCCGCACCATAATCACCTGCGATGTTTTATTTTTCAAAGTACCATCGGCCTTGCTTACATAAAAGCCGCAGAAGGCTGCTGCTTCATGGGTTATCATTGCGGCTAATAAAATGAAAGCTGCAATTTTTCCTGCTAATGGCCTTGTTAGTTTTTGAAAAATGCGAATGCCGGCAAATGATAAAGGTGTTGTTGCCCACTGAAAAGTTTTTGCTTTGAACATTGCGTCTAATAAAGGCACTATTGGTGCAGCCATAACTAAAACCCAAACTGGTGTGCTGTTCATAAATTTAAAGGCAGTAAGATAAAAGGATACCGAAGCGATGAGCACTGCCCAAATGATTCTTGCTACCGGGGGGTCGGGAGAAGTGCGTGGATCGGAGAGCATGAAAAAAGTAAAAAGTAATAAGCTTCCGGTACTAATGGAGTGAATGAAATAATCTATTGGCCATCCTAATACATACACCTGCCGCCAATATAAAAGTCCCAGGAACGTAAATAAGAAAGCAAGGCTGACATCGAGTTTTTGCACACGGGTTACAACGATGGTGCCTAAGGTGATGATGGCAAAAAACAATACAGCATTACTGCCCCACTGCCCCGGCGAAAGCCAGGCGGCTTTGGTGAGAACAATGGTGGCAATGATGCCAAAAGCAGAGGGATTGAAAATATGTTTGTGCCCTGTGCGCAGTAAATATTTTGAAGTCACGGTAAGAAAAGCCGCCAACAAACTTACCGTCCAATAATTTGTTTTTAGCAAAAGGCATAAGCTGGCAGCTGATATTAAAACGCTAAAGCCCCATGACTTGAAACCGGACCTCTCCCCAACCCTCTCCAAAGGAGAGGGAGACGAGGCAGTGAAGTTCAGCAGTTTCCTTTGTTTGATGCTTTCAAATAAATAGTTAAAGACTAAGCAGCCAACAATGGAGATGGCATAATGTGAAAGGTCGGCTTTCCAGGCAAGAAATAAAATACCATAGCTTAAAAAGATAGCCTGGAAAATAATTTGAAAGTAGCGTGGATCCAACCGGAGTGTTTTCTGTTGCATAGCTGTGAGTTTGCAGCTATGATGTAAGTGCCGGAATGATTACACACGAAATAAAAAAATAATTTTATCTCTTTAAAAGGCTTTCATACCGTTCGATCCATTGGTCAGGTGTTACTTTTTTCATCAACTCTCCAATTAAGTCAAATGGAATTTGCTCGGGCTTTTTAAAGCGGATACAGCTCTTGCCCATATCTAATTTGGCTTTACTGTGTTTAGGATATTCGTTGGTGAACCATTTCAACAAATCGGGCATAGAATAGATACCCATATGATATAAAGCAATAAAGTTTTTTTGCGAAGCAATATTTACAAAACCCAACGGCAACTTTGGATCGCAATGATAACCCGGCGGGTATTTTGAATGTGGGACTACAAAACCCGGCATTCCATAAGTCATTTGTTCGGAAAAACCTTTAGGTAGATTTTTTACAATCGTATTACGCAATTGAGTCATTGCAGCTTTGCGGTCATCGGGTAAATTTTCTAAATACTCTTTGGTTGTTTTGGCAGTTGAGGTCATAAGAAAGTTTGCAGTTTGGGGTTTTCAATTGTTTAAATAACATTAGCTAATTTATGGTAACCATTAGCATGTACAATGCTGAATAGAATTACAGAACGTAAAAGTGAGTGACACAACAGACGATGATAGTAGCAATGGTGCCGGCTACAAAAAAAAATGTTGTTGACGTTCAGCCAACAACAGCAATGAAAATTATATTGCTCAAGCAAAATAGAAAAAGAGAAATGCAATTTGTTTATTTACGATAATTACAAACTACAAACTTTAATACCTTCTTCCACCCCCGCCGCTGTTACCACCGCCATAGCCGCCTCCACCACTATTTCCTCCACCTCCTCGGTAACCTCCACCGCCTCCCGAACTACCTCCTCTATATCCACCTCCGCCGCTTCCTCCACGAGATCCACCGCCGGATCCTCCAGAGCCGCCACGGTTATCATCGGCTTGTTTTACCACTAACTGTTTCTTCCCAAAAGCAATATCTTTTAAATGTTCAATGGCTTCCAGGGCTTCTTCGTCATTGGTCATTTCTACAAAGGCAAAGCCGCGGCTTTTACCCGTTTCTCTGTCAATAGCTACTTTAGCCGAAGTGGTGGCGCCGAATTTTTCAAAGATTTCCATTAACTCAGCGTCATCCATATCATAAGGCAGACCGGCTACAAAAAGTTTCATACAAAAGTTTAAGGGCTAAAGGTAAGTAAGTTCAATGGGGCCCGGGATGAATATTACACTAAGAAAAATACTTATCCTGCAATTTTTATTTCGCCTTCTTTATTCTTTTGCCAATACTTTATTTTAGTCCCTTTTACATGAATGAGCACAATGCCAGGGGTATCCAATCCTTGCCTGAACCATATTGACAAACTATCTATCCAATGTGCTGACATCTGCGGCTTATTACGAATAAGTTTTGCCTTGCCCGTAATGGTTATGTACATCCCTTTTTCTCCTTCAAAGTTTAAGCTTACTTGCGGGTTGGCAGTGATGTCTTTTATTTTTTGCGAACCTTCGTAAGTAAAAAAATAGGAGTCGCCTTTGTAGCTTGCATCGCCGTTGTTACTCATGGGGCGGCTATTCAATACACGGCGCGGTGATAGTGTAACCATCATACAAATATCTAAGCTGCGCAAGTGGCGGGCTAAGCCTTTTAAAGCAAGTGTTGCCATAGTTAATTTTTATCTTCAAACAAAAAGAAAGAGGTTTAGTTGTTGATATTCTTACAAATTCTTACAGTTTAAATTGTACTGTTCTTATTTTGCAAAATGCACATTACAAATAACATAATTCTTAGCGGTGTTGAAGGCAAGCCGATTGCACTGGATTTTTTTTATACCGATGCCAGACCAAAACCAGCAGTTATTTATACGCATGGCTTTAATGGTTTTAAAGATTGGGCAGCTTTTGATTTGATAGCTGCTCAATTTGCCGAAGCCGGCTTTTGCTTTATTAAATTCAACTTTTCGCACAACGGCACTACACCTGGTGCACCGGAAGATTTTGTTGATTTGGAAGCTTACGGAAATAATAATTACACAAAAGAACTAAGCGATTTACAAACAGTGATTGACTGGACAATTGATGAATTGAATCCACACAATGCAGCCATAGATAAGAATAAAATTTACCTTATTGGTCATAGCCGCGGTGGAGGTATTGTATTATTAAAAGGTATAGAAGAAAAGAGAATAAAAGGCATTGCTACATGGGCATCCGTTTCGCAATGTAAAACACCATGGGGCAGTTGGCCGCAAGAAAGAATTCAGGCATGGAAAGAGACGGGAGTTGATTATTATACAAACAGTCGCACAAAACAACAACTTCCTTTGTATTACCAGTTATACCAAGACTATCAAAATAATGTGGAACGATTAGATGTTCTAAAAGCCGTAAAAGAACTAACTATTCCGCTATTGATTTGTCACGGTACAAAAGATGAAGCAGTGCCTATCTCAAATGCATACTTACTTCATAATGCAGCAAAGAAAGCAGAGTTATTTTTAGTTGAATCCGACCATGTTTTTGGCCGCAGGCATCCATGGGCGGCAACAAATTTGCCTGAAGCGATGCAGGCTGTAGTTGCCAAAACAATTCAGTTTTTTTTGCAATTAACATAGGCACAATTGCAAAGTTGCTTAATTCATCCTACTTTAAGCCCGGCTTATGAATTGCATATACCTTCCGCAAACCCTTTTAAAATCAGGATTATCCGCATGAAGTCTCTCTTACTTCTCTTTACAATTAGCTTCTATACAGTTCTTCAGGCGCAAGACACCGCTGCCCACCATTTTAAAGGTGTATTCTTTCCTTATCCAATGGACCGGCCTGCAAAATTTTCCATTGGTTTTACCGGCACTACCTTGCCTTACGATATTACTGAGGAAGCGCATTTCCGTGTTCCCGCATTGGATGTGCACCTGCTAAAAAGATTGTCGCCTAAACTGGCACTTCACATAGGCGGAAGCCTGCAGGGGTTTCAAAATTTAATAACTGCAGGTCCGCGATGGGCAACCGAGTTGAATGACCGGTATTCCATCGCCATAGGAAATGATATTGGTTATTGGTTTGGCTTTGTTAATGTGGAAACTGTAAAAACCAGGGGCTATGGTTTTCAGAACACCCCAAATTTTTCTATAGGGCGCCGCTTTAAGAAAAAAGTGTTGCTTACTTTCCGTGCCGATGCCCAGATGAATTTTGGAATTAAAACGTATGCAAAGAATACAGAGTTAATAACAGATCGGCGGGTGCTTAGCGGCTCATCGTATGCCATTATTTTAGAGCAGCCTTTTTATGGCAAGAAGGCGCTGACACTTGGCTTCCGTGCCATCTATACTGATTTCTTCTGGCAAACATGGACACTGTTTGAATCCTTTGACCGTAATATTTTTTATCCGCAAATAATTGTAGGCCTTAACTTATGAAACATTATTTATTTATCATCACTTCCCTGTTGGCTCTACTATCCTGCAGAAAAATATACGAAGCGCCGGTACCGGTTTTAGACTGGGAACTTTTTAGTTCATCTTCGGCTGTTCGTTTGCAAAATGCAGCAGGGCAAAAAATGGAAGGCATCTATAACATTACAGAGGGTAGCGAAAGGTTTGGCGCAGATGCCGCCATTAAATGGAGTTACACTGCAAATGGTATTGACACTACATACCACCTCTCCTTCTTTTGCCAGAAAGATGTAACTTATTTTATTTGTGAAGGAAAGCGGTTGGATAGTTCCATTTTGCTTAATGGCTATTGGCGAAGATTGATAGGAACAGAAACCGGCAGAATACGATTGACAATTACAAAGCAGGCTGGTGCAGCAAAGCTATTAAGCAATCAACCACTCAATGGTGGCGATAGCATCATCATTAGTGGGACATATGGGGATGGAGATATAATACCCGGCCAGCCTATTCAACTTCGTTACACAAGGCAATTGTTTAAAGCAACGCCTCTAGAAATCGTAGCGCACCGCGGCGGTGGACGAACATCAGATTTATTGCCTGCCTCGGAGAATTCTGTAGAAATTATTAAGCTGGCTTCGCGGTTTGGCGCTACAGGCATAGAAATAGATGTACGTATGACGAGTGATGGGGTTCCTATATTATTTCATGACGGTACCCTCAACGAAAGGCTCATACAAAAGAATGGACTGATAGGGCCCATAGAAAACTACAGCTATGCACAGCTATCCACTTTAATTAGATTAATTAAAGGCGAACGCATTCCAACTTTGCGTGAAGCACTAAATACGGTGGTCTATAACACTCCGCTGCGCTATGTTTGGCTTGATACAAAATTTACAGGCTCCCTTGAAAAAGTAAGAGCCCTGCAGGTTGAGTTTTTACAAAAAGCAGCAACTATCGGCCGCACACTTAACCTGACTATAGGTATACCTGATAAAAATGTGCTTGAAAATTTTAAGCGCTTACCTAACTATCAGTCTGTTCCTTCTGTAAATGAACTAACACGCGAAGAAGTGGCCGAAGTAAATTCGTCCATTTGGGCGCCAAGGTTCACACTGGGTTTGCAAAATACTGAAGTGGCATCTGTTCACACGCAAGGCCGCAAAGTTTTTGTTTGGACGCTTGATAATTCACTTAATATACAAGATTATTTAAACAATGGCCAGTTCGATGGAATTTTATCTAATTACCCTTCAGCGGTAGCGTATTACTATTATGCAAAACAATAAGACAATATTTTTTCTTTTCATCTTCACTGCTTTTGTTGCAACAAGCCAGGCACAGAAAGATGAAAACTTTACTTCCCGACCAACCGGTCGTGGCGAGTATTCACTTGTGTTATATGCCAGTGGTGGCTTTGGCTACTACGTTTCTAATAAAGGCGCACCTGGCTATTTAAACCCTGCAGTTTCAAAATGGAACCCTGTGGGAACCGTACGTATAATGTGGCACCCCGATCATTTATTAAAAGCTGGTTTGGAAACCGGGTATGTTATTTTTTACTCGTACACCTTAAAAGATTCAACGGGCCGCACAGGCAAAATTTCTTTAAATGCTACGCCTATTTTATTGGAATGGAGTATGTCGCTTAAAAAACACCTTAACATTTTTGCCGGTTCAGGACTGTACATTCTTAATACAAAGTTAGATTATGCCGGAAAGGTCAATTCTAACAAATTGAGTGTAGGCTGGATGGCTGCAGCGTCTTACATTTATCCAATCGGAAAAGAGGTAGGATTAGGTACAGAAGTTAAATGGCTTTATGCCGCCGAAACATCGAATGGTTCTGTATGTGCTCAGTTACAATTAGTGTGGCGATTTTTTAAGTGGTAAATTCCAGCTTCCTATATGCAAAAATTCATCCTGGGCTTTTTATTCCTTCTTCTTTTTAGCACCGCTAAAACGCAGTCTTTAAACCTTCCTCAAACAGGCGATACCACGGAACTATGCTTTGCCTCTGATACGCAAAAGCCAATGTGGGTGGAAACACTTTTCCTTAAAAAGGATCATAATCAGCAAGCCACTAAAAAATTATTTACTGCTGTTACAGCCCGTAAGCCTGCAGCTCTTTTTATTATGGGCGATGTGGTAAACCTCGGTTATAGCAATCGTCAATGGAAGCCGATGGATGCTTACTTAAAAGAGTTGCGAAGTAATAATATTTCGGTGTATGCGGCACTTGGTAACCATGAGGTAATGGGCCGGCCAAAAAAGGGTGTAAGTAAATTTCAAGAGCGTTTCCCTGAGCATGTGGTTACAGGTTATATAACAGTAAAAGATTCAATTGCCGTTGTGTTGCTGAACTCTAATTTCGGCTCTTTATCGGAACAAGAAAATAAAACACAAATGGAGTGGTACAAAACCACGCTGCAAAATTTAGATAAAGATCCGGCTATTCAATTTATTATTTCCGGCTGCCACCATTCACCCTACACCAACAGTAAAATTGTAGGGCCTAATAAGGACGTGCAGCAAAAATTTGTTCCCCTGTTTTTTAGCCTCAAAAAAAAGCCGGCTATTTATCACAGGCCACTCACACAACTTTGAACATTACCAAATGGGCGGTAAAGATTTTTTGGTAATTGGCGGCGGCGGTGGTTTGCATCAGCCTTGCGAACCGGTGAGAGTTGTTTGCCTGATTTAGCTACCGATTACAAACCGCAATTCCATTATCTATCCGTTAAACGGGTTGGTTCTACATTGAATGTATGTTCCGTTCAATTAAAAAAAGATTTCAGTTGCTTCGAAGACGGCCAGAAGTTATGTGTAAGTAAAGAAACAGAATTAACTACTGATGTAGCGATAGGGAATAAAAATTAATTGTTGAGTAAGATAAATTTGTAAGTGCAATCTGTGGGTTGCATTTTTTTGCACTCTTCTTCCTGTCTTTACCTTCAAAAAGGGTTTTATTGCTCCTAATTTATTTGACAAATATTTTTCAAGGGAAACCGATTAGGTGACCATTCTGCTAATGGAAAGGTAAAATGACATTGTTATGAAAGAGGCGTTTTGTTCTACAGCTTCCCAGGGCTTATTTTTGTAACCCATGCAAATGAGTGCTACCACCGAACTTTTACCACACTGGACATCTTTCACAACAGATGTAGTGTTTGAAGCGAGCCAGCATATTCCCGGATCAGTGCAGTATGCCATCAAACGTTTTGTAAAACCTACCGATTGGCTGGGTGATGAAATGGGCCAGATGCGTTATCACTATGAAGCTGCCACATCTGAAAAGAATTATTTGGAATTACGCTTTTGTTTAGTGGGCAATATGTACTGCCGCAAATACCAAAACGAATGCAATCAATGTAAGGCACATCTTTCAGAGCTTTGTAATGATAAGATTGAAAGCATTGATTTTATTTCGTTCCGTTTTTCAGCAACGCATTTGGAACAATTTGTAAAATGGCGAATAGAGAATAATGCGTTAAGCGAAAAGATCCTTTCGTTTAAACATACATCAAACTTTACCCGAACTGTTCCCCTTTGCCAGCGAACCCGTAATGTGATGGAGGGCTTACTCAATCATAATTACTCCGATAGCCTGGAAAATATTTTTGTGAATGCGCAAACTCAAATGCTCCTGCTCTATAGTCTGGATTGCATGGATGATAAAGAGTTGGATGTTATCAACTGCAAGTTTTTAAGTAATGAAGCAGACAGGGAAAAGGTAATGAAGGCACGCCAGGTTTTACTCCAACATATTGGCGAACCAATCACTATCAAGCAATTAAGCCGCAAAGTAGCTATGAACGAATGCTACCTCAAAAAAGGCTTCAAAGAAATGTTTGGTACCACAATTTTTGACTTTTATCAAAGCCAGCGTATGGAGCATGCAAAATATTTGTTGTACGAAAAAGGCCTATCGGTAACCGAGGTTTCTATGCTGCTGGGATATTCTTCTATCTCGCATTTTTCTACCGCGTTTAAAAAACATACAGGGCTGAAGCCTTGTGAGCTGCTACTGCGTTGAGAGTAGGCAGTTAAAAGTATGCAGTAGGCAAGTAGGCAGTATGCAGTAGGGGCTCCAGAAAAAGAAATGAACCTTTTCTTTTTCAACAATTATTATCATCAAATATTTAAACTCTTTAGTTTTTTTCATACTGCTTACTGCCTACTGCCTACTCATTGCTTACTGCCTACTCTTTTTAAGCCACTATCTTTGAACATTTAACCTCTCACCATGCTAAGCCTCCTCACCGGAACACTTCTTTTAGCCGCTGTACATGCCCTCATTCCTAATCACTGGTTACCCTTGGTGGCTGTTGCAAGGGCTGAAGGCTGGAAGCGAAAAGAGCTTACGAGTGTTACCTTGTTAGCAGCAACAGCGCATGTTACCGGCACTGTAATTCTTGGTTTGGTATTAGGTAAGATTGGTAAAGAACTACAGGAAGAATATGGAAGGATTATGATTGCTGCGTTGTCAATTTTATTAATAGTATTTGGACTGATCTATTTCACCGTGAATATGCCGCACCATCATCATAGCGGGCAGCAGGATGTAACTGCGTATAAACGTTCCAAAAGAAAATGGGTTTTAATCTTTATAGGTATGATGTTTCTTTCGCCTTGCCTTGAAGTGGAAAGTTTGTTTTTATCAGCCGGTGCTTTTGGTATGGCCGCTGTGTTTTCTATGGCTGGTGTTTATGCGGTGGTTTCTGTTTTAGGAATTTGGCTGTTGGTGAACTTAGGTTATAAAGGCGTGAATTTATTGCCTGCGCAATTTATAGAGCATAGTGAGAAAAGAATAAGTGGTGCGGTGTTGATACTTGTGGGAATTGTTACTTTCTTTTTGCATTGAGATAATGAGTGATGAGTAATCAGTAATGAGTGGGCCGCTTATGAAGTATCGGCTCTCAACAAAAAACCTTTTTAATGGCAGGAAGGCTTTTTCGTTACCGCAAGCACACGCTGGCGCAAGCCACTCATTTTTCATCACTCATCACCTCATTCTTTCCCCACCGAATCCGAATTCACGATCCCTAACTTCTCCACAGCTAACTGTGCTGCAATTTGCGAAGCATCTTTTTTATTAAAGGCTTTTGCCTGCGCAATAACTTTTCCATTAACAACGGCGCCAATGGTAAATAACCGACGGCCATTTTCCAGTCGTTCATCCAGAGTTTCAAAGTCAAGCTGCTTTCCGTTTTTATTGGCCCAGCCGTATAACCTGTTTTTATGATTGATCTCTAAATTTTCCAGATCATCCATAAACATGTGCGGCATAATAATGCGCTGGCCCACCCACTTCGCTGTTTTCTTGTAACCAATATCAAGATAGATAGCACCCACCAGCGCCTCCAAAGTATTGCCAAAAATCTGGCTGCTTTTTAGCGAAGCGTCTGATTTATTAAACACGGTTACTTTTTTCAAACCCATCTTCAAGGCAATATCATTCAACTGCTGGCGGTTCACCATCTTGCTGCGCATCTCAGTTAAAAAACCTTCTTCTTTGTAAGGATAGCGTTTGAATAAATAGTCAGCAACCAAAGCACTTAATATCGCATCGCCTAAATACTCTAAGCGTTCATTGTTTTCGTCAATGGTATCTTTTACGGAGCGGTGGGTGAGGGCTGTTTTGTAAAGGGGTAAATTACCGGAACTGTATCCCAGTATTCCTTTCAGATTTTTCTTAAAGGCTGGATCTATATCTTTTCTATAAAGCGAATTCCAAAAAGCCACAGATGAATTTATATATTATAATTGGATCTATTGTACAAGTTACGCTTCATACTTTTTAAAAATCATACAGGCATTATGGCCACCAAAGCCAAAAGTGTTACTCAACGCCGCATTCACTACCCGCTTTTGATAGTGATGAAATGTAAAGTTCAACCTGGAATCTAATTCAGGATCATCGGTAAAATGATTAATGGTTGGCGGTACAATATCGTTCTGCACAGCCATTATACAGGCAATGCCTTCTATTACACCAGCAGCGCCCAAACAGTGGCCTGTCATACTTTTAGTAGAAGAAATATTTAAGCTGAATGCATGCTCTTTAAAAACTTCAATAATGGCTTTTACTTCGGCCACATCACCTAATTGCGTTGAAGTTCCATGTGTATTGATGTAGTCAATATCCGAAGGTTGCATGTCGGCATCATCCAGCGCTTGAATCATTACATTTTTGGCGCCTAAGCCTTCGGGGTGGGGAGCCGTAATATGATGCGCATCGCCTGTTGCACCGGCGCCGGCAATCTCGCAATAAATTTTGGCGCCGCGTTTTATAGCATGTTCCAGTTCTTCAAAAATTAATACACCAGCCGCTTCGCCCATTACAAAACCGTCACGGTCTTTGTCGTACGGACGGCTTGCAGTTTTGGGATCATCATTCCTTTCACTTAATGCTTTCATTGCATTAAATCCGCCAACGCCAGCTTCGCTTACTACACCCTCCGAACCACCGGTTACGGCAATATCAACCTTACCCATTCTAATGAGATTAAACGACTCCATCATAGCATTGGTTGCAGAAGCACAGGCACTCACTACCGCAAAATTGGGCCCGCGGAAACCATGTCGCATGGAAATATGCCCTGCAGCAATATCTAAAATCATTTTCGGAATAAAGAAGGGGTTAAATCGTGGAGTTCCATCGCCTTTGGCAAAGGCAACAACTTCTTCCTGGAAGGTGCTTAACCCCCCAATTCCCGAAGCGTAGATAACGCCGACTCTGTCAACATTCACATTGTGTTTATCAATACCTGCATCGTTCACGGCCTGGTCGGAAGCTGTGATAGCTAATTGCGAAAAGCGGTCCAGCTTGCGGGCTTCCTTTCTGTCTAAATATGCTACGGGATCAAAATTTTTAATCTCACAGGCAAAACGGGTTTTAAATTTCGTGGCGTCGAAGGCCGTAATGAAATCGCAGCCGCAAACACCGTTGCGTAAGTTGTTCCAATATTCTGTTATAGAGTTGCCCAGCGGTGTTAAGGCACCCATTCCAGTTACAACAACCCGTTTTAGTTGTATGGTTTTTCCTGCGTTCATATAATAGTCAAAAAAAAGTCAAGAAGTCAAAAGAGTCATGCAAGTCAAAACATTTTCAGTTCTTATATGACCCATTTGACTTCTTTGACTATAATGGCTTTTGTATGTAAGATAAAACCGCCTTCTGTAAAAACAGGAAGGCGGTAATGATATTAAGTTCTTAAGACGGTGTTACTTAGCGTGTTCTTCAAGGTAAGAAACCGCCTGGCCCACAGTGGTGATGGTTTCAGCTTGTTCGTCGGGGATGGAGATGTTGAATTCTTTTTCAAATTCCATAATCAGTTCAACCGTATCTAAAGAGTCGGCGCCCAGATCGTTAGTAAAAGAAGCCTCATTGTTTACCTCGGCTTCGTCCACGCCTAATTTATCTACGATGATCTTTTTTACTCTTGCTGCAATGTCTGACATGTTATATAAATTTAGTTATAGTGGTGCAAAAATATAGGTTTTTGTATTAAAACAATTTTCGCTAAAAA
>MWWF01000091.1_pt1 | contig 15844 bp, 14 predicted proteins | sample 1047351 | NCBI WGS metagenome assembly MWWF01 (sample SAMN06349970, study PRJNA376086) | soil metagenome | isolation source: MGM-3 sample Antarctic (ecotone) soil | place: Antarctica
AAATCTAAAGCCTTATTAGCAGGTCCATGACCACATAAAAACAAAATAGTATTCCGTTTTTTAAACATATTAATTACCTCGTACCAATTATCCATTTGCTTATCCATAGGGTAGTGGTTTAAAAAGATAACAGGCATATCTGCCGATGTGGTGTCAAGTATATTTTTCATCCATGCCATTGCATCAAGTGGTATGTGTCCATCACTCATTCTTACATATGGCCCCGAAGCACATCCAATAAAGCGGATTCCATTGTGGTCAAAAACAAACCTGTCGCTTCCGAATGTCGAAATAAAACTCATGCCGCCGCTTTCACTCCACCCATCATCATGATTACCCGGTATGATGTAGTATTTCACTTTAAGGGAGTCAAATATCTTTTTAGCTCTTGGTAGCTCTTCATTAGTTCCAAGTTCAGTGATGTCGCCGGTTATTACTACAAAATCTATATCATTCGCGCTATTAATATCATTCACTGTTCTTCGGAGATCTTCTTCTGCTTTTCCATCCGGAGATCCGATGTGTGTATCAGAAAGAAAGGCAAAACGAAACGGTTTTATCTGGCAATAGCTGCTGGGCAAAATCAAAGATGAACAACAAAAAACTATCAATAGGGAGATCAGTAACTTTTTCATAAAAAGCAAGTTAAGAATAAGCTGCAACAACTTTCATTTAAAAAGCTTTACTTTATTTTTAAATTAATCGCATTGAAAATTATAAAACAAAGCAGCTTTATTATTTTTTTATTTTTTATGCAGGTAACATGTGCACAATCCTATAAAAATCTGCATAATAAAGCAATTGTAGTTGATACACATAATGATATTCTTGAAACATGTTTTAATAAAGGATACAGTTTTGATCAGGAGTTAACAGGCAAAACACATTCTGATCTAAAAAGATTTAAGGAAGGTGGTATTGATGTTCAATTTTTTTCTATCTGGTGTGATGGCAATCAAAAGAACCCCTTTGCCTATGCTAACAGGATGATCGATACATTATATGCAACTGCCTTACGCAATCCAGATAAAATAAAAATTGCTTTTACATCTCGTGAATTATTAAAAGCTGTGCACAAGAAAAAGCTGGCAGCAATGATTGGTGTTGAAGGCGGACACATGATAGAAAATGATTTAAAAAATTTAGATAACTTATATAACCGCGGCGCACGTTATATGACGTTAACATGGAATAACTCTACACCCTGGGCTACCTCGGCGTTGAAGGAAACTAAAGATTCCTTGTTAAGTCAACGGAAAGGATTGAATGATTTTGGTAGAACTGTAGTTAAAAGGATGAATGAGTTGGGAATGTTAATTGATCTGAGTCATGTTGGTGAGCAAACCTTTTGGGATGCAATAAATACTTCTACAAAACCAATATTGGTTTCGCATAGTTGCGTCTACAGTCTATGCCCTGCTTTCAGAAATTTAAAAGATGATCAAATAAAAGCTGTAGGAAAAAATGGGGGAGTTATCCATCTCAATTTTTATTCAGGATTTTTAGACAGTACATATGGTAGAAAAGATGCCGCCTTTAATAAAATTCATAAAGCGGAAAGAGATTCATTATTAAAAGTGAATCCTGAACCCTATTTTGCAGATGAATTTTTATACGCGAAATATAATGATGAGGTGCAGGAAATGAAAGCACCATTCCATTTACTGTTTGATCATCTGGCATATCTAATAAAATTAATTGGTGTAGATCATGTTGGGCTAGGTTCCGATTATGATGGAATCAATTCTACCCCGCAGCATTTAAATACTGTGGTTGATTATCCTTTAATTACAAAACAGTTACTTGCCAGGGGTTATAGCAATAAAGACATCATTAAAATTTTGGGTGGTAATTTTTTGAGGTTACTTAAAGCAAATGAGAAAAAATAGAAAATTTAGATTTACTATCCATATTAAATTGCCATATTTTTTTTAAAATGTCTTCTCAGATTATTACTAATATAAGATCGTTGTTAAATGTTAGAGACAAAACACATTTGCTACGAGGTAAGAAATTGGCAGAGCTTCCAGTAATAGAAAACGCATATTTAATTATAGAAGATGGAATAATAGCTAAGTATGGAAGTATGCAAAATATTCAGCATTCCACACTTAACGCTCATACAATTGATGTATCTGAACAATTTGTAATGCCGTGTTGGTGCGATAGCCATAGTCATCTCGTTTTTGCCGGCAGCAGAGAAAATGAATTTGTAGATAAGATCAAAGGACTAAGCTATGCAGAGATCGCTGCGAAAGGGGGCGGAATTTTAAACTCAGCTCAAAAATTAAACGAAACAACAGAAGATAACCTATTTAGCCAGGCCTGGAAAAGATTGGAAGAAGTTAGCAATCTCGGCACAGGCGCCATAGAAATTAAGAGCGGTTACGGGTTATCAGTGGAAGGCGAATTAAAAATCCTTCGTGTAATACAAAAATTAAAAGAGAAGTCTTCCATTTCTATCAAGAGCACATTTCTGGGTGCACATACTTACCCGTTGGAATATAAAGAAAACCATGAAGGTTATATTGATCTTATAATTAATAAAATGCTCCCTGTTATTGCAAAAGAAAAACTGGCTGATTACATTGATGTGTTTTGTGAAAATGGTTTTTTTTCATCCGAAGAAACAGAAACCATTTGCAGAGCTGCAATGCAATATGGTTTAAAACCAAAGCTGCATGTAAACCAGCTCAACAGCATTGGCGGCATAGAAGCAGGAATAAAACTCAAGGCGCTTTCTCTTGACCATTTGGAAACACTGTCGCCTGCAGAAATAAATGCATTAAGCAACAATCCTCCCCTGATGGAAGATGAATGGAAGGGCCTTTGCACATTACTTCCGACCGCTGCATTTTTTTTGAGGTTGCCAATGCAGCATGCAAGGCAACTCATTGATAGGGGTGCAGCTATTGCGGTTGCGTCAGACTATAATCCCGGCTCTTCTCCCAGTGGAAATATGAATTTCGTTGTTGCTCTCAGTTGCATACAAATGAAAATGCTCCCCCAAGAGGCCATTAATGCAGCTACTATCAACGGCGCTTATGCAATGGAACTTGATAGCGAAGTAGGAAGTATTACAGTTGGTAAAAAGGCTAATCTTATTTTTACAAAACCCATTCCCTCGCTGGCATACCTGCCTTATTCATTTGGAAATAATTTAATAGACAAGGTGATGATCGGAGGGGAGTTTATATAAGAAAAGTATGAAAAGATCCATATTGTCACTATTACTTTCAATGTTTAGTATTTTTTGTTTTGCACAAAATATTACTTCTGATTGTTCCAAATTCCGGACAGGCAGATTTCAATACATTGATTCTTCTAAAGTGGTGATGGTTAAGCGCACAAAACATGTACAGGAAGAACTGGTTATTAATACAGGTGCCAAAACGAGATCACATATCCGCTGGTTTCAAGATTGCGTTTACGATCTAAGGCAAGTATGGACGAACAATAAAGAAAAGAGAAAAATGAATGGATCTGTAACAAGAGTTAAAATCATTAAAACTTATGATAATCGATACGATTATACTTGCGCATGCAGGGATAGTGTTTCCATCAATAAAAACAGTGGAACTATTTTTTTATTAAAATAAAATCCAACCCAGCAAATCCGGAAGTCATACTAGCTCCAAAACCAAAAGATATAAGTACACTCTGAGCAAACAAAACATTTTGCCCAATCCCTCGCAAATAAACCACGGTGTATAAATGTGTGTCTTGTGAAAAATAGATTGTTAGAACATACAGGGCAAACAAGAGGATTTCCTTATACTTCAACTGTTTGTGGTTCTTGTTTTTTAAAGAGGTTCATAATGGCAGTTTTACAATACGTAAGGTAATATAAATAATTTCACGCCTTTGCTCTTTTAATTCTTTGTGTGAAATAATATTTCCTAACTTTCCCTTTATGAAGCATTTTAAATATTACAACAAGCAGGATATCCTAACGCTTACTCATGTGAGAAAATTTGAAACTAAATTGGGTGAGCGGATAAAATGTTATGGCGAGAAAAAGTCATTGGTAGAAGCGTTGCAGCAAACAGACTGCAGTTATATTTTATTCGGTATACCGGAAGATATTGGTGTAATAGCTAATGAGGGAATTGGTGGCGCAGACTCAGCCTGGTTTCCTTTTCTTTCTTCTTTTTTAAACATACAGAGTAATGATTTTTTATCAGGCGATGAAATTCTGTTATTGGGCCATTTTGATTTTACAGATCTTAAAATTTTAATAGAATCAAATGCCGCCACGCCTGATGAAAAAATTGAAGCATACCGCCATGCAGTAAATGTTATTGATGAAGAAGTTGAGAATTTAGTGAAGACAATAACCCAACATAAAAAAATACCGCTGATTATCGGCGGAGGGCATAACAATGCTTACCCTGCAATAAAGGGGGCTGCCAAAGGATTATATAAAGCAGATCTAATTCCATTAGCGCAATTAAACTGTATAAATTTAGATGCTCATGCTGATTACAGACCCATTGAAGGAAGACATAGTGGTAATGCGTTTCGCTATGCAGATGAAGATGGTTATTTAAATAAATACTGTGTTATTGGATTGCACGAAAATTACCTGCAACAAAATGTGTTGGTAGACTTAATGGATAATCCCTTTATTGATTTTGTTTCTTATGAAGATATTTTTATCCGTGAAAAAAGAAATTTTATTCAAGCAGTAGCACGTGCTACGGGATTTACTGAAGAAACATATACAGGCATTGAACTTGATCTTGACAGCATCGAAAATATTTTGAGCAGCGCCACAACCCCCTGCGGTATTTCTACTTTGCATGCAAGGCAATATTTAAATTATGTTGCAACCGATACAAAGGTGGCCTATGTGCATATTTGTGAAGGTGCTACAAAAAATGATGTTGGTGCGGAAAATAGTACTACCGGAAAATTAATAAGCTACTTGATCTCCGATTTTATAAAATCACATTCGGATAATAGAAAATAAAAAAGGCTGCCTTTGAGGCAACCTTTTGCAAACAAATTTTTTGAAATTATGAATTTAGATACTCGGCATACGCATATCCCTCTTCACCGGCATCAGTTCTTACCAGCCACCATTGATCGTTAGTTTTACTGATCACTGTTATCATTTCGTCTTTTGCGGCTTTACCAACTATCGGCTGGTCAGTACCAGGTCCTTTTCTAATATTTAAATTAGTTTTATCTGTATTCACTTTTACTTTAGACCCTGCCATGGTATCGTTTACATTAACATCCATTACTACATCCGATGCTCGGAAGTCAGGATCTATTTGCCCATAAATGTTCCATAAGTTGTCTTTGGTTGCTCCATTTGTTGCTTCCCCGTTTATGTAAAGAATATTGTCCTGCTCTCTTACATTCATACCTGAAGTAGTAGCAGCATCTATTAATTGTTTATATTTTTCTTGTAGTGACATATTGATTAATTTATTTAATGGTTAATTGATTCATAACCTGCTTGGGTTGTAATCCATTTATTGATTGCATTAATTTAGGAAGTTTATCCCTGCTGATATTTCCGGTTAAAGTAACTACTCCACCGTTCACCATAGCTGTAACACCCGGGTAATCTTTAGTGGCATCCATTACCCCCTGGCGTAAAGCATCGTCAGGACTCACTTGTACAGGCATTGCCATTACAGTACAATTATTTGTTACGGATTTAACTCCTTTTACACTTTGCGCAAGTTGAGTGCATTTGGCTTTGGTAGCTTCGCTTTCACATTCTCCGCTCAGTGTTACTACTCCATTACTTACTGCCGCAGAAATACCAGTCATATTGTTTTCTTTCTGGATTTTATTTTCTACAGAAGCTTTAATGTCATTGTCTTTCGGCCCACAACTGACAAAAAATAATGTGAGTGCTAAGATCAAAGATGTTAGAATACGTGTAAGTTTCATTGTTTAATAAATTTTATGGTTAAGAATGATTGCGTATGAGTCCCGCAAACAATGAACCAAAAATAATACAAATCTCAGTTCCATCATCAAATAATTCGTATGCAGGTTTAATTACCGGGGAACTACTGTGATCTTGCTGTTATTGGTTTTATCAATAAGAATCATCTTTGATGTGGTTAATTCTTTTATCTCATTAGTTTCTGTTTTCCCATTCACCATAACAAATAAATTTTTCCCATCATCGCTAAGTGAGTAAGTTCCCGATTGATTTTTCCCCATTCCGGTGAGTATCATTTTCCCATCCTGGGTAAATTGAAGCGTTCCTTTCATTAATGTAGCTTTTGCTGTATCGGCCAGTGGCATATTCGGTATTTCTATGTCTTTAATTTTCCATTTATTAACAATCAGTTCCCTGGGATTATTGCTTTTGCAACTAATTAATCCTATAGATAAACATATCAATGAAAGAAGAACAATTTTTTTCATATTTATTTTTTTGAAGTGAATTCAAATATAGAGCATTTCATAAAATCATTGAAATAGATTCAGGCCGCTAAACTTATACACAGTTGGTTAATTTGAAAAAATGAGCCTTAGCATCCTTTAATTAAATTTGCACGCATATCAAATAATAAAAGTACCTAATGGCAGAGAAAAATAACCTGTTCGATTACAATGAAGAATCCATCAAAAGTCTTGATTGGAAAGAGCATATTCGCCTGCGGCCCGGCATGTACATAGGAAAGCTGGGCGATGGCAGCAGTCCCGATGATGGAATATATGTTTTATTAAAAGAGGTAATTGATAATTGCATTGACGAGCATACCATGGGTTTTGGAAAGCATGTAGATGTAAGTATTAAAAACAAAACAGTACTTGTAAGGGATTATGGAAGAGGAATTCCTCTCGGCAAAGTGGTAGATGTGGTGAGTAAAATTAATACCGGCGCAAAATATGACAGCAAAGCTTTTCAAAAAAGTGTTGGTCTAAATGGAGTGGGCACTAAAGCAGTGAATGCTTTGAGTGATTATTTTAAAGTTACAGCTTACAGAGAAGGCAAACAGAAAACTGCGGAATTTAAAAAAGGAGAATTAGTATCTGATAAAAAAGAAGAAAAAACAACTGAAGAAAACGGTACAGAAATCACGTTTATACCTGATGAGCAAATTTTTAAACACTACCATTATTTGCCGGATTTTTTGGAAAATCAATTCTGGAATTATTGTTTTTTAAATGCCGGACTAATAATCAACTGCAATGGCAAAAGATATGTAAGTAAAAATGGATTGCTTGATCTTCTTCAGCGCAAAACCAATGAAGATGAATTACGCTACCCGATAATTCATTTAAAAGCAGAGGATATTGAAATAGCACTTACTCATGAAAATCAATATGGCGAAGAATATTACAGTTTTGTAAATGGGCAATTTACTACGCAGGGTGGTACACATTTATCTGCTTTTAAAGAAGGATTGGTAAAAACCATTCGTGAGTTCTATAAAAAAGATTATGATGCTACTGATGTGAGGGGCAGTATTTGCGCAGCCATTAGTGTAAGAGTTCAGGAGCCGGTTTTTGAAAGCCAGACAAAAACAAAACTGGGTTCACAAATAATGTTTGAGGGCGGTCCGAGTGTCAAGAATTTTATCGGAGATTTTTTGGGACGGGAATTAAATAATTTTCTGCATAAGAACCCATCGATAGCAGAAGCTATGAAAAAAAGGATAGAGCAAAATGAAAGAGAAAGAAAAGATCTGGCAGGTATTAAAAAATTGGCAAATGAAAGAGCGAAAAAAGCCAACCTGCATAACAAAAAATTAAGAGATTGCCGTTTCCACTTAAACGATGCAGCAGAAGGGAAGAACAAAGATGCGATTATTGAAAAACAAAAAGAGAGTACCATTTTTATTACAGAAGGCGATAGTGCAAGTGGCTCTATCACAAAATCAAGAGACGTTGAAACCCAGGCTGTATTTAGCTTACGGGGCAAACCACTTAATTGCTTTGGGCTAACCAAGAAAGTGGTTTATGAAAACGAAGAATTTAATTTATTGCAACATGCACTCAATATTGAAGAAGGATACGAAACACTTAGATATAATAATATTGTATTCGCAACGGATGCTGATGTAGATGGTATGCATATTCGTTTGCTGTTGATGACATTCTTTTTGCAATTCTTTCCAGACCTTGTAAAAAACGGACATGTTTATATTTTAGAAACTCCATTATTTAGAGTTCGTAATAAGCAGGAAACTATTTATTGTTATGATGAGAATGAAAAACAGGCTGCAGTAAAAAAATTAGGAAGTAAACCTGAGATAACAAGGTTTAAAGGATTAGGAGAAATTTCTCCTGATGAATTTGGAAGATTTATCGGGGAGAATATACGTTTACAGCCGGTAATGCTTTTACCGGAAGTTCATATTCAACAATTACTTGAGTATTATATGGGAAAAAATACACCTTCCCGGCAGGATTTTATCATTGATAACTTAAAGGTTGAATTAGATTTGGCCGAAGTAAGCGGAATATAACGGCAACTATGTTTGATTTTCATACCGATAAGAAAAGATATTTCGAAATTCAATTAGAAAATGCGGAAGAGTACGTTATACCATTTATTGAAGAAAAATTTACAATACAACGCGGGGCAAGAGTATTAGAGATCGGATGTGGAGAGGGGGGAGTACTTTCTGCATTTATCAAAAGGGAATGTATCGGGGTAGGAGTAGAGCTACACGAAATCAGGTTACAACTTGCCAGCCAGATATTAAAAAATGAAATAGAAGAAAAAAAGATAACATTTATTGCCAAAGATATTTACAAAGTGAGGGTAGAGGAGTTAGGGGGAAAATTTGATGTTATCATTATGAAAGATGTGATTGAACACATTCATGATCAAAAAAAATTGTTGTTAAGGTTGCAGGATCTATTGTTTCCGCAAGGCGTTATATTTTTTGGTTTCCCCCCATGGCAGATGCCATTTGGCGGGCACCAGCAAATGTGTAAAAGCAAATTGCTTAGTAAACTTCCATATTATCACCTCTTGCCAAAAAAAATATATAAATGGGTATTGCTGAATTTTAATGAACCTACCGAAGATCTGTTAGAAATAAAAGATACAGGGATATCAATAGAAAGATTTGAGAAAATTGTTAATGAAACCAATTACCGGGTAATTAATAAGGAGCACTATTTAATAAATCCTATTTATAAGTATAAATTTGGATGGAGGGCGAGAAAGCAGTTTTCACTTGTAAAAAAAATACCTTATTTAAGAAATTTTTTTACAACATGTGTGTACTATTTAATAACTCAAAAAAATAATTAGCAATGATCCATATAGTTTTTCAGGAAGCCGATATTGCTGTATTAAAAAAAAGTTTTGATCTTGATGAAACATTACGTGGAGAGATCATTCAAATCAAAGATGATTATGCAGTTGGGCCTGTTACAGAAATTTTTTCAGCGCAAGGTATTGAAACTCGTAAAGAATGGTGGCGTGAGGTGTTGGCGGGTGGCGATTATGATGGTAAAGTAGATGCCGGTGAAGTAGACGACAATAAAACCGTGGAAGGATTAATTGTACAATTGGATAAAGATCCGGAAGAAAAAATTTGGATATGGGCCGCTCAAAACAAACATGATGTATCAGGATATTATTGGCTGATGAGTCAACTGAAAGATTTCGCCGGTAGAATATTTATTTTATATCTGAATAATCTTCCTTTTATAAATGATAAAGGGCATATTTTTTATCCAACAAATATTTTTGAAATTCCGGCCAAAGAATTTTTAAAAGCAAAAAAATTAGCAAGAGAAATAACACCAGCAGAATTAGAAGTTGACCCTGATGAATGGGCCAGGCTCTGCAATGAAAATAAAGGGGTAAGATCATTAGAAGGAGGCAAAAAATTAGTTCAACATGGTTATGATTATTATGATGTTGAACTTTTGAAATTTATTACACCTGATTGGCAAAAAGTCAATAAGTTATTCCATTCATTTTATTCTAAGTCTCAGTATACAACAGGTGATGCATATCTTTTGTGGAGGTTGAAATTAATGATCGCAGAAGGAAAGATAGATGCTCAGGGAGAGATAAAAAGAATGAAAGACTTTGAGGTTAAGGCTAAAGCAAATGTTCAATAATCAATGTTCAATGCTCAATATTCAATTTATTATGGAGGATAGAAAATTTGATTTGGAAGACCGGTTAGTTGATTTTGTATGCAGAATGATTGACGTTGTAGAAGCGATGCCTACTACACGAACAGGAAATTATATTGCAGGGCAATTAATTCGTGCGTGTCACTCACCCGCATTTAACTACGGTGAAGTTCAGGCTGCTGAATCGAGAAATGATTTTATTCATAAAATGAAAATTGTTTTAAAGGAGTTGAAAGAATGTAGAGTTGCTTTAAAAATCATAATTAAAAAACAATTGATAAAACCGGTCTCTAATCTTGATAGTATTTTTCAGGAGACACAGCAACTTATTGCTATAGTTGCAAAAAGTATTGAAACTGCGAATAAAAATAAATCTAAAGAAGGGTAAAGACTTCCATACATTGAGAATTGAACATTGAAAATTGATTATTGAAAATTGTTTTATATATAAAATGTCAAAAGCAATAAAAGAAGATTACGCTCACAGTGATTCCGGTGTCTCCGGTCAATACAAAACCTGGTTTTTAGATTATGCCAGTTATGTAATATTAGAGAGAGCGGTGCCTGCGGTAGAAGATGGTTTAAAACCAGTGCAGCGGCGCATTTTGCATGCCATGAAGGAAATGGATGATGGCAGATTTAATAAAGTTGCCAACATCATTGGGCAAAGCATGCAGTATCATCCGCATGGAGATATGAGCATTGGCGCTGCGTTGGTAAATCTCGGACAAAAAGATCTTTTAATAGAAACACAGGGCAACTGGGGTGATGTTAGAACCGGAGATGATGCAGCAGCCCCACGATATATAGAAGCAAGACTTAGCAAGTTTGCTCTTGAAGTTGCTTTTAATAATAAAACTACCGAATGGCAATTAAGTTATGATGGAAGAAAAAATGAGCCCGTAACACTTCCGATGAAGTTTCCTTTATTGCTCGCCCAGGGAGCAGAAGGTATAGCCGTTGGATTGGCTACTAAAATTTTGCCCCATAATTTTTGCGAACTAATTGAAGCATCCATAAAGTATTTGCGTAATAAAAAATTTGAATTGTTTCCGGATTTTGCTACGGGAGGAATGGTGGATGTTACCAATTACAATGAGGGTAAGCGTGGTGGCAAAATAAGAGTAAGAGCAAAGATCGAGGAGATCGATAAAAGAAACTTGGTGATACGTGATGTACCTTATGGAATTACTACCAGCCAGTTAATTGATTCGATCATTAAAGCAAATGATGGCGGCAAGATCAAAATAAAAAAAGTAACAGATAATACAGCAGCAGATGTTGAAATAGCTATTGAGCTGGCACCGGGCATTTCCACTGATATTACAATTGATGCCTTGTATGCCTTTACGGATTGTGAAATTTCAATCTCGCCAAATGCATGCGTGATCGTTGCTGATAAGCCCGTATTTCTTGGCGTTACTGAATTGCTAAAGATATCTGCCGATAATACAAAAGAGTTATTAAAAAAAGAATTAGAGATCAGGCTTGCAGAGCTGCATGAGAAATGGCATTATACTTCACTGGAAAAAATATTTTTTGAAGAAAAAATATATAAAGAGCTGGAGAAGAAACACGAAACGTGGGAAAAAGTTTTAGAAGCCATTGACAAAGCCTTCAACCCTTTTAAAAAATTGTTGAAAAGAGAGATCACCAGGGAAGATATTGTAAAACTAACCGAGAAGCCCGTCCGCCGGATTTATAAATTGGATATTGATGAATTAAATGAACAAATAAAAAATTTAGAAGCCGATATAAAACAGGTGAATTATGATCTTGAACATTTAACTGATTATGCAGTCAGTTATTATGATGGTCTTTTAAAGAAATATGGAAAAGACAAAGAAAGAAAAACTGAGATAAAACTATTTGATACTATCCAGGCAAAAAATGTTGCCATAGCCAACACAAAAATATATGTCAACAAGGCCGAAGGCTTTATTGGTACCGGTTTAAAAAAGGATGAGTTGATTGGTGAAGTTTCTGATCTGGATGATATCATTGCTTTTACAAAAGGGGGCAAAATGAAAATAGTGAGGGTTGCTGATAAAACATTTATAGGCAAAGATATACTTCACGTAGACGTGTTTCAAAAAAATGATGAGCGTACTACTTATAACATGATCTATTTTGATGGCAAACAAAAAAGCTTTGCCAAGCGATTTAATGTTACAGGTATTACAAGAGATAAGGAATATGATGTGGCAAGAGGAGAAGATAAAACGAGGGTACACTACCTGAGTGTGAACCCCAACGGCGAAGCTGAAGTGATAAAAATTATTTTGAGTCCTAATTGTTCTGCAAGAATTAAAGAGTTTGATTTCACTTTTGAAGAATTGGAAATTAAAGGCAGGAGCAGCCTGGGGAACCAGGTTACCAAATATCCTATTAAAGCAGTGCGATTAAAAGAGAAAGGAAAATCAACGTTAGATGGAAGGCGACTTTGGTTTGATGAAACTTTTGGAAGATTAAATACAGAAGAAAAAGGAACTTTACTCGGAAATTTTGATGGGGATGATAAAATAGTAGTTATAGATTTTGAGGGAAATTATGAGATCATAGACCAGGAGCTTACCCAGCGGTTTGATGTTAAAAATATTGCTTTGATCGAAAAGTTTTCTCCTGAAAAAATAGTTACTGCCGTATATCTTGATAATGAAAAATTACAATTTAATGTCAAACGTTTTAAAATAGAAACCATCACTTTGCACAGCAAATTCTTTTTTATTAAAGAAGGGGAGGGCAATACACTTATCAAAGTAACCACAGATGAAGAGCCTTTGCTTGCTATTCAAAGCGGTAGGGGAGCGCAGGTTCGTAAGGCAAAAATAAAATTAAATAAGATGGTAGAAGTAATGGGTTGGCGTGCCATTGGTACTAAACTCACGGAGTATAATAAAAGTGTTGTTATGGATTGGGTGCAGAAAGAAAAAGAAAATCCGCAGACAGAATTATTTTAAAGATCGTATGACATTTTAGGTGATAGATGGCGCCGCAATGCGGCGCTTTTTTTATCATCCCGCAACCGTAATTTTAAACTTCGGAGGTGTTCTTTTCTTACTTCCCTGCTCATATGCATACGCAACTTTTAAAATCCCTGCTTCATCATAAGCGGTGCTAAAAAATGAAAGCCCTATCGGCAGGTCATGCACCGTTCCCATTGGTACCGTTATGTGTGGATACCCGGCCATGGCCGCAGGCGGGCAAAAATAGAATCCTACATCGTAATCTCCGTTCACCAGATCCGTACAGTTTGCCAAACCTATGCTGGTACCGCATATTGCGTCAAGTTGGTGTAGCTTCATCATTTCATCAATTATCTTTCGGGCGCTTGTAGATTTTGCTACTGCATCAATATATTCTTTGCTGTTAAGATCACCTTTCTCCTGGCAGCTTTCTAAAATTTCCTGTTTGAACCAGGGCATTGCCTTCGCTGCATTTTGTTTGTTAAATGAAATAACATCAGCAAGCGTTTTCACTTTTGCATTGGCTGTAGAAAGATATTTGTTCACGCCATCTTTAAATTCATATTTTAAAACATTCAGTTCTGCCTCACCAAGCTTCCCTGTTTCTTTCAGCAATTCAATTTCAATAATGGTTGCTCCCTGTTGTTTTAAAACTTCTATTGCCTGGGTGTACAATGCAACAACATATGGCTGACCTTTCATAAAACTTTTTTCAACCCCTATCTTTTTTCCTTTTAATCCATTGGCATCTAAAAACGGTGTGTAATCTTTTTGCGACTTTCCATTGCTTTTATTGGTGATCGCATCTTCTGCATCCACACCCGTTAGTGCACCTAACAATATGGCTGCATCCCTCACCGTTCTTGCCATCGGTCCGGCGGTGTCTTGTGTGGCAGAGATCGGTATAATTCCGCTGCGACTTATTAAACCAACCGTTGGTTTTATTCCAACAATTCCGCAAAAAGAAGAAGGAGCAATAACGGAGCCATCCGTTTCTGTACCTATCGCAATTGCACAAAGATTGGCTGCCACAGCGGCTCCTGAGCCGGAGCTTGAACCGCACGGATTACGATCCAGTACACAAGGATTTTTTGTTTGCAGTCCCCGGCTGCTCCATCCGCTGGTTGATTTTGTAGATCTGAAGTTTGCCCACTCACTCAAATTTGTTTTACCTAACAGTACCGCACCGGCTTCTCTTAATTGTTTAATTATAAAAGCATCTTTACGAGCTTTGTTCCCTTCCAAAGCCAAAGCGCCGGCAGTTGTCATCATGGTGTCGCCTGTATTGATATTATCTTTTATCAAAACAGGGATGCCATGCAAAGGCCCGCGAACCTTTCCCGCTTTTCTTTCCTTATCCATATTATCAGCAATGGTAAGTGCATCTTTGTTTAATTCTATCACTGCATTTATTGCCGGCCCTTTTTTATCTATTGCCTCAATGCGGTCTAAATACAATTGCGTTATTGATCTTGATGTATGCTCACCACTTTGCATTTTTTTCTGCAGCTCATCTATTGTTATTTCATTTAACACAAAATCATCTGCAGCAGGCGCAGGCATTTTTGCCTTTCCTTCTTTGTTTTCTTTTTCAGTTTGGGTATTGCATGACGCCACAGTACCTATTGTTGCCATGGTTAAACCTGCAAGAGAGCTGTTCTTAATAAAATTTCTTCTTTGCATAAGGCAAATGTATTTAGTGGTTGAAGATAAATATTTGTGCCGATAAAAATTGGGTAGTCAGTACCATTGATACAAATATTCATTTTGTTACAAAAGAATTTTACCTTAGCTCTAACCAAAATAAACTATTATGAAAAAGTTATTCTTTGCTGCACTGGCAGCATCCTTGATCTTCGTTTCATGTAAAGATGTTTCTTCTGAGAAAGGAAGTGATGCAAAACAAAAAAATCTTGACGCTTCCAACGCCATCGATAGGGCTTTTGAAACGGGTAATGTAAGTGCCATTGACAGCTTTATAGCAGATGATTTTATTGACCATACTGAGAGGGGCGACTTTAAGGGCAGAGACAGCCTTAAAGCAATGGTGAAGTTTGTGCATGAAAATATGAAGGATATGAAAACAGAAAAATTACATCAATTAGCCGATGATGATTATGTATTTAGCTGGATGCGCTGGACCGGTACAAGCAATGGCACCGGCGGAATGCCCAATGGACCTTATGATATGCATGCCATGGAAGTAGCAAAATTTAAAGATGGAAAAGCAATAGAACATTGGACGTATATGGATATGAAAGAAATGATGAAGATGATGCCGCAACCTGCTATGGGCGACATGAATAAAATGGATTCAACAAAAACAAAATAATTACCTATAGTTTTTAAAAGTCCCGAATATTTTTCGGGACTTTTTTATTTTATGTACTATAGGGTTTTGGTAGCCGGCATTAGTTCTTTGTGCATCATCGTTGTGTCACTCACTTGTACTTGCAGAAATTCTATTCAGCTTAATTTTGGAGAATGGCAGATGTGCACAGCAAAGAAACAAGAAGCTGTTTTACTTAGATTGAAAAAGATTTTCTCTATGACGTTCTAGATATTGAGAATTATATTGACTAAAATCTTTAATAATTTCTTTGCCAGTAATTCCTATATCTTGATATTTTGTTGTTAATAAAGGATTTGAAAGAATAATCTTTCCATTGTTTTCGAAGCTAATTAAATTCTGATCAAATAAAGCATTGCCAGTAGACTTGAAATAAAATAAAAAGTTTTTTGTAGCCGGCTTAGGGAATTCTATTTAGCTTCATTGGCGTCGCACTCTTGTACAG
>MWWF01000092.1_pt1 | contig 15578 bp, 15 predicted proteins | sample 1047351 | NCBI WGS metagenome assembly MWWF01 (sample SAMN06349970, study PRJNA376086) | soil metagenome | isolation source: MGM-3 sample Antarctic (ecotone) soil | place: Antarctica
AAAGCCATCACCCATGGATAGATTGGTTTGCGGCGATGTAGGTTTTGGTAAAACTGAAATTGCCATAAGGGCAGCATTTAAAACTTGTCTTGATGGGAAACAGGCTGCCGTACTGGTTCCTACAACCATTCTTGCTTACCAGCATTACAAAACTTTCGGCGATCGCTTAAAAGATTTCCCTGTAACCGTGGATTATATCAATCGCTTTAAATCATCTAAAGAAAAAAAAGATACGCTAAAAAAATTAGAAGAAGGTAAGATTGACATTATTATAGGTACGCATGCTTTGCTAAGTAAAGATGTAAAGTTTAAAGATCTGGGAATAATGGTAATTGATGAAGAACAAAAATTTGGTGTGGCCTCGAAAGAGAAACTAAAACAGATAAGAACAACGGTAGATTCCCTTACATTGACTGCAACACCCATACCCAGGACTTTGCAATTTAGTTTAATGGGTGCCCGGGATCTTAGCATTATTAATACACCGCCACCCAACCGGCAACCCATACAAACGGAAGTGCAGGTGTTTAATGCAGATTTTATCAGGGATGCTATTTATTATGAAACTGAAAGAGGCGGACAGGTATTTTTTATACATAATCGTGTACATGGTTTGGCAGAAATGAAAGGATTGATACAGGGGTTATGTCCCGATCTCAGCATTGCATTTGCTCATGGCCAAATGGATGGAGACCGGTTGGAAGAAACGATTCTTGATTTTATGGATAAAAAATATGATGTATTGCTTTGCACAAATATAATTGAAAGCGGTGTAGATATCCCGAATGTGAATACCATTATTGTAAACAATGCACACCAGTTTGGTCTTAGTGACCTGCACCAGTTGAGAGGAAGGGTTGGCAGAAGTAACAAGAAGGCATTTTGTTATTTATTAGCACCTCCAATGAGTACATTACCTGCTGACAGCAGAAAACGATTGTCAACTTTAGAACAATATAGTGACCTGGGAAGTGGCTTCCAGATTGCCATGCGTGACCTTGACATTCGTGGTGCAGGAAATTTATTGGGCGGCGAGCAAAGTGGATTTATTGCAGAAATAGGATTTGAGATGTATCAAAAAATATTAGATGAAGCCATCAGAGAATTAAAGAGAAAAGAGTTTAAAGAATTATTTAAGGAAGAAATTCAAGAGCAAGATGATTTTGTAAAAGATTGTACTATTGATACTGATCTTGAAATTCTTATTCCGGATGATTATGTAGAAAGCATTACCGAAAGGTTGAGCTTGTATTCAAGATTGGATAATTGTGAAACCGAAAAAGACTTAAAGGATTTTCATGCTGAAATGATTGATCGTTTTGGACCGATTCCTACACAGGTGGAAGATCTCTTTACAACCGTCCGTTGCCGCAAAATAGCTGTTGAACTTGGTTTTGAAAAGATGCTGTTAAAAAATGAGAATTTAAAATGCTTTTTTGTTAGTAACCCTGAATCACCCTATTTTCAAAGTGAAACGTTTACAGGAATTTTAAAATTTATTCAAACAAAAACAAATAAGGCTAAATTAAAGCAGGTAAGCAGGAACGGAATATTAATAGTAGAAAATATAAAAACTATGACTGAGCTTTGGGAGTTTTTAAATTGGATGGAAGAAAGTATTGATTGATCAGACAGCTAGTTTTATTTTTCCTCTTTTTATAAAATTTCCTATCATAAATCCAAGCGCACTTCCTATAACCAGCGCAATAAAATAAACCGAAACAGGTGCCCCAGCCTTAAGCCCTGGATTGATCCATAGTCCTGCTCCCAATTCAAGCATAAACCCAAAAGAAATAAAAATTATGTTTCTCATTAAAACATTTTTGCTTAAATGAACATTCAAGATCAACATTCCAATAAGCCAAATAATACCAAATGCAAAAGATGAATAAAGATAGGGATGTGTACTGCTATTTATCATTCTTGTTGATGCGGCTGTTGCATCCCAGAAAAGTCCGATAAGAAATAATAGGATGTATCCTGAATGATTAATGACATTATCTAAAAATTTTACTTTTTTATAGCTTTTAATAAATGCTAATAATAAACCAACCATCCACACACATACCAATCCCCAATAAATAAAAGTTTTTAATTTATGATCTATTTCAAATTGGTAAAATCGATTGTTCACTTGATCTGCTGTGAGTAAATCTGTTTTGTAAAACATTTTACCTACTCTTAAGTTAAGTACATAGATCAACATAATTAATGCAATACAAATTGAAGAGAAGTTTACTGGTGATTTAATAAAAAGTCGTTCAACTAACCTGATATATTTATTACAATTAAATACCAGATAAAGGATGCCGGCAGTAAATAGGATAATAAATAAATAATTAATTACACCCCAAGTTGCAAGGTTTTTATTTACGAAAAAGGCATATTGCTGTATTATTCCGGTTATAAGGTAGTAAAAAAAATAAAAAAGTAAACATGTAGCAATGCTTAATAGTAAAATAAACAGATCTCTGTTTAAAAATTTATTACCGTTTACTTTTTTATATTCCTCGTTTAAGTCTTCGTTTTTGCCCAATCTCATTTTTGCAATTGCAAGAGCTTCATCATCGTTTAAATCTTTTTTTCTCAATTCAATCACCTCCTCCAATAAATGGCTTTTTAGCTCATTAATATCATCAAAAGTATAATTTCCTTTTTCCTGCAAACGCTCTAAATATCCGTCAAGTGCTACTTCCAGCTTAAATTGATTTGAGTTTTCCATAATTGTTCAAATAGATTATGAATGATAAACCAGTTACTCTTTTCCGTTTTTAATTGCTTTTTACCTGCCGATGTAATGCGATAATACTTCCGTTGTTTCTCAGTTTCCCCAGTTTTCCATGTAGAAGTGATTAGTTTTTTCTCTTCCAGTTTCTTTAATACTGGATAAATTGTTCCTTCTGCAAACTCTAATTTACCTCCGCTTCTTTCTTTTATTTTTTTAATTAACTCATATCCATACGTTTCTTTTTCCATTAAAATTGAAAGTATAAGCGGTATTGAAGTTGCAGCAACCAAGTCCTTTGAAATATCGGGCATACTTTTATAGTATTTTCAAATATACATAGAAATTCTATGTATACAAATAAATTATGCAAAATTGCTATTGATTTAAATCTACTTAGTCCATAACCAAATAGGATTTAATATCTTGCACCAAACTAATTTGTAAATGAATCAGAAAAAAAATGTTCTGGTTACAGGCGGGGCAGGCTTTATCGGCAGTCATTTAATTGATTTTTTAATGACTACCGGAGAATATTCTATTACCTGTGTTGATAACTTTGATAATTTTTATGATCCGCAATTAAAAAGAAAAAATATTGAACAGCATATTGGTAGAGCTGGTTTCAAATTAATAGAAGCCGATATCACAAATCCTAATTTGATCTCTCAATTAGATAAGCAATATGATATTGTAGTTCATTTAGCTGCAAAAGCTGGTGTGAGGCCCAGTATAAAAAACCCTGTTCTTTATCAGCATGTAAATGTAGTTGGATTGCAAAATATTTTAGAGATCGCAAGGTCAACATTAGTAAAGCAGTTTGTATTTGGATCATCAAGCAGTGTGTATGGCGTTAATCCTAATATACCCTGGAAGGAGATAGATAAAGACCTGATGCCGGTTAGCCCTTATGCTTCATCAAAAATTGCAGGCGAATGGCTTTGCAAAACCTATAGCCAATTGTATGGCATGCGTTTTATTGCTCTTCGTTTTTTTACTGTATATGGCCCACGGCAACGGCCGGATCTTGCTATAAATAATTTCACCTATAAAATAATGAATGGTGTGCCGATAAATTATTTTGGCGATGGAACTACGTTAAGGGATTATACATATGTAAAAGATACTGTTTCCGGAATAGTATCAGCGATGCAATACGATCAATCAAATTTTGAAATAATCAACTTAGGCAATAATCATCCTGTTAGTTTATCTGAATTAGTTTCTACTTTAGAAAACGTTTTGAATAAAAAAGCAATTTTAAACTGGCTCCCTGAACAGGAGGGTGATGTTCCGCTTACCTGCGCCGACATTTCCAAGGCCCAACAATTACTTAACTACAATCCGCAAACAAAACTGGAGGATGGTTTGAAATATTTTGTAGAATGGGCAATCAATAAAGTTTAAAACTAAATTCCCCTCTGCGTAACAAATATTTAAAAAAGGCTAGTTACAAGATACTTTCACTTATTCTGCAACCATTTTTAAATATTCTCCATACCCGCTCTTTTTTAAATTTTCTGCTAATTTAAGTAAGGCATCTCTGTCTATAAATTCCATTCGGTAGGCAATTTCTTCAGGGCAACCGATCTTGAATCCCTGCCTCTTTTCAATCACTCTTACAAATTCTGATGCATCATGCAAAGATTCAAAAGTTCCGGTATCTAGCCAAGCAACTCCTCTGTCTAAAACCCCAACTTTTAATTTTTTATTTTCAAGATATATTCTATTTACGTCTGTTATTTCATATTCACCCCTGGCACTCGGTGGTATATCTTTAGCAATCTGTACCACCTGATTATCATAAAAATATAGTCCTGGTACAGCAAAATGCGATTTTGGATTTTCGGGTTTTTCTTCAATGCTTATGGCCCTTAATTCTTTATCAAATTCTACAACGCCATATCTTTCAGGATCGCTTACCTGGTAAGCGAATATTACAGCCCCTTCAGGATCTGCGGATTTTTGAAGTAAATGAGAAAAACCACTTCCATAAAAGATATTGTCTCCCAAAATCAATGCTACAGCATCTTTTCCTATAAATTCCTCTCCTATTACAAATGCCTGTGCCAGTCCATTAGGTATTTCCTGTATAGCATATTGTAATGTGCAACCCCATTGTGAGCCATTGCCTAAAAGTTTTTTGAACTGAGATTGATCTTCTGGTGTTGTAATTATTAAAATCTCTTTTATTCCAGAAAGCATTAATGTACTTAAGGGATAATAGATCATGGGCTTATCATAAATAGGCATTAACTGTTTACTGATACCTATGGTTATGGGGTATAATCTTGTTCCAGATCCTCCTGCTAATATTATTCCTTTCATTAATTAAGTTTAGGTTGTTTAGTAGGTTTAGACAGTTTAGCAATATCTTGAGATTTTCTTAGCTGTGCAATTAAGAATGTTTGCCGTTCAATTAAATGTCTTCCTTCGTTATAAATGTTATCAGATAAAAATAGAAGATCGTTTGAAATAATTATATCATTTAATAATTCAATTGTACTGCTATAAGCTACTGTACTAAAATGAGATTGATCCTTTGATGATTTTCTTGATGTACCTTCTGCAATATTTGAAGCTATCGAAATGGCAGCACGACGCATTTGAGAGATTAATCCAAATTTCTCTTCAGGGGGAAAGTTTTTTGTAGAATGGTATATCCAAACAGCTAATCTTCTTGCGTGTTGCCAACACTCTAATTTCTCAAATGAATATATTTTCATCTAATTATTTTAAACTATGCCGTACTAAATCTTCTAAACTTTCTACCCCCCTAAACTCCTAATCTCTCTAAATTATTTATATTGTTCATCATAATAACGCTGATAATTACCACTCGTTACATGTTGCAGCCATTCCGTATTTTGTAAGTACCAATCAATTGTTTTTGAAAGCCCTTCCTCAAATTGTAAAGAAGGCTTCCAACCTAATTCATCTTTTAATTTTGTGGCATCAATTGCATATCTCATATCGTGACCAGCCCTGTCCTTAACAAAAGTTATCAGTTTTTCTGAAGCCCCAGTTTCTCTTCCCAGTTTTTTATCCATCTGCTTGCAAAGCTCTTTAATAATGTCAATATTTTTCCATTCGTTGTGCCCACCTATGTTGTAGGTTTCCCCGATTTTTCCCTTGTGAAAAATAACATCAATTGCATTAACATGGTCTTCAACAAATAGCCAGTCTCTCACATTCTCGCCCTTTCCATAAATTGGTAATGGGTTGTTATTTAAAATATTATTTATGCATAGAGGGATTAGTTTTTCGGGGAAATGGTAAGGGCCATAATTATTTGAGCAGTTTGATATTACAATTGGTAATTTATAGGTATGATAAAATGCTCTTACAAAATGATCTGAAGAGGCTTTGGAAGCAGAATAGGGACTGCGGGGATCATATGCTGTTTCTTCTATAAAAAAACCTTCTGCACCTAATGAACCATATACCTCATCAGTTGAAATATGATAAAATAATTTATTGTTGTAATTAGCTTTCCAAAATTCTTTTGCTGTTTGCAATAATGTAACGGTGCCAACAACATTTGTTTTAACAAAGGCTAATGGATCAGAAATAGAACGATCTACATGGCTCTCGGCAGCACAATGCAACACCGCCGTGAATTTATATTTTTCAAAAATATTCTTTACAAGATCAATATCTGTAATATTCCCTTTTATAAATTGATAATTGGATTTATCTTGTACGTCTTTTAAATTCTCCAGGTTACCCGCATATGTAAGCTTATCTAAATTTACAATTTGATATTCAGGATATTTATTTACAAATAAGCGGGTAAGATGCGACCCTATAAATCCTGCCCCACCTGTTATTAAAATCGTGTGTTCCATTCTTCAGTTATAATTTAATTACCTTGTTATCTTTTAAAACATACTTTTCACCGCTTTCACTGCACACCGCTTTTCCTTCTTCATCAAATTTTAATTTTATTCCGAACTCACTAACCCAACCTGTTTGCCTGGCGGGGTTGCCGATAACCAGTGCATAAGGAGGCACTTCTTTAGTAACTACTGCACCTGCCCCAATAAATGAAAATTCACCAATATTATTACCGCAAACTATTGTTGCATTTGCCCCAATGGAAGCTCCTTTTTTTACAAGAGTATGTTTGTATTCATGCTTGCGCACTATAGCGCTTCGGGGATTTATAACATTGGTAAAAACCATTGAGGGGCCCAAAAAAACATCATCTTCACAAATAACCCCTTCATAAAGCGAAACGTTGTTTTGAACCTTAACATTTTTACCAAGTTTAACCCCGGCTGAAACAACCACATTTTGTCCAATGTTACAATCATCGCCTATTACACTGCCAGGCAATACATGGCTAAAATGCCAAATTTTAACACCATTTCCTATATCACATCCTTCATCAATAACTGCGGTAGGGTGGGCAAAAAATTTATTTTCCATATATAAAATTGGGGGCGAAGTTAGTAAATGTTGCCTTTAAATTTATAAGGTCACGTTCCCGGGTTACCTTTGCACCTATGCATTACGCTTCGGTTGAAAATATCAGTAAATCATTTGGTATAAGAACTCTATTTAAGGGTATCAGCTTTTATGTAGAGGAAGGAGATAAAATTGCTTTTGTGGCTAGAAACGGTACAGGAAAATCTACTTTATTAAAAATTATAGCGGGTTTAGATACTGTTGACAGCGGCACTGTTTGGGTTCATAAAGATGTAAAGGTTATTATGCTTCAACAGGATACACCTTTTGAAAATAACAAATCTATCTGGGATAATATCCTACGCATGGATAATCCTATTGTGAAAGTGGTAAAAGAATATGAAATGTACTTGGAAGATGGAGGCCACGATGAACATAAATTGAATGATTTAATTGATCAGCTAAGTGATTTAAATGCCTGGAATTTTGAAAGTGATCTAAAACAAATTTTAGGAAAACTTAATCTTCACCACTTGAATGAGCCGGTGAAAAATTTAAGCGGTGGTCAAAGAAAAAGAGTAGCACTTGCACAAGCCTTAATTGAATCTCAATTGCATGAGGGAAGGTGTTTGTTGATATTAGATGAGCCAACCAACCATTTGGATGTTGAAATGATAGAATGGCTTGAGAATTTTCTCTCCTCACAAAAAAGTACTTTATTGCTGGTTACGCATGACCGTTATTTTTTAGATACAGTTTGTAATGAAATAATTGAAATGGATGATGAAAAGCTTTATGTGTATAAGGGAGATTATGATTATTTTTTAGAGCAAAAATCATTACGGCACGACGTGCAGTTAAGTGAATTACAAAAAGACAAAAATATTTTCAGGAAAGAGTTAGAGTGGATGCGAAAGCAGCCAAAGGCACGAACGACAAAATCAAAAAGCAGGCAGGATGCTTTTGTTGATATACAGGATAGAGTAAGTCAACAAAAAGATGTAACAGAAGTTTCATTACAGGTTAAAATGACAAGGCTCGGTGGCAAGGTGATAGAAATGAAAAAGGTTTATAAAAGCTATGGTGATAAACCGATAATGAAAGGATTTGATTATACTTTTAAAAGGGGAGAGCGTATCGGTATTGTCGGCAAAAATGGAGTGGGTAAATCTACTTTTTTAAAAATTGCATTAGGATTAGAACGTCTGGATAGTGGTAAGGTAAATCATGGCGATACTGTTGTGTTTGGCAATTTTGCTCAGGAAGGTTTACAATACAAAGAAGATAAGAGAGCAATTGAATATGTAAAAGATTTTGCCGAATTTTTTCCTTTAGCAGATGGTAGCAAGATCAGCGCTACACAGTTCATGGAAAAATTCGGTTTTAATGCTCAACAACAGTTTACACCTCTTAGTAAACTTAGTGGCGGTGAAAAAAGAAGGTTGCATTTGTTAAGTGTTTTGTTTCTTAATCCCAATTTTCTAATTCTGGATGAGCCAACCAATGATCTGGATCTGCAGACATTAAGAACGCTTGAAGAATTTTTAAAAGATTTTCCTGGTTGTATTTTAATCGTCAGTCATGATCGATATTTTATGGATAGGGTGGTAGATCATCTTTTTGCATTTGAAGGCGATGGAGTGATAAAAGATTTCCCCGGAAATTATTCTGAATACAGGGAATGGAAAGAGAAGGAGGATTCAGGTGAAAGATTACAAAATTCAAAAGAGAAAGAAAAGATAAAAGTTACTACTGTCTCAAAACAAGAAAATAAAGTTCTCTCATTTAAAGAAAAAAATGAGTTTGAAAAACTTGAGTTGGAAATGCCTGCTCTTCAAAAAGAAAAAGTTAGCCTTGAAGTAAAAATGAATGCAGGAAATCCTCCTTTTGATGAATTGCAAAAAGCTGCCGAAAGAATCAATGAGATAATAAAACAGCTTGATGCAAAAGAAATGCGCTGGCTGGAACTGAGTGAGAGAATTTAAATTTTCCAATATCTTTTTTGTAAATTTGATAAAATTGTTTTTTTATGTCAAAAGAAGATATCAAAAAAGAATTGCATTTGCTTATTGACAATACTGATGATGAAGTATTATTGAACATGGTAAAGGAAGATTTAGTTGTTTATGGCTCCAGGGAAAAAGAATTTGATGACTTAAGTTATTTAAGCTCTGAAGACAGAGCAGACCTTGAAGACCAAGATGTAGAAGATCCAATGAAGGATACAATTAGCCACGAAGAGTTTAAACAACATATTGCGGAATGGCGCTCAGAATTATTGAAAAAAAGAGATTTGTAAACAAAGTAGAAAAGCTGTTAGAATATTTACTTATAAATTGGTATGATTCAGTTGCTGATGATTTCATTTTGCAATTAAATCATATTATAGAACTCTTGGCAGAGCATCAAAGACTTGGCTCCAAAGTAAATGGATTAAAAAATACCAGATCAATATTAATCACCAAACATAACCGTCTATATTATAGAATAGAAAAAGATAAATTGATTGTAATAAATTTAATTGATACGAGACGCAATCCTAAAACGAATCCATTTAATAAATCTAAGTGAAAGAAAGATTTTATTCACTCGATGTTTTTCGAGGTGCTACCGTCGCATTAATGATACTGGTAAATAATCCCGGTTCATGGTCTCATATTTATTCTCCCCTGGAACATGCACCTTGGCATGGAGCTACACCAACCGATCTTGTGTTCCCATTTTTTTTATTTGCGGTAGGCAACGCATTGGCTTTTGTTATGCCTCGGCTTGAAGCCGCAGGTGAAGGTGTTTTTTGGAGAAAGATATTGAAAAGAACTTTCCTTATTTTTTTTATAGGCCTTATGCTAAATTGGTTTCCCTTTATTAAATGGGATCACGATCATATTGTTTTTAAACCGTGGCAATACATTGATGATAAAGGAAACCCAGCCGGGATAAGGATATTAGGTGTATTGCAAAGAATAGCGCTGGCTTATTTCTTTGCTTCTGTGATCATTCATTTTTTTAAAGTAAGAGGAGCCTTTGTTGCAGCAGGCATCATCCTTTTAGGGTATTGGTTTTTGTGTGTTGCCGGTAATCCATCTGATCCATTTAGTTTAAATGGCTGGTTTGGAACTGAAGTTGATAAATCAATTTTAGGAGCTGCACATATGTATAAAGGTGAGGGTGTTGTTTTTGATCCTGAAGGGCTGATGAGTTTGTTTGCCGCGATAGTTCAGGTGATCTTTGGATACTTTGCCGGAAATTATATTTTAGAAAAAGGCAAAACGCATGAGATGGTAAACGGATTATTTGTGGCAGGTTGCGTGATGATATTTGCAGGGCTTTGTTGGGATATGGTTTTTCCGATCAATAAAAAAATCTGGACGAGTTCCTACACTCTGTATACAACGGGATTAGCGTTGCTTAGTTTATCCGTTTTTATTTATATAATTGAATTCAAAAAATGGAATGGCTGGTGGAGTAAGTTCTTTGATGTATTTGGAAAAAATCCTTTATTTATTTTTGTATTAAGCGGAGCATTGCCAAGATTATTAGGATTAATTAGAATACCTAATGGCCTGAACGCGGAAGGAAAAACATTATACACCACTCCATTCGGATGGTTTTATGAACATATTTGTAAACCTGTTTCCTCCAATCTAAATAATGGATCTTTGTTGTATGCAATCTGTATGATTTTGATGTATTGGTTAATTGTATGGTTTATGGATAAGAAGAAGATTTATATAAGGGTATAATTTGTTTATATCTTGGGCATATAACAATTAAATCTTTTATATTTTTAATCCATCCCATTGTTTAACTAATACTTACTATGCCCAACCTTTCCAAAACATCAATCAGCACGCTTGTTTTTCCAAACTCAGGCTATGCTGAAATAAGAACTGATGTTATCACAGATGACCGTTCTTTATTTGCTAAAACTGCTTTCAATAAAAATGATATAATAAGTACTTTTTATTGGATAGAAGTTTATGATAAGCCTACCCGCTTAACTGTTCAAATAGGAGAACATCAACACATCGAACTTTTACCAACTTACCTGGAATGTATTAATCATAGCTGTGATCCGAATGCTTTTTTTGATGTACAAAAAAGGGAGCTTGTTTGTATTAGACCGATTAATAAAGATGAAGAAATCACATTTTTCTACCCCTCAACAGAATGGAAAATGGATGTTCCCTTTAATTGCTGCTGTAATAGCCAGTATTGTATTGGTTACATTGCAGGCGCAAAATACCTGACCATAAAACAACAAAAACGCTACAAGTTCACCGATCTTATCCAATCGAAGTTTACTAAGTAAACATGGTTTTCCTAAAAAATAAACATTTATATAAGGTGTGGGTATTTGCCCCTTTTTTAGAAACAACCGATGATAATCTGGAATGTTATTATGATTATACGCAAAGCATAGCGGAGTACACAAAGATATTTGCAGAAAATGATTGCGATTGGGAATGGGTAAATATCACTCCAAATAATCTGGAAGCTGAGATCAATAATGTAAAGCAACATTCCATAAAAAAAAACATTGTTCTAAACCTATGTGACGGAGATGAACTAAATGGGATACCTGGAATTTCAGTTATATATGCCTTGGAAAAAAATAATATTATCTATACAGGAGCGGATGCCTACTTCTATGATATTACCACTTCTAAGATTTGTATGAAAAAAGCTTTTGACAGAGAGGATGTAGCCACACCAAAGTGGCTTGTGTTAAACGGAAAGGTTAATAAAAACGTTATGGATAAGCTGGGTGATACAGCAATTGTAAAACCGGCAGTATCAGCAGGAAGTATGGGCTTAGGAATTAAAAATGTTGTTAGTACTTATCAGGAAATGGAAAATATAGTAGCGGATATAAAATTAGGATACAGGGGGTGGAAGCTTGATAATGATGGTTTAATTGCAGAACAATTTATTAAAGGAAGAGAATTTACCACTTTTCTAATCGGATCATCTTCTGTCCCTTCCAGAATTCAATTTTTTCAACCCGTTGAAAGAGTTTTTCATAAATCATTACCTGATGAAGAACAATTTTTATCTTTTGACAGGCTTTGGGAAACATATGACAAGGAAAGTCCAATGCCGGGCAATGAAGATTTTTATCAGTACGCACCGGTAGAATCTCCTGAATTAATTGAAGCATTGCGATCACTTAGTTTTCTTGCCTACCAATCTGTTAAGGGAATGGGATATGCCAGGTTGGATTTTAGGATGGATAAAGAAACAAAATGTTTGCATGTTTTAGAAGTAAATGCCCAATGTGGTTTAAGTGAAGATGAAGACTTTACTTCAATAGGAGCTATATTACGTTTCAGTAACAACAAATTCCCTGATATAATTTTTCAAATTTTAGATGATGCATTGCTTCGTGAAAAAAAACCTGCTATAATCAATGAAAGTATGTGTTCTTCAACCTGACTATTCAACCAGTAATGTAGATTATAAGAATTATGATCCGCCGCGTAATCTCTCAAAATTATTGCCTGAGGATGAAGTGCATCATGAATTCCTGAATAAGTTAACTACGTACCAGCAACTCAAAAAACTAAGTAAGGGCAAATTTGATATTTACATCAATTTATGCGAAGGATATTTAGATTGGTCCGTTCCATCTATTGATGTAATTCATTCTTTAGAATTGCTTAATTTGCCATATACAGGGCCTAATGCAACAATATACGATCCTTCCAAACCCTTAATGAAATATGTAGCTTTTTGTGCAGGAGTAAAAACTCCCAATTACGTAGAAATACAGGATAATAATAATCTCGAAGCAACCATTCAAAACCTCACATTTCCACTTTTCATAAAACCTGCACATGCAGGAGATAGCCTGGGTGTTGATGAAAACTCACTCGTTCATAATTTGAACGGTGTAAAAAATAAAATAAATTCTTTGTTGAAGGAAGATTATGAAGACATTTTGATAGAGGAATATATTGCAGGAAGAGAGTTCACTGTGCTTGTTGCAGCAAACCCCATCCCTGATCATGCATGCAAAGTTTATACACCTGTTGAATACGTTTTTCCAGATGATAAACAATTTAAAACCTATGCATTAAAAACATCCAGCCTGCATACGGATGCAAATGTGGCATGTGACAATAAATTACTTGAAGAAAAATTATCAAAGGCTACTGAAAAAATATTCACCGGGTTTGCTGGCGTAGGATATGCCAGATTAGATTTTAGAATAAATGCAAATGAAGAAATTTATTTCTTAGATATAAATTTTACATGTTCAGTTTTTTATGAAGATGGCTATGAAGGGTCAGCGGATTATATTCTTAATTACGAGCCTGGCGGTAAAACAGAATTTTTGAAAAATATTATAGATGAAGGAATTGCTAGACATGCCGCAAAACAAAAAAAATATATATTAAAAGGCAATTCTTTAGATGGATATGGAATATTTGCAAAGCAATCTATAAAAAAAGGTGAAATTGTGTTTAAGCAGGAAGCTTGTGCCCAACCCATTGTAACCAGGCGATATGTAGAAAAAAACTGGACTCCGGACCAGGTAAGGGAATTTGAGAAGTACGCCTATCCAATTTCTAATGAGGTTTATATTTTATGGGATAAAGATCCGCGACAATGGGCTCCTCAGAATCATAGCTGTGCGCCCAATACTGGTTATGATGGATTGAATCTAATTGCATTGTGTAATATAAAATGTGAGGATGAATTGACATTGGATTATCAGGAACTTTTAGACGATACTATGGATGCTTTTGCCTGTAAATGTAGTAGCAAAAATTGCCGAAAAATAATTACCGGAATTACGGGTAATTCTATTTCAAGTAAAGAAACACATAACAGGTTGATGCGATCTGTTCGAAGGATAAGAAAGAATACTGGCGGGGTTACATCAGCTTCGGGCAACGGTGGGTAAATCTAAATTACCAACCAGCCTATATGGATATTTCATTCGTCCCATCGCCAATTTGAACCCCTATCACTTCAGCCTCTATCTTAAATTTCTTTTGATAAGCAGCAGTTGCATCCGTTAAAAAATCCTCTTTACCTTCTTTTTTAATAATGTTAATGGTGCATCCTCCAAACCCTCCACCCATCATTCGTGAGCCTATAACATCTTTATTTTCTCTGGCTTTTTCAACAAGAAAATCAAGTTCCTTGCAGCTAACTTCATACAGTTTGCTCAATCCTTCATGAGTATCAAACATCAATTTACCAAACTCACTTAAATTGTTTTTTTGCAAAAGTTGTGAAGCTTGCTGCGTTCTTAAAATTTCTTCAACAACGTATTTGCATCGATCATAAACTTTGTTCCCCATTTGTTCTTTAAAGGGCATCAACTCATCTGAGGTCTTTATATCCCTAAAAGAATTAATTCCCTTTTCATTTTTTAATACCTCCAATCCCTGTTTGCACTGTTTTCTTCTAACATTATATTCTGAAGATGCCAGTGAATGATGCACTTTAGTATTGATCAAAACAATTTCATAGCCTTCTAACTTCAAAGGAAAATATTCGTGTTCTACGCTTCTGCAATCCAATAATATTACATTATCTTTTTTACCAAACATATTGGCATATTGGTCCATTATACCGCACATTACTCCCGGAAAATTATGCTCAGCACGCTGGCAAAGCAGTGCCAGTTCCTTTCTGTTTAATCCAAAATTTAAAAGCTCATTAATCCCAAAGGCAAGCCCACCTTCAACTGCAGCCGAAGATGAAATACCTGCACCATCTGCTATGTTACCTCCGAAAACGCAATCAAATCCTTCACTCAACCCCTTCCCTTCTCCCCAAGGGTAGAAGGGTGATTGGAACTCGTTAACTACACCAAGAACATAATTTTTCCAGCCGGTCATTTTTTTAATATCACTAATCTTAATAGAAAGTTTTTCATTAAAATCTACTGAATTGAAATTTATTTCATCTGTGTTATTTAATGCCATAGCATAATAAATCCCTTTATTAATAGCAGCCGGCATTACAAAGCCATCATTGTAATCAATGTGCTCACCTATGAAATTTATCCTGCCCGGTGAAAAATATAACTGCGGAATTGAAGAAAAATCTGTTTTAAAAATATCGATCACCTTTTTAGCAATTGCATTCATATAATAATCTTTATATCAATAAATATACTAACTAAAACAGGGTAAAAACAGTGTGTTGAAATTTTGTAATTCTATTGATGATGTGAGATAGTGCTGATTTTATATGCCGTTGTAAATATTGTAGATTCACCCGGCATTAATGTTTTAAAACCCAGTTCATTATTAAAAGAATCAGGTGCGCTGCTAAGGTTTTCAATGGCAATGCTCTTTCTATGAGGGGGAGTATAAATTTGTAAATAGGGATATGACTCATCGGTATGAATTTCCACCTGAATATTTTTCTCCTTATTCATCAATAAACAAATAGGTTGTCCTTCTGTAAAATTCAATGTAAA
>MWWF01000093.1_pt1 | contig 15348 bp, 18 predicted proteins | sample 1047351 | NCBI WGS metagenome assembly MWWF01 (sample SAMN06349970, study PRJNA376086) | soil metagenome | isolation source: MGM-3 sample Antarctic (ecotone) soil | place: Antarctica
CACTGTTGAACCGGTTGAACTGGACAACAGCGAGCTTGAAGAGGAAGCGGTCACGTTATAGCCAGAATGCACAGCATAGAACATTTATGCTATAATTTCTGTAGGTGAATCCGTTTTCACCACCGTCAAATCGGTGCAAATAAACCTACTTTTGCGCATTTTCAAGGAGCATTAAATGAATGATTTACCAAGAGGCCGCGATTCGATGGGAAGATTTGTTGACGGCAATAGCGGCGGCCCAGGCAGAAAGCCACGCAAAATTGAACAAGAATATATGGCGGTCATGGAACAGGTCACCAATCTGGACGTGTGGAGAAAGATAGTTGAACAGGCCACAATCGACGCCCAATTAGGCGACAGCAAGGCCCGTACTTGGATAAGTGGCTATCTGTTGGGCCAGCCCATCAGCCGAGTTCAAGAGGTCGAGCCGGAAGTTGATGGCATGACGGCTCTGGTTGAGCAGGTTAAAGAAAAGATGTTGGCGGCTCAACGTGACCGTGACCAGGAGTGATTTTACCACCGGCCAAAAAAAAATAGGGGAGGTAAGGCCGTTTTGCCACCGGAAAAATACGGGATAGTAGAGTGTTGTAGTGTTATGTTAGTTTCTTTGGTGTAGCCTTGTATTGTTTGCTTTGATATTATCTTCTATTCTTTTCTTTAATCTCTTGTTCTTTAATCTCATCTTCTTTTAAAACTATATACTACTACTCCCCCCTACTACTCTCTTACTTACTACTGCCTACTGTCTCTATGCTGGCCTTGGCCCCAAGCCCACGCACATACATACCCGATGAACACACCGATTAGAAAGTTAACAAGTATTGTCTCGTTCATATCTACCCTACAAGCTACTGGTGAAAAGAAAAAAGAACGGCGCCCGCAGGATAAACTACGAGCGCCAACCAACCAATCAATCAACCAATCAAGAGGAGTAATCAATCAACCCACTCTATTAATCGTTATCCTTCCCCGAATCCTTCGCGGCTTATGCTTACGTTCCGCTTGCAATCATCGCAGCAACTTGCTTTTCTAATCTGATTACTCTGCCCTCTAAGCTTTTGTTAGCCCCGGCCAGGCCCATAATCATTAACTTTGTGGACTCAATATCAATGGCGTCTATCCCACTGGCGCCGGCGCCGTACTCGATAAGCAGCTTTGAGACAAACTCCCCCCGTTTGCGTGGGGATGCCTGGCGTTCTAGTACAGCCCGCGCTTCACTACTTAGGGTTAAGCTCGTCTTGCTTTCGTTTGCCATCGTAATCACCTTCCTATTTGACCATAAATTAAGACACACTATCAAATGCCATTAGTATAACATAAGTGTGCATTGTCAGCGATTTGTCAGCTTTAAAGATTGTGTTAGTAGACACTAAATGGTATAATGTCAGTAACGTTGTAACAAAGTTGACATAGAGAGAAAGGGAATAGGCCATGACCCGCAAGAATAGCAGCAAGTCAGTTAAGCCAGTTAAGACCGCAGTAGACGCCAGCACAGGGTTATACATTCGGGTGTCTACCCAGCTACAGGCCGAGGAAGGTTTCTCGCTGGCCGCACAGACCGAACGTCTAAACGCTTACTGCGTTGCCCAGGGGTGGACGGTGACCGCCACCTATACCGATGCAGGTATATCAGGTAAGACGACAGACCGGCCCGCCTTTCAAGCCATGCTAGAAGCGGCCCAGGCAGGCCAGATTAAGCGCATTGTGGCTATGAAGCTGGACCGCGTGGCGCGCAACGTTCGGGAGTTCTTAGCGACAGTTGACGAGCTGAAGGATTACGGGTGTGACCTGGTGTTGGTCAAAGAGAGTTTTGATACATCAACACCGCATGGTAGGTTTGCCCTCACCATGTTTGCGGCAATGGCGGAATTGGAAGCCAGCACTATCACAGAGCGGGTGATGAGTGGCAAGGAACAGAACAGTAAAGAGGGTGGCTATAATGGCGCCAGAATCCCATTAGGTTACTCTTATAGCAACGGTGTCTTTTCGGTGATTGATAGCGAAGCTATTACCGTCAATAGAATCTTTACCCTGTTCAATGCGGGCCAGTCGTTACGCTCAATTGCTCGTACGCTATCAGAGAGCGGAGCCCAGACCAAAGCGGGCGGCAAGTGGCATCCTGAGACGATTGCCATCATCCTGCGCAATTGCGCCTATGCTGGCTTAAGCGAGTGGAACAATATCAAGGCAGCGACGAGCGAATACCCGGCCATTATCAGCAAAGAAGTGTATGAGCAGGCCCACAAGCGCTTACAGGCATTGCGACCAGGCAAGCAGCTTGAGAGTGAGATTGCACGCAGATTGCAGGCGCCAGACGCATTCTTGACGTAGGGCCGTTTCCCATACTTGCCGAGAGGAGGGGATATATCCGCAAAATGGCCGATAGACTAGCCACCGAACACCATGCTATACTGGAAGTCCTCACGCTTTTTCTTCTACATCCGCTAGTAGCGCTTGGATTGTCGTTAATTCGGGCGCTTCTTCTTTGTAAATTCTGATGCGCTCATTGCCACCAAGCACCCGTGGGTTAACCCTATCTACGCAAATTACGTAGATAGAATCTCTGTGGGTAACTGGTAGCGCTTATCGTCTTTCTTGATGCCCAGGCTCACCGCTGCGGCGTGTACTGTTCTGTACTTCTTACCCTTACCTATGTTCGCTAGTTCGTCTGGATGGTCACGGGCAATGCGGGCGGCCAGGTACTTGTGGTCATTACCTCGGCGTTCTATTTTTTCAGTGTTACAATTGTTACTCTGAAAATCTGATGAGCGCCTATCTCCACCATTTTCCCGCAACTTGATGGTTACTTCTATTTCTTCGGCTTTCTTTTGGTATTGCCGTTCGCAGAATTGCTCCCAAGTCAGCATGCCTAATGACTGCCACCAAGCACCCGTGGGGAATACTTTTGGACACTTCGTCAAAATTTTGACGAAGTGTATTACTACCCTGTACCCGTGGGGTATACCCTATTCCGTAAGGCAGTCTGTAAAGTGCATATTGTTATCAGCCGATAACAATTACCGCACTCTACTTGCCAGCAGTGCGAACAATTCAGCAACCGCGGCCAGACCCAGACCACAGACCAGACCGGCCACCCACCACCACCAACGATCACGACGCTGCTGCTTATCCTCTCGCCTGGCTTGCTCCACAGCGTCTACACGACGTTCTAGGTACATAAGGTAATCTGGTGCCACTATCATCCCTGGCGCCGCATCTGCCCCTGTCTGGGTGGGCGGCTGTGCAAGCTGATGCTCGGCTGTGCTAGGGTCTGTGTCAATTTCTGCGAAGGTGAGCCCGGCTAACTGCTCGTTAATCAAGTTGACCGAAATCCCGTCATCACGCAGCGATTTGATATGCTTCATTACTTCCACATCGCGCGGCGTCAATCGTCGCTGTACCCCTGGCGCTGGGTTAGCACGCACTGATAGATAAGCGGCATGATATTCGCACCAACGCCGGATACTATGAACGCTCATTCCGACCAAGGCGGCTGCCTCGTGTGGTGCGAAGGACTGCGAAGGTTGCTGCTCAGATGGGCTCATTTGATTGCTAATCCTGTAGTTGGTGCGAAGACTGCGAAGGCAAAGGTAGCATGGGCCATCATGCCACAATTGGGGCTTGACGGCAAAACAGAGAAGTGATATTATTAGTACGATAACGTACTAAGCCAGCGTAAAGGATGCAGAATGGAGGAAAGATTGTATACTACTCAGGAAGTCGCACAGGAGCTATCTGTCTCTGATGCGCACGTCCGCAGGCTGATTGGGAAAGGTAAAGCCCATCCAAAGCAGCAGATTGGGGGCACTTGGATGTTTACCCTAGAGGAAATTGAACGGTTGCGCCATAGAAAAAGCACTAGAGGACCAGACAAAGGCAAGGGTGGCCGACCTAAGAAAACAAGTTAATCGTATGACGCGACAAAGGCCAGTGTTTTGTCCCACTGACCCTTGTCTAACCATAGACCCGTTGATGCTCCCAACGGCATACGGCTACACCTATTGTACGCCAGATGCCTATCAGCGGTGAAACATCATTCAACCGTTGGTAGGCATTTTATTGCCTGCCTATATCAGCCTAGTGATGAGTCAGCAGCATTTTTGGGGCTTGACAGGCAAATTGATGGTGTGATAAACTTCTAACGTAAACGTTATCAGGAGTGTAATAGGATGTGCGACAATGGAGGATAGGCATAAATTGTACTCGACACAAGAGGCCGCGGTGATGATTGGCTTTTCTGATAGTAGGCTTAGACAGCTAATCCTGGCAGATCTTGCAAAGCCTAACCAGAAGATAGGCGGCATCTGGCTATTTACAATTGAGGAGATAGAACGGTTACGCAACCGGCCCATACGTAGGGGAGGCCGGCCCAAGAAAACACAATAATGCATGAAGCGACAAAGGCCAGTGTTTTGTCCCACTGACCCTTGTCTAACCATAGACCCGTTGGGATAGGCAACGGGCAAACGGCTACACACCAGTGTACCTTATGCCCACCTACAGCGGGAATTTTAACCGTTTAGGTGGGCATTATTTTTGTCCACCAATATCAGCCTATTGGAGGGCAAAACGTATGAATGAAAACCGAATCAGGCTAGCGTTATCCTTTGCGATGATGGCCTACGCCAACGACGCCGCAACCGTGACCAGTTTGCAGCAGATGAGCGAACTAGCGTATGAGGGTATCCCCATATCTACTGCGATTATCGCAGCCACCGAACGCAACGTCGTTGAAAATCTGAGGGCCTCGATTAACAATAACCGTGAAGCCCTCACTGCCATGCTGGAGGTAAGAGTGTGAAGACCTTACCTGTTATTTTAATTGTGACGGTTATCCTGTTAGGCGTTTTCACCGTCTACCGATACACCGAGGCCATGACCCCGATTTGGCAACAATCCGCACAAGTTGCCCTTGAAATCAAGCAGGCTGTTGCGCCGATTGACATACAGGCGCACCAGAAGCGTGTAGAACTGTTCACAGGAATCCTACAGGGTATTGGTACTGTTCTGTTGCTCCTGGTGGCTTCTGGTGGCGCTGTGCTGGTCTGGAAGCAATACGACCAACGCAAAGAGAGTTGGGCCCGGGCGGTCGATGGAACCTTCGCTTTGCAACACTTCAACCAGTCCGGCCAGCTGTGGGTGATTGACCCCAACAAAAGTATCTTTGGCGTCATCGGCCAGGACAGACGCACCGGCCAGATTACGACCGATGCGGGCATAGTAGGGCCAGACCGCCAGTTGACCTATGCAACAAGCGTACAGACCACACGCACTGCCGCAACCGTGACGGGCGGTGATGGCTTTCGTTATGCCGCAACGGGCAAGTATCTTGCCGGAGCCTATGACCGGCCACGCCAGCTTAATTATCAAATTGCTGCTGAGCCTATGCAGTTATCAGCATGGCAACCGTTGACATTGGCTGATGCGTTTGCACGTTCAACCGCGGATAACTGGCTACTTGGCAACGGTGAATCAGGCGCTTGCAGCTTCAACGTTTTTGACGTTTGTCACACTGGTTTGATTGGAGCCACCAAAACCGGCAAGACGAGCAGCACAGCTTTACTCATGGCCATGAATGCCCGTAAGCATGGGATGCACGTTGTTGCGTTGGATGGTGCAGGCGGAATCGATTGGAGCCCGTACAGCGGTTTGTTTGAGGTTCACGCAACCGACTATGCAACAGTGGGCGACCAGCTTGATAGCATCGTGAATCTTCACAATGCACGCATGAAAGCGCTAAAGCTTGCCGGTGTTGCCAGTCTGGAAGAATTAGATTACGAAATGCCCAGCTTGTTTGTCGTCCTAGAAGAATACGGGCGCCTCATGCAAAGCTATGCCACAGCCAATAACAGACAGTACAAAATCACAGAGAGCGCACTATCAAACTTAATGCGCGTCTCGCGCAAGACTGGTATTTATTTTTTGTTGATTGACCAAAGCTTAAACGGATGGAGCCCAGTCATTAAAGCCAACATCAAAGACTATTTTTGTTATCACTTGGGGGGAAATCAGGCGGCAGCGTTCAACTTTTACGAAGGTCACAAATTGTGACCCAGCGGTCAATTCTGGAACAATGGCGCGGTCTACGAATCATGGCACACCAAAGCCCAAGCGGATACACTGCAACGAAGTTTGCAACCACGCAAATATAAAATGCTGACCGATGTGCAATACACTGTAACCGGTTACAGGAAAGAGGGGGAGGGTACAGGCCCAAAAGACACTCTCCAATCTGTAACCGCTGAACCGGTTACACACAAGGGAAAGCCGGTTACAGAACCGGTTACAGCGGTTATGGCTGGCAAACCTGTAACCGCTAAGGATAGGGACAAGGTAAGAAATATCTACGCTATGACGCAATCAAAAAGCGCGACTTGCAGATTGGTCTGGGGTGGCAAGAACGGGCAACGCCTGGCATGGCTGAATGAGATTCTACAAGGTGGCGAGGTGCAACAATGACCGATGCACCGGCGAAAAAAGTCGAACTATCCAAACAACAGCAGTTGGAAAATATGTTGTTTGGTCTGGGTGCAGCTGGCGCAATGGTGGCGGCTGCCTGGTGGTATGTTGGCTTGTGCTGGCATACCAGACGTAAACACAACCGCTTTGCAGGGCCCCCCGTTTGTATAGAATTGTTTGGCAGCAACCCAGTACAGGGCCAGGAGATTCTGTTTGATTACGGGATACGCTCGGCGTTTGGTTCGCTACAGTGGGCGGTGATTGAAAACAAAGTAGCGTTGCGATTCATGTTCCTGGTGAGCAAAGCCAGCTTTGACTATGCCGATTGTATCCTTGACGCCTATCAGGGCGAAACGTTTTACATTCTTACTAACCCAGGCTCCAAGCGCGGGCAAGCCCTCAGACGACCATATGCCCAGCGCAAACCGAGCCAGCCCAAGCACCAGCGGTCAGCACCGAAGCGAGCCAAATTGGGACGGACATACAAAGCGAGATAAGGCAATGTTCACAGCGCTTACGTTAGGTGTCCTCTTTGGGTTCGCGGCGATGATGATTATCCACCGGCGCCGATGACCGGGAATCACATCCGGCCATTTGTCATTGAAGTAAGTTGTGCTATGCTTCCGCCCATCAAAGCAAAAGCGCAACCCTTAAATGTCTTTGCCGGACAGGGTTGCGTTTTTTATTTTCACGTAGGAACATAGGGGATGAGAAGAAAATTTACTTGTAATGACACAGCGTCTGGGTTTATTCAAGCGGTGCAACGCGACGACAGAGATATTTTTTATGAGAGGATTTACCCCCAGACCTTACTAGTAACTTCAGACGGGCAACTTTACGATATTAAGGCGATACCTGTCGTAACCGAGTCTGGAACCGGTGGGTTTGTAATGGAATACCGTGGAATCTACTTTGGTACAAAAGACGAGCGAACACGTAGGGAGGTCGAGGGTATCACGCTAAATATTCAACCGGTGGGCACGGCTAAAGATAGAGTCAGCGTCATTGCTACGTGCGAACATTACGAGATATTTTCAGAAGACTTTGAACGCCTACTTAGTTCGATTGGTGAACTCTATCCAGAAACAAAACTGAGCTCTACGCCCAAATTGCACCCAGCAGTGCTCCCGCAAAAACCAATCAACAAGCCGCGGAAAGGGGCAGGTGACAGAGACTGGGAGCTTTGGGAAGAATGGTTTAGATATTATGACGGAATGCAACAGGCCAAACAGTATTATACATTTCCGATGCTGACTAAAGACATAAATGCAGGGTTAGAAGAGAAAAAACGATTCTCGACTTCCTACGTGAAAGACCGGTATTACAAATGGAAAAATGAATCTTAAATTTTTGAACCATTTCAGAAATCTATAACATCATGCTCAAAACATACTCAAACCATACTCGAATCATACCTTGGAGTAGGGAGTACAACAGGGCCCGGTTGTTATAATGCTCATACAAATAGAGCGCCAGGCTTGATTCAAGGAGAACAATATGAGATTTGATAAGCTAGTTATCAAGTTAAGCAAGCAGGAAAGAGCAGATATATACAAACTCGCAGAAAGAGAAAAATTGCCGCCATCTACAATGGCACGCGCCATGTTATTGAAGGCAGCTAATAGCCAGTCCATCAACGCAAACAGCGACGTAATCCGCCAAGATTTTACCGTCGCTGTTGCTCTGTAACATTCTTTTATCAAGTCCTGCAAAAACAAAGCCGTCAAGTTGTCAGACGAGACGGCGGACGTTTGCGGGACCATAGAAAGCAGGTTAATTATGCAAGACTTTACCCGAAAAGTCAATCCCCCTGACGTAACTCCGCGGGCGGTCAACCCCTGGACAGATAGAATTAAAGTTGTTTCTGTTCACCCGACCGCGCAAACCGGCCCAATCAGAGCCTTTGTTACCATAACAATTGGTGAAGCCCTGGAAATTCGCGGCTGCAAAGTCATTCAGCAGGTCGGCCAGCGCGCTTGGGTAAGTCTACCCGACCGAAAGAATGAGGAAGGAACAGGCTATTTTCCCATCGTCAAAGCCCTTGACGACCGCCTAAAGACAGCCATCACCGCGGCCGTGCTAGAAGCCTGGCGAAATGGCGGTGAAGCATGAGAGTCACCGAACGAACTGACAACTTTGCACCTGACCACGACTTAGAATTCAGCCTGGATGATGTTGCAGCACTGAACCCAGACCCGACGCCGGCACCCACACCCAACCGCCATGATGAACTGCTCTCCGCAGCGCTGGCCTACACTGCACGCGATATCTGCATTATTCCACTGCACGAACCGCGGTTCGATGACGCCGGCAAACTGACCGGCTGCACCTGCGAACAGTACAAACGCAGCAAGAAGTATTTTGAATGGTTACGTTCTAAAGGCCTAGAAAAGAAGTTTGACCCAAACTATACGTGTCGCACACCCGGCAAGCACCCGCGCTTATCCGATTGGGAGAATCAAGCGAGCAAAGACCCGCAGCAGATTCGCGCCTGGTGGGACAAATGGCCGACCGCTAACGTAGGCGGCGCAATGGGCAAGTCTGGCCTAATCACGTTTGACGTGGACAATTATAAGGAAATCTACGGCGATAACGACCTATTCACCCAGGAGGATAAGCGGACCCCGACCCAAATCAGCGGCAAAGGTGGCGAGCATCTTTTCTATGCGATGCCAGAAGGCAGGCATTACACCAACGCCAATAACACCTTGCCGCCTGGTATCGACATCCGCGGCGAAGGTGGCATGATTGTATTGGCCCCATCTATCCACCCATGCGGACGCCTGTACGAGTGGGAAGAAGGCTATAGCATTTTTGAGCGCACCCCCCGCCCACTTCCACAAAAACTTGTCGATATTCTAGACGCCGCGCACGCCAAGCACACGACCGCCAAAGCGGTGCAATTCACCACACCCACCACCGAACGCCCGGACTTGATTCGTTGGAAAATCTCCAAAGAGGTACGCGAGCTAATCAACAATCCCGCGCCCGTTGGCCAGCGCAGCGAAGCCGATATGAAGGTTGCAACGTCCCTCTGTTTTGCCGGCGCGAGCGATGACGAAATCAAATCGGTCTTTGACCACTTTCCGATTGGCGCCCAGGGCAAGTTTGCCGAGGCTGGCCAGCAATATCTAGCGGTTACGATTGGTAAGGCCCGCGCCTTTGTGGAGCAGCACCCCCGGCCCGATGTGGACGCAACGATTGCCCATATGCACTTATGGATTAAAACGCACAACCTGGCCGACTGCTTGCCACATGGCCCAGGTAGCAAAAAAGTGCGACCCGTAACCGATGCCGTATTTGATGCCATGCAAGCGGAGGGGGGTTTGTCTGTAACGATAGGAAAAAAGCGCCTGGCCAAACTCGCTGGCGTATCACCCACTACCGTGGTCAATGTGCTGGCTTTGCTGAATGGGCGGCTGTTCAACGTGACCCCCACTGAGTTTGGCAGTACCATCGAATTACCCGCGGCGTCACTCGTGGTAGATTGTCGATTTTCGAAATATGACCCCCTCTTAAGCAGTTGTACTACTGTGTATGTAGGAGGGGGTCAAAAAATTGAAATCGACAAAAACGCCTACTCACCACACAAGGCGGATGAGGCATTTCTTACCGGCACGTCGCGCTATATGAAGCAGCACATACAGGATTTGGCCCAGGAGCTAGAGATTACCCCAGCCCAGGCCAAAGCGGATTACACGTTTGCTGGCTTGGGTGAAGGTTTATTACTCGCCTATGACACTTCATTACGCATTGGCACAATGACCGCTCCGGAATATGCCGAGGAAACGGGCATAAAACTATCAGCGGCGCGCAGTCACTTGCGCAGAGCGGAGAAAATGGGGTTCGCCGAGTCAGCGCGGGAAGGTTCCCACGGGCCGAAGCTGTACAGTTTTTCGTCTGACTTCTGGGAGAAGATAGACGAGTTGGCGCCCAATCTGCGCACCTACAAGTTAAGTGATCAGCGCGAAGATAAACGCTTAGAAGCTGCCCAGCAATGGGCAAAAAGTGAACAGGCCCAAGCAGCCACACCCGAGGAAGCCCAGAAGCTTGAGCGCCGTTTCGCCAAGCTTGCCAAAGAGCGTTTGCCCCATCTTGAGAACTTATACGCTGACAAAGGTTTGTCGCAGGATGAACTAATCAGCTTGGCCTATGAGGTGGCCGATTACAAACGCTCTCCACAGACAGCGGCCACGCTTCGCACGCAGCGCAACGCCCAGCGCGACGAACACCGCGAGACGGTTGCCCTAATCCGTGACCTGGCCGATTCTATCGCCGACATTGGGACGCCCCTCGAAAACGTGTTTGACGAGGTTATGAAATACGGCGTGTTCGATGCACAAATGGTACGCAAGGTATTGCAATCGGCTGTACAGATGGCCACCTATGAGACGATAGAAGATGTGCGCCGGAGGATGTTCGTCGAGGACATGAAACTACCGGCCCCGACAATCAGCACCGCGGCGACAAATCGTCACCATCAAATGGCGTTGGGCGGTGCAGCGTGACCGTCTTTGAGATATACGACTACCTAAAACCACCGCTTGAATTGGTCGAGCACCTCGAACGCTTTGAGGCCAAGCACGCACCTATACATACACACACACGAGTACACGGCACGCTATCGACTACTCATCATTGCCACCTCCCATATAGCCAACGCGCCGCGACGCTGATAGCCAGGATGACAAAGGGAACCGTGTAGCTGTAGTACGAGAAAGTGTCATGCATAGTGCAGCCTCCTATATGTCTATGAGGTAAGCCCTAAACAAAAACACCCGCAGGGAGAAAAGTGCGAGTGTTGTAGTAGGCTTTGCAGCCTCACTTAATTAATCGTAATTCTAGCCCGAATCCTTCGCGCCTATACCTTATTTGCAATCATCGCAGCTACTTGCTTTTCTAATCTGATTACTCTGCCCTCTAAGCTTTTGTTAGCCCCGGCCAGGCCCATAATCATTAACTTTGTGGACTCAATATCAATGGCGTCTATCCCACTGGCGCCGGCGCCGTACTCGATAAGCAGCTTTGAGACAAACTCCCCCCGTTTGCGTGGGGATGCCTGGCGTTCTAGTACAGCCCGCGCTTCACTACTTAGGGTTAAGCTCGTCTTGCTTTCGTTTGCCATCGTAATCACCTTCCTATTTGACCATAAATTAAGACACACTATCAAATGCCATTAGTATAACATAAGTGTGCATTGTCAGCGATTTGTCAGCTTTAAAGATTGTGTTAGTAGACACTAAATGGTATAATGTCAGTAACGTTGTAACAAAGTTGACATAGAGAGAAAGGGAATAGGCCATGACCCGCAAGAATAGCAGCAAGTCAGTTAAGCCAGTTAAGACCGCAGTAGACGCCAGCACAGGGTTATACATTCGGGTGTCTACCCAGCTACAGGCCGAGGAAGGTTTCTCGCTGGCCGCACAGACCGAACGTCTAAACGCTTACTGCGTTGCCCAGGGGTGGACGGTGACCGCCACCTATACCGATGCAGGTATATCAGGTAAGACGACAGACCGGCCCGCCTTTCAAGCCATGCTAGAAGCGGCCCAGGCAGGCCAGATTAAGCGCATTGTGGCTATGAAGCTGGACCGCGTGGCGCGCAACGTTCGGGAGTTCTTAGCGACAGTTGACGAGCTGAAGGATTACGGGTGTGACCTGGTGTTGGTCAAAGAGAGTTTTGATACATCAACACCGCATGGTAGGTTTGCCCTCACCATGTTTGCGGCAATGGCGGAATTGGAAGCCAGCACTATCACAGAGCGGGTGATGAGTGGCAAGGAACAGAACAGTAAAGAGGGTGGCTATAATGGCGCCAGAATCCCATTAGGTTACTCTTATAGCAACGGTGTCTTTTCGGTGATTGATAGCGAAGCTATTACCGTCAATAGAATCTTTACCCTGTTCAATGCGGGCCAGTCGTTACGCTCAATTGCTCGTACGCTATCAGAGAGCGGAGCCCAGACCAAAGCGGGCGGCAAGTGGCATCCTGAGACGATTGCCATCATCCTGCGCAATTGCGCCTATGCTGGCTTAAGCGAGTGGAACAATATCAAGGCAGCGACGAGCGAATACCCGGCCATTATCAGCAAAGAAGTGTATGAGCAGGCCCACAAGCGCTTACAGGCATTGCGACCAGGCAAGCAGCTTGAGAGTGAGATTGCACGCAGATTGCAGGCGCCAGACGCATTCTTGACGTAGGGCCGTTTCCCATACTTGCCGAGAGGAGGGGATATATCCGCAAAATGGCCGATAGACTAGCCACCGAACACCATGCTATACTGGAAGTCCTCACGCTTTTTCTTCTACATCCGCTAGTAGCGCTTGGATTGTCGTTAATTCGGGCGCTTCTTCTTTGTAAATTCTGATGCGCTCATTGCCACCAAGCACCCGTGGGTTAACCCTATCTACGCAAATTACGTAGATAGAATCTCTGTGGGTAACTGGTAGCGCTTATCGTCTTTCTTGATGCCCAGGCTCACCGCTGCGGCGTGTACTGTTCTGTACTTCTTACCCTTACCTATGTTCGCTAGTTCGTCTGGATGGTCACGGGCAATGCGGGCGGCCAGGTACTTGTGGTCATTACCTCGGCGTTCTATTTTTTCAGTGTTACAATTGTTACTCTGAAAATCTGATGAGCGCCTATCTCCACCATTTTCCCGCAACTTGATGGTTACTTCTATTTCTTCGGCTTTCTTTTGGTATTGCCGTTCGCAGAATTGCTCCCAAGTCAGCATGCCTAATGACTGCCACCAAGCACCCGTGGGGAATACTTTTGGACACTTCGTCAAAATTTTGACGAAGTGTATTACTACCCTGTACCCGTGGGGTATACCCTATTCCGTAAGGCAGTCTGTAAAGTGCATATTGTTATCAGCCGATAACAATTACCGCACTCTACTTGCCAGCAGTGCGAACAATTCAGCAACCGCGGCCAGACCCAGACCACAGACCAGACCGGCCACCCACCACCACCAACGATCACGACGCTGCTGCTTATCCTCTCGCCTGGCTTGCTCCACAGCGTCTACACGACGTTCTAGGTACATAAGGTAATCTGGTGCCACTATCATCCCTGGCGCCGCATCTGCCCCTGTCTGGGTGGGCGGCTGTGCAAGCTGATGCTCGGCTGTGCTAGGGTCTGTGTCAATTTCTGCGAAGGTGAGCCCGGCTAACTGCTCGTTAATCAAGTTGACCGAAATCCCGTCATCACGCAGCGATTTGATATGCTTCATTACTTCCACATCGCGCGGCGTCAATCGTCGCTGTACCCCTGGCGCTGGGTTAGCACGCACTGATAGATAAGCGGCATGATATTCGCACCAACGCCGGATACTATGAACGCTCATTCCGACCAAGGCGGCTGCCTCGTGTGGTGCGAAGGACTGCGAAGGTTGCTGCTCAGATGGGCTCATTTGATTGCTAATCCTGTAGTTGGTGCGAAGACTGCGAAGGCAAAGGTAGCATGGGCCATCATGCCACAATTGGGGCTTGACGGCAAAACAGAGAAGTGATATTATTAGTACGATAACGTACTAAGCCAGCGTAAAGGATGCAGAATGGAGGAAAGATTGTATACTACTCAGGAAGTCGCACAGGAGCTATCTGTCTCTGATGCGCACGTCCGCAGGCTGATTGGGAAAGGTAAAGCCCATCCAAAGCAGCAGATTGGGGGCACTTGGATGTTTACCCTAGAAGAAATTGAACGGTTGCGCCATAGAAAAAGCACTAGAGGACCAGACAAAGGCAAGGGTGGCCGACCTAAGAAAACAAGTTAATCGTATGACGCAACAAAGGCCAGTGTTTTGTCCCACTGACCCTTGTCTGACCATAGACCGCTGGCTAGAGCAGCGGCATACGGCTACACCTATTGTACGCCAGATGCCTATCAGCGGTGAAACATCATTCAACCGTTGGTAGGCATTTTGTTTGCCTACCTATATCAGCCTAGTGATGAGTCAGCAGCATTTTGGGGGCTTGACGGCAAAATAGATAGTGTGATACACTATATGCACACAAGCATAAAGACAGCGAATAGGATGCATATCAATGGAGGACAAGCAAAAATTGTATACGACACCTGAGGCCGCAGAGTTATTAGGCGTGACGTCAGGTCACATGCGCACCATGATTGCACGTGGCATAGCCAAGCCACACCAGCGCCTTGGGCACTTTTGGGTTTTTACCCTTGATGAAATCGAGCGGTTGCGCATCAGGCCAAAGATAAAAAGTGGTAGACCACGCAAGATTAAATCACAGTAGTATGACGCGCTGATGGCCAAAGCTTGGAACCTTTGACCACCAGCTAACCATAATCCGCTGATACAGCCAGCGGGCAACGGCTACACACCAGTGTACCTTATGCCCACCTACAGCGGGAATTTTAACCGTTTAGGTGGGCATTATTTTTGTCCACCAATATCAGCCTATTGGAGGGCAAAAACGTATGAACATAGAAAAGATTAGATTGAGCCTGGCTTATGCGCTGATGGGCGCTGCTAGCCTAAATTCGGCTATCACAAGCCTGAGCCAACTTAGCGAACTGGTAGAAGCAAACATCGAGCTTCCCGAATCGGTTGTGCGCTCCGTCGAACGCAGCGCTAGCGGTTCGATTAACACCGCCCTTGTCCACCAGCGCGATGCCCTCAGCACTTTGCTGGGAAGGCAGGCAAGATGAAAGAGCTAAAAATCATCCTGGTTGTGCTTCTGATTATTGTTCCTATCTTTACCGTCTATCGATACACCGAGGCCATGACCCCGATTTGGCAACAATCCGCACAAGTAGACCTTGAAATCAAGCAAGCTGTTGCGCAGTCAGATATCCAGGCGCACCAGAAGCGTGTAGAGATGATTACTGGCGTTATCAGTGGTATTGGTACTGTTCTGTTG
>MWWF01000094.1_pt1 | contig 15317 bp, 11 predicted proteins | sample 1047351 | NCBI WGS metagenome assembly MWWF01 (sample SAMN06349970, study PRJNA376086) | soil metagenome | isolation source: MGM-3 sample Antarctic (ecotone) soil | place: Antarctica
GACATAGGGAATGCAAAGAAAACAATTTTCCGTAACTTAAGTTTACGTTTATTTGTTACACCAGCTATGTTATTAATAAACATCTTGTATGCAAAGGCGCAAGGAAACAGAATAATAAAATGATGAAATAAAGAAAGTAGATTTTTTTCATAACATAAGGTTTTAGATTTTTAAAAAATAAAATAGAATTTCCAATTCGAATGTAAAACACAAGCTTTTAAACCCTTGTTAATGTTTACCATTGAAAAATATTTCAGGCAAAATATTATTACCCTTTTCTTCAATATATTTATCCTTCAATTCATTTTTTCGTTATGATAAAAATTTCCCTGGTTGTACTCGTACTTCTTAGTTCTTACTTCTTACATCAATCCTCAAAAACTACATCCATAAAGTATCAACGTGGCTTTGCTCCCAATAAAATAAAAACCGGTGCTGAGCAAACAGAAAAATATTTGCCTTACCTCAAAGGAAAAAAGATCGGTATAGTTTCCAATCAAACATCAATAATTGGTAAAACACATTTGGTTGATAGCCTGCAAAAACTCGGCGTTAATATAGTTTCTGTATTTGGGCCTGAGCATGGTTTTAGAGGCAATGCCAGCGCAGGCACACAGGTTAAAGATGAACTTGATAGCGCCACTGGAATACAGATCATTTCATTATACGGCCCAAGAAGAAAGCCACGAAAAGAAGATATGAATGGCATCGATCTGATGGTATATGATGTGCAGGATGTAGGCTGCCGTTTTTACACAAACATTAATATTCTCAGAGGCATTATGGAATCATGTGCTAACAACAAAAAGGAATTACTGATTCTGGACCGCCCAAACCCCAATGGATATTTGATTGATGGACCTATACTAGACATGAAATTAACTTCAGGTATTGGGCAGTTTCCAATTCCTATATCACATGGCTTAACAGTGGCTGAGTTTGCGCAAATGGTAAATGGTGAAGGATGGATGGAGAATAAAGCAAAGTGTAAATTAAAAATAATTCCTGTTTCTAATTACAACCATGATATGCCTTATACTTTACCGGTAAATCCATCACCCAATCTTAATACACAGCAGGCAATAATGCTGTATCCTTCTACGTGTTTGTTTGAAGGCATTGCATTGAATCATGGCCGTGGCACTTATTTTCCTTTTACAGTTGTTGGCGCCCCGGAGCTTAAAGGCAAATATAATTTCTCATACACACCGACAGGCATTCCCGGAATGGCGGAAACACCTTTACACATGAACAAGGTTTGTTATGGCTTGGATCTTCGCAATTATGATGTAGAGAAATTACGAAAAAGCAAAAAAATAAACATTCAATGGATGATGGAATTGTATAAAGCATTTCCCGATAAAGAACGTTTTTTTGATTACAAACAAAGTAACCAGATAAATAATATTGACATACTGGCCGGCACTTATTTGTTTAAGCAACAGATAATAGCCGGAACTTCTGAAGCCGACATTCGTAAAAGCTGGGAGCCGGGATTAAGTAATTATAAAATAATGCGGAAGCAGTATTTGTTATATCCTTAGAAATATAATCATTAGATAACTGCTTTTCGTACTTTGTAAACTGATTCACTAAAATGCCTGCTTATGATATCATCTACAAATATTCGCAGAGGACCGCTTTTTTTGGCCAGCTGTATGGCCTTAATCGTTACTGCTATTACATTCGCTTTCAGGGCAGGTTTAGAAAACGTATGGGAAAAAGAATATAATCTTAGCAAAGAACAATTGGGATGGATATTCAGTCCTGCTTTTTGGGGCTTTACCCTGGCAATGATATTTGGCGGGCCTTTGTGTGATATTTTAGGAATGAAGCGTTTGATAGGCTTTGCATTTCTGGGTCACATTGGAGGGATAATAATTTATTTGGTTGCCAAAGATGCCACCATGCTTTTTATCGGTAGTATTTTTATAGGTATTGGAAATGGGATGGTGGAAGCCGCATGCAATCCTTTGGTTGTATCACTGTATCCTGATAATAAAACTACAATGCTCAATAGATTTCACGTTTGGTTTCCCGGTGGAATTGCAATCGGGGGGTTGCTATCTTATTTTATAGTTGGCAGGCTGGGTATTGACTGGCATTTTCTTATTGCACTTTTATTTATTCCAACAATAATTTATGGCTTGTTATTTCTGCGGTTAAAATTACCTGAAACCGAACGGGTAAAAATAGGGGTAAGCACTAAAGAGATGTTTAAAGCTTGTCTTAATCCTTTATTTCTTTTAATGATGTTTTGCATGTTGCTAACGGCTGCAACAGAGCTTGGCACCGGCACATGGATACAAGCATTATTACTGGGTGCAAATGTATCAGGCATTTTAGTGCTGGTATTTATAAACGGGATTATGGCAATCGGAAGATCCATGGCTTCACCCATTGTTCATAAATTAAATCCTAATGGTGTTCTTATATTTTCAGCATTTTTTGCCACGGTGGGATTATTACTTTTGAGTAAAGCTACGGGCAGTTACCAGGCTTTTGGCGCTGCATTTATATTTGCCGCGGGCATATGTTTTTTTTGGCCTACCATGCTTGGCTTTGTAGCAGAGTACTTACCCAAAACCGGGGCATTGGGTTTATCATTGATGGGCGGCGCAGGCATGTTTTCTGTCTCATTAATTTTACCGGTTATGGGCAAATGGTTTGATGATTATAAAAATGAAGCCACTGCAATGGGAATGAATGCTGCAACAATAGATACTTATTCCGGTTCACAAACATTTTTAAAAGTGGCTATTATGCCGGCTATATTGTTGGTGATTTTTATTTTAATTTTTATTTTCCGCAGAAAAAAATACCGGGATAAAAAAGAGTTGGGTGGTGCTGCCGTTTAGAGCTGTGAACCGGAATTAAGCAATTATAAAAATGTGGAAGAAGTATTTGATATATAGGTTGGGCACTAAGTTGTAACTATGCAAATATTTTAATATTCAAACAAAAAAACCTGGGAAGGATTTATATCTCCCGGTAAATTCAATTCTTTTTTTAAAGGATATTTATCTGCATCATAAACATATCTGAAAGTAACGGTATAAGAACCAGTGCTCCATGAGGTCATGTTATTAGTAGTTACACCCATGTAATGTGTTTCCAGGGGAACATTATAACCCAGACCAATAGTAGAATTTTCAAAGTAAAGTGAGTTAGCAATATTTAATTTGTTATACGGGCTAATATTATTATCGTAAGTAAAAGTGTATATAACTATTCGATCACCGTTAGTAGTTTTCGATTTTGAAGCCAGTCTTTCTATATTCCCGTTATTTAATAAACCAAGTGTATCAAAAGGGATATTATCATAAGAGAAACCTGAAAGTACAGGTGTGGTATATACCTGGGAATTAGCATAAACATAATTAATCACTCTATATGCAGGTTCACCTATTGCATTCTTTACCATAACCGAATCCTGGGTCTTTAAACCCTGGCTGTCATATTTATAGTAAAAGGTAGTTATCAGGTTAGGAAATATGGTTCTTACAGAAGATACTGATGAAGGCAAAATAGAGGCTCCGGAATAATTTAGTGTAAGGGTTTGCTTTAGGCTGAAAGCTGGATTAGTTTGAGAAGAATCTACTGTACCCAGTTTAATTTCTATACAGCGGTTACTGCCATCATAGCTGAACATCCGTACACTTTTAAGTAACCGATTACTGGTAAGGTATGTAACCTCTCTCCTTAGCAACTTTGCACTTTGCGATAATCTTGCCTGGGTAACTGTAAATTGTACATATGGCGTAAGGGGAATAACAGGTGCAATAGGAGTAGGAATAACAGGTGTAACAGGAGGTACATCTTGATTTTCGTTTTTGCTGCAGGATATCAATAATAGGATGGTTAAGCTCAGTAAGCAGGTATTTTTCATAAAAGTAAATATATAAAAAATGCAGGCAAGTATTTGATATGTTCTTACATCTCTATAAAAAGAGTTTTAAACTAAAGGATAGCGGCGGCGGCAATCAATGTAAAACTTTTATAATAGGTACATTTGAGTTTTAGTATATTATTTATAGCATTTCATGTAAACAAGATACGGTTTACTACAGGTAATTGATTTTATTTTTACAATTTATTTAATGTTCGTTGCTAACTTGCAAAACATGAATACAACCTCAAAGCTTTGGGAGAGCAAAGTACTTATCCGCTTTCCCGATTGCGATCCGTTCAATCATTTAAACAATGCCCGGTACATTGATTATTTTATCAATGCCCGGGAAGACCACATCATTGCCAATCTGAATTTCAATATTTATCATTTTGCTGCACAGAATGGCCTGGGCTGGGTGGTAAGTAAAAATCAAATTGTTTATCTCAAGCCGGCTTTTTTGATGGAGACGGTTGTTATAGATTCTGCATTATTACGTTTGGGAGAAAAAGATATTTTAGTTGAGATGAAAATGTGGGATGAGCAAAAAATTAAATTGAAATCTGTTTTGTGGAGCACCTTTGTACATATAAATATGAAAACAAAAAAGCCCGAAAGTCATTCACAGGAATTGCTTAACACCTTTAAGCCTTTTGAAAATCCATTAACCACAAATATAAGTTTTGATGAACGCGTGGAACAATTAAGGAAGATGTGATGTGTTTATGTAAGCATCCGATATTATAATTTCCGGTATAAAATTTCTTACTTCAGCTCTACCTCTCTCAAAACACTTTCATTACCCGTTTGATCGACAGCACTAACTGCAATGCGATTTAATGTTAATGGTGCTTTATCTGTTCCGCCAATTAATCTCACTGAAAGCATTCGGTCTTTACGGTTAAGAATTTTATAGCTCCATGCTTTGCCATAGCGATAATAAACAACCCAGCGAAATGCATCTGCGTAATTATTGTGTGTCCAGTTTATTTGTACATTATCCGGTTGTTTGGTAACTATAACGGTAGGTGCATCAGGTGCAATTTTATCAAGCCACGGACTTGCAGGTACAAGAGCGCCATCTTTGTAAGGCCCTGTAAGCAATGCTGTACGGAGATTTGTATTAAGAACATCTGATGATATACTCCAATGCACCACACCTCTACTTTGCGGCAGCATGCCACGTGCAATCATAATTTGATTTATAGTTTCATCAACCGTTGTTCTGCCTGTATCCCTGCCAACATTAATGCCCGGCCATAAGTGACGCTGCATGGTATTTTCCTGCTGCCACCATCCAAGTAAAACAGGAAAGCTTAATGGAATTCTTTTTGTAGGCCAGTAGAGCTGAGGGGTGAAATAATCTATCCAGCCTTTGTTTAACCATAGCTTCGCATCTGCATACAGCACATTATACTGATCAAAACAACAGGCAGATTCAGGAGAACCAGGCCGCCATAATCCAAAAGGACTAATACCAAACTTTACCTGAGGCTTTACTGCTTTCATTTTTTTATAAATACCTTCAATTAAGTCATTCACACTTTTGCGCCGCCAGTCCCCTCGTGATAATTTACCTCCGGTATTTTGATATGCAGTCCAGCTTACACTGTCCGGAAAATCCGCCATCAAATTATAATCAGGATAAGGATAAAAATAATCGTCAAAATGAACACCGTCAATATCATATCGTTTCACCAGGTCCATTACTACATTGGTTGTTCTGTCCTGTACTTTTTTTAGCGAAGGATCCATCCACCAATAGCCTTGTTTTAAATAAACCACCATTTCAGGATTCGTCTTTATTATAGATTGGTCACTTATTATACTATCTCCTTTAGGGTGATGGGCACGATAAGGATTTAGCCATACATGCAGTTCCATCCCGCGGTCATGTGCTTCTTCAATCCAAAATGTTAGCGGATCATAATAAGGCTCTGGTGCTTTGCCGCCTTTGCCTGTGAGATAATAACTCCACGGTTCAATATTACTCTTGTATAATGCATCTGCATGCGGACGAACCTGAAGTATAACTGCATTAAAGTTATGCTGTTGCAAAAAATTAAGCAAAGTAATCGCTTCCTTTTGCTGCTGCTCTGTGCTGAGGCCAGGCTTACTCGGCCAGTTGATGTTGGCAACTGTTGCCACCCATGCAGCCCTAAATTCTCTCATAGCTTTAGGTGTATTCTCCTGTGTAATTTTCGTAGCAATTTTTGAGGAAGTGCAGGAATTAAATAAACAGGTTGCAGAAAATATTATAAGAAAAGGAAATATATTTTTTATCATACAGAAAAATTTAAAGTTGTTCTAAACTTTTGAAATTCGGAATACAAACTGTTTGTAAAGCTAATTATTTCCATTCAGGGTTTATCTGTGAAGGGTACTGACTATGTGGAAGTGTAATAAAAAATTGAACAGAGATTCTCTCTATATTCTTAACTTGTTGATTAAACAAATTCTCTATGCAACAAAATATTCTGTGTAAAACAAAAAGAGTAATAATTTCCGCTTTACTGTTTATAGTTTTTTTTACTTCACAAGCCCAAACTTCAAAAACAGAAATTTTATGGGATACTTATGGTGTGCCACATATTTATAGTAAGTCCATAGCAGAAATGTACTATGCTTTTGGTTGGTCGCAAATGCAAAGCCATGCAAATTTAGTTCTACAATTATACGGGCAGGCAAGAGGTAGGGCTGCTGAATACTGGGGTAGTAAATATATTCTTTCAGATAGGCAAATTCTCCTTTTTAATTTACCTGAACAAGCAAAAAAAAATTATGCCCTTCAAAATCCTGAATACAAAATTTATCTGGATGCTTTTGTAAAAGGTTTAAACGATTATGCCAAAGCAAACCTTGATAATGTTGGAAAAGAATTTCAGCAGGTTTTGCCAGTTACAGCATATGATGTATTGGCACATGGTACTAGAGTTCTCTGTCTTGAATTTTTAGGACGGGGTGATATAGTCACCAGTTTTCGATCCGTTATGCCTGGTTCTAATTCCATCGCTATTGCTCCATCTAAGTCGCAATCAAAAAATGCTATGCTGCTTACCAATCCACATTTACCATGGTCAGATTTTTTTACATTTTATGAAGCCCATTTAAATGCACCCGGCTTTAGTGCGTATGGCGTTACATTAATAGGCTTTCCGGGGTTAACTATTGCTTTCAATCAAAACCTGGGATGGACACATACAGTAAATACAATTGATGCAAGCGACAGGTATGAACTTAAGGTTAAAGATGATGGATACATGCTAGACGGCAACATATTACCATTTGAAAAAAAATCGGTTACGTTAAAAGTGAGACAGGATGATGGCACTATGAAAGACGAAAATGTAATATTCAAATATTCAAAACACGGACCTGTAATTGGCGAGAAAAATGGTAAAGCCTTTGCAGTACACATTGCAGGGCTTGAGAATTCTTTTATGGGTGAGCAATACCATAAAATGGCAAAAGCAAAAGACCTTTTCGAGTTTGAATCTGCTGTAAAAATGTTGCAAAACCCTATGTTCAATATTGTATATGCAGATAAAGCCGGTAACATCATGTATCTTTTTAATGGAAATGTCCCCATAAGAACTGAAGGTGACTGGAAATTTTGGAATGCCACAATAGATGGCACTTTGTCAAAATATATATGGAACAAAACACACCCTTATAAAGATCTTCCAAAACTATTAAACCCTGCTACGGGCTTTGTACAAAATGCAAATGACCCTCCCTGGACATGTACTTATCCTGTTGCATTAGATCCAAAAAATTTCCCGGCTTATATGTCGCCTTTAGAAATGGGTTTACGTCCGCAACGTGCTGTGAATATGATAAAAGACGACCCCTCTATAAGTTTTGATGAACTGGTTGGCTATAAATTAAATACAGAAATGGAATCGGCTCACCGTTTTTTAGATGATCTGCTTGCAGCTGTAGAGCAATTCCCCGATAGCCTTGCTGGTAAAGCAGTAACGGTTTTAAAAGTATGGGATAAATCAGCCAATGCAGAAAGTAAGGGCGCAATTTTATTTGAGCAGTGGTTCAATAAATTAAACAAGGAAATGGTGGCTAAGCCATGGAATTTAGCAGCGCCTGTATCTACACCAGATGGTTTAAAGGATCCAAAAAAAGCAGTGGAATTGTTAGTACTGGCTGCAAAAGAAGTTTTAAAAAAATATGGTTCACTTGATGTGGCTTATGGAGATGTAAACAGGTTCAGGACAAATAATGTTGATTATCCGGGCAATGGAGGTTCGGATAGATTGGGTGTTTTTAGAACCATGTATTTTAGAGAGGACAAGGATAAAAAGAACGTGGCATGGCATGGAGATACTTACGTAGCGATAACTGAATTTGGCAAAAAAGTAAAAGCAAATGTTTTGTTGAGTTATGGCAATTCATCACAACCCGGAAGCAAGCATGCAAGTGACCAGCTACAATTATTATCGCAAAAAAAACTACGGCCGGCCTTATTGGAAAAAAGCGAAGTTTTAAAAAACCTTGAGAAAAAAGAAATTATTACCAGTACGAAATAGATTATTTAATCCAAAGAATAATTCTAAGCATTATTGTATCATTGAGACAAGGCTCAGTTTTTGATTACATCTTTCATATCTAAAGATATATTACAAAAGGGTTAATAACTATCATGGCAACCAAAGAAAAAATAGTTTGTGATAATGTAAAATGGGTAGATATTACAGAGCCCACTGCTAATGAAATAGAAACTATCAGTAAAGAGTATAACCTCCATTACCAGCTTGTAAGGGATTGTATGGAACCTGATCATCTTCCTAAATATGATTCAGTGGACGAGGTGAATTTTTTAATACTCCGGTACTATTGTCATGGTTTTGATAAAAAAATGGCTACTATACAGGAGTTAAGCAATAAGATCGCTATTTTTTATACAAAAGATTTTTTGATAACTATACATAAAGAACCTATTCAGTTCTTAAACAATATCCAAAGAAAATATACTGAGAAAGGTAAATGCTCCAGCGCGGAAGAAACTATAACTAAAATACTATGGTATGCCCTGGAAACCTTTGATGATCCTGCACAGCGACTTTCTGAGCAGGTTGATTTTTTTGAAAATAAAATCCTTTTGAGAAATGTAAAACATGAACAGGTTGAAGCCTTATATTATATAAAAAGGCAGGCTTCCATATCAAATAAAATTTTAATGTTGATGGCTGAACCGATAAATCATATAAGAACAATACCTAAAGATGACCCGGCATTACAAGATGTAAAAGATCAGCATCTCAAAATATTAACCCTTTATAATCAGATACTAGAAGAAGTAAATAACCTTATGAATCTTTATATGTCGTTTGCGGCTCAAAAAACAAATGATGTAATGAAAGTGCTTACCATTTTCTCCGTTTTCTTTATGCCGCTAACTTTTATTGTAGGTATTTATGGGATGAATTTTAAATTTATGCCTGAGTTAAACCAAAAATGGGGCTATCCTGTTGTATTAATTATAATGGCAATTGTTACCGGTATTATTTATCAATGGTTCAAAAGAAAGAAATGGCTGTGAGAAAAAATTTTGCTTTTAAGCACTTACTTCTTCTTTTTATCGGATTTTCTTTCTATATAACCTTCAAATGAAATAGCGCTGCGATCGAGGCTGGTTACATTAAGTGACGCAGAAGCATTATCAAAAATCCTAAAATATAATTCCCTAAGATATGTTTGATCCTTTGGTTTTATAGAAATATTCCATCCCCTGTTAGCAGAGGCAGTGGTATAGGTGAATTTTGTAGAAGTAAAATCAAAATCAACATCTGCCGGGCTAATGGATGCGATATATCCACGACCAAAAAAAGGAAGGTAGCTTACAATAGTATCTTTAGATACAACTACTTCATAACCGTAACTCAGATCTTTTCTTGATCCCCCAATATAACTAACAGAGCGTGCTATAAAAACAAAATTCTGCGAATCAATTAAATTTTTTACAGTAACCTCATCTATGGGCACATCACTTTTTAAACGACGATTATTTGTACATGCAAAAAATGTTGTTGCACAGATAAAGAAAAATAAAAGATTAAAAAAATTGAACGATTTCATTTTTAAAATTGACGATCACTTTTTCGTGAAATTTTTGTGTCCTTTTATCTGCGTCTTGCTAACACTATTGTATTCTTAAATTGTTTTTTTTTGCCGTCAGTATTAAATATTTCTGTATAAATTATATAAATTCCCTGGGAAAGCTTTTGCTGTTTTTCTCCTAAACCATCCCAAATATAACTTCCTTTAATACCATTTAAAGCATTTTTTTGAAGATAACGTACCATTCGTCCTGATGCATCAAATATTGTAATATTGACAACATAACCGGGAGAAGGAAAATTGTAATTAATAACAGCAAAATCATCTATACCGTCATTATCTGGAGAAAAAATTTCGGGTATTACGGTTATTTCTCCCCGGGCCTGAAGGTCCGTCCTAAATTGCGAATTTTTATACCCGGGCGTACCATAACCAACAGAAGTTGCGGCAGAATGAAAATTATTTTGAACAGAAGCAGCATTGTAATCAATCCTTTCAAGTGAAACGCCTTCTGTATTTGCAATCAATGCAAAGTGCCACTTATCTGAATAAACAACTTCGTCAACAATTTTACCCTGCGCATTTAAAATTATCACATCACCTTTATCATCATTAAAGGACGGCATATTGCTCACCTGTATAAATGCATCAGGATTTGTTGTAACATATTGCAGCATTACAATTTGAGGATCTTCGGTAATCACTAAAAAATCTCCGGGAAAAAGTAAAACACTTTCTGTACTTAACTGCTGGATGCTGCTGATGATGTTCGTAGTATTTCTGTTGGCGATATATAATTGTTTAGCATCAATTATTTTTTGTGACCGGTTGTATATTTCAATATAGTCAATCCCATTTGGTTTTGGGTTAAACAAGATTTCATTAATAACAATATCAAAACTATCTGCAACAGATGATAAGCCAACCCTTGTTGCATTTTTTGAACCAATAGTATTTCCTGCACAATCAGTTACATTATTTACAGTAACAGTGTAAACTTTATTAGCTACTAACGAGGTATTTAGTTTAAGATTTACCCTGTCAAAAACAGGAGCAACAGTTATTGCAGATTGAGGAACCCCGATGCCATCACTAATGTTATAATTATTCGCTGTAGCTCCTTTCAAACTATCCAAGGGTTCATCAAAAACCAATGTGATATTTAAATTATCAATTGCAAAAGCCCGTAATAATTTAGGAGAAGTTCTATCAGAATTAGCCGCGTCAACAGAGTTTTTCTTTCCGGGAGTTCCTCCCTTTACATCAACACTAGCTTTCCAATTAGTAAAACCACTACAGGGATTTTTAGTATCTATCATTTCCAATGTCCACCCCCCATCTTTTTTCAATTCATTCTGATACCAGCTGATATTGTAATTAACTGCATGAATTATTTTTCCCTGGGGTGAGGTAAGTGATAACTGATCACCGGCATTATCAAGTGATGGGAAGCTGGTTAGTGAAATAGTGGGACCAAACACTGACATAGCTGCAACAGCAGATGATGTACAAACAATAACAAAACTATCCGGCTTTAAAAGATAAGATGGCATTGCGCCGCTCTGTCCTGATAGATCACTAACCCTAAAACCTAGGAGATTAATTGCAACGGTTGAAGTATTTTTTAATTCTATCCATTCATTATTCGGCAATCCTATTTGAGGTGTGGGATCAGCCATAATTTCATCAATCACAATATCGTAGCGGTTAGCAATTTGAGCATTTGCATTGCTTATTAAAAAAAATAAGCTTAGTGTAACCGGAAAAAAAATTTTCATTGCGGAAATTGTCTTTCAAGTTAAAAAATCATTTGTAATAACCGTTATTAATTTTTACTTATTACGTTTTTGTAAATTTGCAACTTAATTTTTTTAATATGAGAATAGCTGTTGTAGGTGCAACCGGTTTGGTGGGTAGTAAAATGTTACAGATACTGGAAGAAAGAAACTTTCCGGTTAATGAATTATTCCCTGTTGCATCAGAAAGGTCTATCGGGAAACAAATCGAGTTTAAAGGAAAAAAATATACAATCATTTCTGCGGATGATGCTATTGCGGCCAAACCCACCCTGGCTTTATTTTCAGCCGGAGGTGGAACTTCTTTAGAACTTGCACCAAAATTTGCAGCTGCCGGAATTACTGTAATTGATAATTCATCTGCATGGCGGATGGATGCTGCAAAAAAGTTGATTGTTCCCGAAGTGAATGCCCATGTGCTTACCAAAGAGGATAAAATAATTGCCAATCCTAATTGCTCAACAATACAAATGGTGTTGGTATTAAACCCGCTGCATAAAAAATATACAATAAAAAGAGTGGTTGTATCTACTTATCAAAGTGTGACCGGAACAGGGGTAAAGGCAGTTACACAATTAAACAATGAGAGAAACAATGTAGAAGGTGAAATGGCTTATAAATATAAGATAGATAAGAATGCTATTCCGCACATAGATGTTTTTTTAGAAAATGGATACACAAAGGAAGAGATGAAAATGGTTTATGAAACTAAAAAAATTATTGGTGATGATGCTATTAAAGTAACGGCAACCTGTGTTCGTATCCCTGTAATGGGTGGCCACAGCGAAAGTGTGAATATTGAATTTGAAAACGATTTTGATATTGATGAAGTAAAAGATCTTCTGAGTAAATCACCCGGAGTTGTAGTACAGGATGACATTGATAATTTTATTTATCCTATGCCATTAACGGCTCATGAAAAAGATGAAACATTTGTGGGGAGAATACGTCGTGATGATACACAACCTAATACTTTAAACTGCTGGATAGTAAGTGATAATCTACGTAAAGGGGCAGCAACTAATGCTGTTCAAATTGCTGAATATTTACTGGAGAAAAAGCTCTTATAAGATATTATTGCTTTAAAAAACTACAAGTTTTAATAGATCTTCTATATTTCCATTGTTACTTACCCGAATGTAATAAACACCTTTGCTTAATTTATTTGGAGGAATTTTGTTCACCCTGTCATCCAGGAGTTTTTCAAAAACTTTTATCCCCATGGAATTATAAATTTCCATGATAGCCATATCAATATTTTTTACAGCAACATTAATTTCTCTACTTTGATCCGCAGGATTGGGATATATGATATAATTATTTTCTGTAAAGTGATAAACGGTTTCAGACAGTGAATAAACTACTCCGCCGCCTGCGAGCTCTATTTTGATGCGATAAATATTTAAACCCTTTGTAAGGTTGCTATCTAAAAAAATTAATGCAAGGTTGATATTATTTGATAACCGTTGAATAGGCTGAAACCTAATTCCATTAAATTTTTCTAAAGTTATACTGCTGATATTATATTGGGTGCCTAATGAAAGATTTAGTTGTGCTGTATTATTAATCAATGTTGCAAGAAAAGAACGGATATAGCATTCAACACCCTGTAATTTGTAATTGATGGTATAGCTTTTTACACCTTCTTTGTTACCAATTATGGGCGCCACTGAATAATATAAAGAGGGGTTTGTATTCTTTTTAAAAATTGCAAAACTGTCGGTTGTTGTAAGGATAGGTTCAAGATATCGGCTTCCCAAACTGTAGATACGGTAATTGTTTATACCGGGAATCTTTCGCCAATAAAATAAAAATGAATCGGGGCAATTAAATCCTATTGCCGTTTGCAGTGGGGCGGAAACAGGGAACAAATTGCTCACAAACGGGGTAGTGCCTATAGTCATTTTAAGTAATGCTGTTGTAGTAACAGCCGGTGCTATCCACTTATAATATTTTGGAGTGAGGCTAACCTGATTATCTATTGTTTGCCATGTAACTCCATCATTGGTGCTAAACTCAAGTTTGCCAACCCCTGATGTAAAAGAAGAGTTCCATCTTAGTGTATTGGATGCAGCGGGAAAAACATAATCAGTTGCTGTTGGAAAATCCCACTCAAAAACATCTGCCGAATCAAACTGGTATGAAATATAAAAACTTTGCGATGAGGTAGATACACTAAATCCCTTAACAGTAAATTTGTAACTTCCGGCTAACGGATCTTCAAGCGTAATCTGTTCTATATTATTAAGGCTATCCTTTTTTCTTACAGCAAGTTTCTGTAAAGAATCTACATGTGGGAATGAATTTAAAACCCACGGTTTCCATATTTCTCCTGAAGATGTATATGTCAATTCAAGATCAAGGTCGTTTACCAATGCTTTTATGGTATTGGCAATTGCAGGAGGGTCATTCCATACTAATGTAGCCTTAACTTTTTTTATCCCTGCGGGAATTGCAACAGTAAAGCTTTGCGTGCCCGCATTAATTATCGATCCGCTTAATATCCGTCCATTCTCCAAAGTTTTTAATGCACTAGCTGCATTTAAACTACCATAGCCGTTCGAAAAATCTACTTCTTTATTTCCTACATCATCAGCGCTATTAATTAATATTGATTTTATTAAAGCATTGGCAGGCAAAACATTATTAATTTGTTTATACTGCTGTTGTAATAACAGAGCTGTCCCCGACACCAATGCCGCGGCTCCTGAACTTCCATCCACTCCAAAAGCTACAAGCTCAGGTTTTACACGACCGTCATATGCAGGCCCCTTAGAACTTAAGGATGACACTAGAGAAAAAGAATCTGTAGCACCGGCCGTGATAATATTCTTTGCCATTTTAAAACTCCCTGTAATATTTGCATAATTTTTTACGCCTGCATAAGCACCGTTAGTACTGGTGAGGTTTCCGGAATTTCCTGCAGAAAACACATGCAATAAAAATGGATTATTTATTGTACTCACATCATACGCTGCGGCATCTGCACCGTAAAAATTTTCAATCCCTGTACCATATGAATGATTTTGAACAGAAATTTTATACTGCTGATAAGCCGCATCCGGATCTGGCAATAAAATTTTAAAATCGGATGATGTGATGGTTGCACCCCAGGCCACACCTTTGCCTTCATAATATGAATTACCGCCGCCGGCAATCATTGTGGCCATTATAGTAGCATGAGAATTTATTACAGAAGAGGATAATGGAGTTGATTGAAATCTTCCTTTAAGATCAATATCAGTAGTATCCATTTTATTTTCTTTAACCGATACCACCATGCTGTCCCCTTTTAACAGTGGCTGTTTATTATGCACAACATTTATTTTGTTTGTACTTAAATCAAATCCATTGATCTGCAATTCTTCTTTTGGTATTCTCTTTTCGTCTATAAAAGTTACGAGGTCCGAGGGAAGAATGCTTTTGTTTACATCCCCCCCACTTTGCTTCGATTAAAAAAATGTTAGCGGGTTGATATTCTCTTATTATTCTAGCCTTTATTTTATTTTTTATGAGATATTCTAAAAAATATTTACGGTCTTTAACTACAATAAAAAATG
>MWWF01000095.1_pt1 | contig 15281 bp, 8 predicted proteins | sample 1047351 | NCBI WGS metagenome assembly MWWF01 (sample SAMN06349970, study PRJNA376086) | soil metagenome | isolation source: MGM-3 sample Antarctic (ecotone) soil | place: Antarctica
GGTTAAAGGCGCATCAAATTGGCTGGTAAGAAATTGGAAAAATTGAACAAGATCGGTTTGGTAAGCACTTAACGTATGCGGGGAATAACGTCGTTCAAACTTGAGGTAATCAAGGAAGGATTGTAGCGTGGAATGGTAGGAATAAAGCATAAAAAAACTGGTAGCCGTAAAGTTAATACCTTACCCGCTACCAGTAATATGTTTAGAAGGGGAATCCTGTCTATCCTTCAAAATCACCATTCGCCATCTTCTGACGATAAATTGCTTTCAAAACCTGTGTCCTGCGTTCAACAGATGGTTTCATAAACGACTGACGAGCCCGCAATTGCAACAAGGTCTTTGATTTCTCAAACTTCTTCTTGTACTTCTTGAGTGCTTTGTCAATGTTTTCGCAATCCTTTGAATCTATAATAAGCATAATGATACCTCCTTTGGTAATTTTTAGGTCGGCAAAGATAGGACAAGAAGTGAGACATCCAAATTTGAAATAAAAGTATTTACAAAAGCCAGTTTGAAGCGAACAGTAACAATGAAGATTGTTTTAGAAAGGTAAATTGCGGCATGTTTACAGGTATCATTGAAGCATTAGGAACAATTGTCTCCATAACCGAAACCGGAACCAACAAAACTTTCTGGATCAGCTCCCAACTTTCAAATCAGCTTAAAGTTGACCAAAGTGTGAGCCATAATGGAGTTTGCCTTACCGTAGAAGAAGTACAGGACACCCGACACCGGGTAACGGCAATTGAAGAATCGATTCGGAAAACAAACATCGCATTCTGGTCAGTTGGGCAATTGGTTAATCTGGAAAGATGTCTTATGCTCAATGGCAGGTTAGACGGCCATATAGTGCAAGGCCACGTAGACACATCCGCAGCTTGCATCGCTGTAAAAGAACTTGACGGAAGTTGGGAATACCGCTTTCAAATTGAACCCCATTTTGCCCACCTCATCATTGAAAAAGGATCCATTTGCCTGAACGGAATAAGCTTGACTATTTTCAATGTTTCGACGGATGCATTTAGGGTGGCTATCATTCCCTTTACATATCATCATACCAACATACGGGACATACAAACTGGCAGCATGGTAAACATTGAATTTGATATGATTGGCAAGTATGTAAACCGCTTCAACCAGCTAGGCAATCCTATAACGCAAGCAACGATCTAACACACCGTGGCATTTTGTTAAAAGGTAATTCAATGCCGTTTAGTAAGGGATTGAAACAATGAGGGGCTGAATAGAATATAAAGAGTATCTCACAAAGTGCAAGACAACCAAACTGTCTCTACGGCCTTAAAGATGAAAGTCACTCCCCCTGGTCAAAAAAGTCTTTTTAATTCAACAACAAAGAATGACAACTCACCGGCTGTAGACATAGACTCACGGTGAGACTTCCAGTTGGTTATTCTTAAAAACGAAATAGGCATCGGAAACAGGATTAAACTGAATGGATGAGGTAGAACCTGCAAGCGGAAAAAAGTTGCTGGATATCTTTCGTGAATTAAAATTTTTCGTCCACACCTGGTTGTTTTTTTTTGTAGAAAGCACAACAACCGTATCAAAGCTGCCGCCCTCGTGAAGCCAGAGGACGCCTTCGGGAAAACCGGCTCTGAAAATCAATGCTCCCTTAAATGCCTGTGGCAGGCTATCGATAAACAAACGCTGTTTGCCCTGAAGCAGGCTGATCTGATTAAAAGTACTTTGAGAGATGGTTGAGGCCACCTGGAAGGCGGATGAGGCCCGCGATAGAAAGAAAAGATGCATACCTATCAACCCTGCAAATGCTGCCACCTGATGGTTCTTCTTACTGATAAAAATAGCCACAATTCGAACCAACACGATACAGGTAAATACAGTTGGCAGGTACAGGTAACGTTCTCCTTCTACCCCGTGCGTGTCTATGCCTAATGAGAGGTAAGGAAGCAAACTTGTTACCCATAACACTATAAGCAGTTGTAGAGGTAGCAGTCGATTTTTCCAAAGTCGTTTCTTTCTAAAAACCATAATTGCAATTACCGCTGCGGCGAGAACAAATAGTAGTGAAGCTATAGTAAAGTGCCAGGTTGAATCAAATGGCGGTACAAAGCTTCTTATTGCAAGCTTAGCCAAATTGGTCAAAAGTACCGGCACGTCTAGCTGCAAAAAGGCCTCAGCTTCGTAGGGTGCTGCTAATTGATCTATTACACTAAAGCGGATAAGAAGATGTGCCGCAAAAACGATCATTACTACGCCAACAAACGTCATTTCTTTCCTAAAGCCCGTCCCTAACATTCGAACATCGACTAATGACAAAAGCAATGCAACTACCGGAAATATCCAGACAGATTCGTAGGCCAGCAGCCCAAACTCCATGAACAATAAGGAAAGAACAAAGTACACGACAGAGCTATACCGCCACAGGTAAAAAACTGTTGCCGGAATAAAGAAAACTGCCCCAAGACTTCCTGATCGGCCAAGTATCCAAAAAACACTTTCGGAATGTGTCGCATACACAAAAAACAACACACACGTCATCAGCGCTTGAATGTTGGTTGACTGTGATAAAAAATACTTCTTGTAAAACTCCCTGGTCAGCAAAAAAACAAAACAAGCATTTATAAGATGCAACAGGAGGTTCGTGAAATGATAGCCTGTTGCATATTTTTTGTACAGCAGGTAATCCAATCGAATGGAAAGATCAGCCAGCGGGCGGAATGACTGGCGTTGGAAAAGCACTCCGTCTTTGCTTAGTGGAATGTGAACGAGGTCATCATTCAAAAAATAGAAATGAACAGGGTTAAATAGCCAGAAACTGGTGACCACTGCAATTGCACACAGCAGGTAAACAATAAGGCGTTGGCGTGTAGTATGCATTTGCAAATGCAATATAGGCTTATGATGCAACGCATGCCCGTGCCGGAAAGTACATCTTTGATGAGGCCGGATTGCCTGCTTCGCTTTTCACGTTCAACAATTTTGTATTAGCGTTGAAAGTGCCTATAAAACAAGGAAGCGTTCCCCCGTAGTTTCATCACTAAACGCTTGTTTTACCCGCGGTTGAAGGTAACCGGCATCATATCCTTTTGTTACGATAATGTATGCCAACTTAGTTAACTGAATATATTGTTCAACCAGCTCTTTGTAAGCAACACTTTTTTGTTGCCGTTGGTATTGGAAAAAAGCAGAACGATTTATAGCATTCCCCAGGTATTCTCTTTCGATGGGCAGAACTACCTGGCTAATAATCGCAACAGAGTCCGATAAACAAACTTCTATGTTACCATTGTGCCTGCCAGCCACCACATAAGTAAGCGGCAAAAAATAAACGTTCGGATTACGCCTGGAATAATAAACAGACTGGTAGAAAACACTATCCGCAGCATACCCACCTATTCCTCCCCGATGTTGTTTAAAGTAAGCATCAACTTTTTGCAGGTAAGCTTTTGAGTAAGGCAAGCCATTGTACATGTACCTACCGTTTTGAACATAGGTATTGATTGGCTTCCCTAGCACAAAAAACAACTTGAAAAGGAAAACACTAATTAACAAAATTCCCCCTAAGAACACTACCTTTTTTGTTCCGCCACTTTCCATTGAAAAAAGATACACCAGCCAAATGACGAGGGTAGCAATGATATGTGCAATAAACAGGAACTGGTAAGCATTGTCTTTTAAGAACAATAGCCTACCCACTATAATTCCAACTACGCCTATAATTAATAATAGCAGCAACTTGCCCGGCAGCGCCCGCACACCGGGATGTAATTTGCGGCCTGCCCGCACCAGCACAGGAGAACAAAAAATGATGATGAGCAGAATTACATACACGAAAGATGTAATAATGGAAAATACGATAAAGGTCGATTTGCTTAATGTTTGAAGTAGAAACGACCTCGTATCAACCCCATACAAAGTAGGCACTCCCTTTACAGGAAACAGCATATACAATAGTCCAAACCCTGCACCGAAAAGAACAACTGGCAGCCATACAACATTATGCCCTACATCTTTCCTCCAAAACAGGTACAACGCATAAATAAGCATGGAGGGCAGTAACACTACAGTACATTTAAATGAAACAACGCACAGCAGTAATAATAGGAGAATGACCTGCCGCGGTAAAGTTTTCATCCGCAACAGCAAACCGACTACTGGCAGAAGGAGCAGGTAGATGATCCTGAAGTTTGGGCGTTCCAGGAGGTTTCCTTCAAAATCGCTAACGAACACATGGTACAAACGCGGAAAAAACACAAGCAGATTAGGGAGAATAAAAAGCAATAGCCAGCAAAACAGTTTTTGATTGGTGCTGATCGGTTTTTGAAAAAGCTGCTCAACCAGGCCATACAAACCAAGGATTATACCCGATAGCAGAACGCCATAGGTAACAAAGCGCTCAACAAGAATGGACGGGAAAAATGGTTGTGTAAACCGAATAATACCTGAGGTAAGCCAAATTTCAAAGTAGTGATAAGGCTCCAGGCCATGAAAAGATGGGCTTAATTGGTTATAATAATGACTGATGTTTTCCTGCCCGGTTGCATTCAGACTCTCTGCAATTTTCAGATAATAAAAAGCGTCTGCCTGCTTATACTCAGACTCTGGAAACACATTTAACAATAACACGCAAACACAAGCTGCTATACCAAGTGCGGCATAGGGGAAGCTGCTACTCGTATTGTTTGAACCTCTTGATTTTACCTCATTCTTTATTTTTAAACGATATAAAGAAAACAGCAATGGTAGTATTAAAATGTTCACCGTTCTAAGTTGTGCAACAACAATAGAATACACACTTACCATTAAAAACAGACCTGCCAGAAATTGATGAAAAACTAAGCTATAGCGTGAACCACCCGTTAGCATTAATAAAGAGCGCCGGATAAATAATCTCCCGACAACGATTGAAATGATTACCAGGCAATAAACCATTGCACACTCTGCCAGCACCGGAACCCAATTGATTACAGGCATAGTAAACGGGTAGTTATTCGATGAATAGAAAAGGTAGACATGTACTTAAATCACAACAGCCGCATCAGCCGCTCGAACGTTTATAGTTTTGCTGGTAATATATAGGGGTCGTTGCTTTATACCATGGAAGGTTTTACCTACATACAGCCCGACTATGCCAAGGGTAGCAATAATAAGCCCACTCAAAAACCAGATAGATAGAAGTAAGCTTGTGTACCCCTGTACTGTTATTGAATGATTGAAGTAGCGGTACAAAACTACAATACCGGCAACCAGGGTAGACAGGGAAATAAGACCACCTATAGCGGCAACAACTTCAAGCGGCTTATCTGAAAAACTTAGAATAATGTCTAACCCTAAACGGATTAACCTGCGTAGGTTATAGTTTGATGATCCCTCTTCCCTTGCTCCATGTTGAACATTAATCGTGGACTTTTTAAACCCTGCCCACAACACCATCATCGGAAAGCATCTAATGGACTCCCGCATGCTGCAGATTACATCTATCACTTTGCGATGATAGATTCCAAAATTTGCAATAGAAGGATCAATCTTTTTCCCGGAAATGAAGCCAAGAAACCTGTAGAAGATTTTAGAACAACCTACCTTAAACCAACTATCGGTGCGGCCATTCCGGCGACATAATACAATATCGTTTCCCTGCTGAGCTGCCTTGTATAATGCAATGATATCCTCAGGCCTGTCCTGCAGGTCGCTGTCCATTACCACTACCCACTTACCCTCACATACATCAAGGCCGGCTGTAATCGCATAATGCTGGCCAAAATTCCGGCTGAGCAATATTCCTTTCACTGCAGCATTATTCAGGCAAACTTCTTCTATTGCCATCCACGAAGTATCAGGACTTCCATCATCAATCAGGATTATTTCGAAGGTGATGTTGAACTGCCGGAGCGCCGCCGTAACCCGTTCGACAAAGGGCCGCACCAGGGGTGCAGATTTGTAAACCGGTGAAACAACGGAAATCTCTATCATGCAGGCAAGATAATACTTGAAGCGGAATGCAAGGTTTTTAGGCTGCCATCAGGTCTCAACAACCCGCGTGTTGCTAAGCGCATCGTGCAGGGGTCTTCCAAGTACAGGAATAAAGAACGCGTCAATTAGGCTAAGCCTCAACAGCGACCGCAGAAAGATCATATAGACAGGGGGCCTTGTACCTGTTTTACTCCTTACCCTCGTCATCGTTACGTATTTACCAGGCGTTCTGCCCAGCAAGGTTTCCCAAAGAAAATAATAGACAAAGATTGTAGCATGAAAAAACAGGTAGTACTGGTAAGGGGTATAGCGCCAGTAAATGACATAGAACATATACCATTTGTAAAACCCATAAGCTATGAACGCGATGAGTAACGTATCCACTAAAAAATTTATAACCCGTGTTCCAACTCCTACTTCATTCATAAGTTCAATTTCAACAAACTTTTATTTTAACGTCAACTGATCGGTAATCTGCTTCGCACACCACGCACAAATAAGTGCCAGTGGCGTTCCATGGTCTGTCTTCATTGTTTTTTTTATAGAGATCAGCTGCGCTAAAATCAACATCCTCCCCGCCCCGGCGGGGCACGCTTGTACAATTGTGTCGCTATTTGGCCCGTTGATCTGAACGGTTGTAAACGAACACCAAACTCTGTATGCCGTTAGGCTAATGCTCCAACAAAGCCATAGTAAGCAAGCTTACCAACCATTTGAATAGGTGTTAAAAGCAGCGTGATGTACAAATAGTACAGTGAGTGACACAACGATGTCAAAAAAAATCCCAGCTGCTTGTCCCCAAAAGACGCTAAGCTGATGCTTGTGCGCTAACCAGAAAATGCCTAACGCATCAGGTACATTTTACCATACCCTTTGTTAAAGAACTGATCTGTATTTACCGAGTTCCCATTGGAGTCGGTCGTTTTAAATTTGTCTAATGATGAACCGTTGAGGTTGGAAATTACACGATACAGGTAAATGCCGTTCGCCAACTTTTGTCCATACTGGTCAGTGCCGTCCCATTTATAATCGGTAATGTTTCGTCCTATACGAATGTTCCCCAACTCAGCTTTCGTTAAATCCCGCACTATTTTGCCGGTTACCGTCATCACTTGTATGCGCAGGTTTTGCGGCAACTCACTTCCCGTAAGGGTAAATACAAAGGCTGTGGAGGTAGTAAAAGGATTAGGATAATTGAACATATTGGAGATCATCGGCTTATTAAATACCTGAAAACGAACTTTGTATTCTGCGTTGCCTGCCGGGTTTCCACTCTTGTCTTTTCCACGAACGATAAGTTCATAAAAATCCCCATCGCTGTCTTGCAGGAAAGAAGGAGAAAATTCAATCGTTGCTTCGTTCTTACCTGTAGTAATATCGGCCGGTATAAAGCGTAATGTATCTGTACCAAATGCAAAACGCCTTAGCGAACCATTATTGCCGGGGTAGCGTACAAATACCGTAGCCAGGGTCGTATCATCCAGCGCCAGGAATTTAGATTCATCTTTAAGCATGATCCTGATCTTTGGCTTTGCCGAAACAATATCACCGTTAAGGATGTGCACTCCGTCAAAGGTTACATCCATTAGCGGGTTGTAATTATCCCCCTTCACAAAAAAGTTGGTATACAAAAAGTTGTTGCTAAGACTATGCTCAGGCTGCGCAGGTCCGGGGTTTACTTGTAAAAACAAAGTATTGATACCCGAGAAGTTGCGGGTATCAATTAATACCCTGACTGTCGCTGTATCTCCGGGCGCAAGTTTTTTTAGAGATGGTACCGGTATAAACGTAGAAACGTTGTTTTTATCGAGTATTATCAGGCTCACCCTTATACTGTCAGCAAAAGCCACATCGCTAATGTTTTTAAAAGCTATGGCAAAATCAAGCCGCTCTCCTGTTTCAAGCGTGTCTTTACTGCGATAGAGGATGGATGGTGCGAGTGCGCCTTCCGGTGCAGGTTGGTACAATAATCTCCAATAGCGCAATTGATAAGGAGTAAGGTGAACCGAATCCATTGTCGTCATCCGCAACCGTAGATTTGGATACTGCGCGGCATTGATATTCGAAATATCAAGATCCTGCTGTTTAATACCTACATTAAATAGGGAGTCTTCACGCCCTGTGTTGGTCACGCCAAAAACAGTCAGGTACACTACATCCCCCGGCGTTGGTTCGGCCGTTCCACTCCATTTTAATTGTTTCCATGCCACAGCAGGCCCAAACACCGGTGAGATAACGGTGCCCAGGGTATCGGGCGTACTCACATTTACAGACAATGTAATCCGGTCAAGCAAACCATCGCTCATTCTGCTTGCAGGGGTTAGACCGGCAGGGTCATTTTTCTTATACACAAAAGCAAAAGCGCGGGGTTTGTAAAAGGAATCCAACGATGTAAACCCTTGCTGCACCAGGCGATGGTACAATGTATTACCTGCGCCATTTATAGCCTCGTCCGCCTTCCAATCGCTTACATATTTGTTTATGCTCGCCGTTGAGCTAGCCACATCCCGCACCACTACTATATAGCCGTCTGGGATTGAATCCATAAACCGCATAGCCCGCAGCCGTTGCGCCGATGTACCAAAAAGAAAATCGAAATTATAGTTCCTCGTTGGCGAACAAATACTGCTGGTACTGCCACTTAGCCCCACACCATTTACCGTATTGTTCTTCCATGGTTTAAAACTAATCGGGTCAAATACATTAAACTGAATAACCGGTCCATCGCAGGCACTTGCTATGTACGTATTACCATTTACAGCCACAGAAAATTGGTTGTCTTCTGTACCACTTGTAGGAAAAATAGAATTTATGATGGTTAGGTTGTTAAGCACCGGACTGAACTTAAAAATTCGTGAACTGCTGTCTAAATACAAACGGTTGGTAGAGGATTTTGTATGCTGGTAAAAATGTGACTGGTTAAAACCAGCAGAACTTCCATTCAGGTATACAAAGGAAGCATTGTTCCAGCGATAACCACCCGTGGTTGGTACTGGAGCAACCCGCCAGTAATACACCGTGTTTTCTGTATAATTAATACCGGGATCAAACTCGATAATGCCACCAGCAGACGTGGCTACCCGGCTCACCTTCAAAGACGAGTTGAAAAGTTCAGTGGTGTCAATCTCCATAGCATACTGCCTTGCAGTACCAATAGGATTTGCAGTAGAAGCCACAAGCTTTATTCCCTGCTTGTTTACAATGGAATAGTTGTAAGGGAATACCGGCTTAAGTTCATCCTCAAATATGTTGAAGGTTACGGTAGCGCTATTGTTTAGTTCAGAAATCTCTGCATAGGCATTGTTTTCATCAATAGCAACTGTAATCTTATTGTCTCCTTTATCACGCGATCCGATAATTGGCACTTCAACAATTACGGAGTCCATGTACCTGATTGATTTAATTTTTTTGTTGAACAGAAACGCAGTAGTGTTATCAGGGTATTGCCTTTTCACACTTACCATCACTGAATCGCCGGTTGCTTTACCAAGGTTGTACAGGTAAGTTTTAACGGTAAACTTTTGGTCGGCCACCGATACTATACCTGGACTGATTCTTATTTGCGACTGTTCGATGGCAAAATCAGGTTGTGGAAAACTGTTCACCTTTAAAGCAGGATCGCCATTGAGAGTGCTTTGTTCGGCGTGCATGTACCCTTCAAAAGAATAACCGTTTGCAATAAAACGTTGCGCCGCCTCCTGCATGTTCTCTCCTATAGATCTTCCATAGCGGGTTACCCCAATCGAGCGGTACAATTGACGGGTGTAATTATCAAGAAAGTTTTCGAGGCCAAAGTGGGTGCTTGCTATAAAAGCAATTGATCCTTTATCCTTTGCCAGCACAAACTTTTCTGACAAGGTGGAGAGGAGGCTAAAACGCGAAGTATCGAAAGCATAGAGGTTACCCGCATTACAACCCAATACAATAAAAACCGGGTACTTGCCTGTGTTGTTGTAGTTCTCGGGATCGCTAAGGTTGTAGTCTAATGAGGTGGCGGAGGAGTGCCCAAAGTAAGTAAGCATGCTAATGCCCTTTTCAAAATTTTGCTCCATCGCGCTGCTTACAATCGGGGTAACCGGCCCGGTAGTAGTTTTATTAAAGTTGGCAACGGTGCCGCCAAACAAAGTATCCTTAATTATATTTTCAAAGCCGCGCAGGTAGCTGGTAAGCCGCAGGTCAAGCGGAAGATCGTTACCTCCTGCTACGTGCACCACGTTCTTCATCCAGGCTTTGTTCTCTATAGTCTGCGTTGTATTGGCCTGCGCCAGTTCATACGTTTTTATTTTAGCCAGGTAGCGCGAAATTTCTTCTGGTGTTATCACTGCTATCCGGCCAATGGGGGTAGCAATAACAGGTTCCAAAGTGTTGGAAGCAAGCAATACATCACTTGCCGGGTAACCCCATGTAGGGACAAGATTCAGCCGCTCCGCTTGCGGCAAATTTGCAAATGTGCGATAGTCGTCGTAGCTGAGCCCTCTGCCAATGATAAAGGCAAATTTTGGCTGCACACTAAAGTTGGTGCGGGCAAATTTTAGAAAATTCTTTATGCTCAACGGGTGCTTTTTCACGCCGAAGGCAAACTGGTCTACCATCTCATCAATATCAAAAATTTTGGCATTATAATTACCCCCTGCGGCGCTTGCCCTATAGGCACGGTACAGTTCTACCTGGTTAGCCCCGTTGTAGGGTACGGTAAGCGAGTTATGGCTAATCACCAGGTAATCGGCCTGGTTGGTGGCAACCCTGTAGTTTACAAAGTTTCTTACTTCCATATTGCCTACCGGGCGAACACTTGCTACAGCCTGGCTTGCCAATACATACCTGGCGGTGGTGTTGTTTGCAGGTAGTGCAAAGCGGATAACCCCACCTGCAGCCACCTGTGCTACAAAACGGCGGTTATTCGTGAGGTCGTACAACACGGGGGTTGTTCCTCCACTATTAAAATTTGTAATCTCAAGGTACCTGCCCGTGGCCGAAGCAGAAAGAGTGAAAGGAAAGGTGGCCTCGTTGCCAAAGTTGAACGTGCGTGGGTAGATTAGCTCAAAAAAACCTGCGACTATTCTATCGGTAACAGCAGTACTGTTGTTTGACAGTTTAACCCCTGCATTTCCGCCGGAAAAAATAGATAGCGGAACGTTTGTGTTCACATTAACTACGGCACTGAACCTGGAGAGCAATGTGTCTTTCACTGAAGTGTTGTTAATCTCAATTTTGTAGTTGCGAAAATTTGGCGCACTACCTGCAACAGAAGCCCGGAAGATTGCCGAAGGACCGCTGGTGGCTACAAAAAGGTTGTTGAAAGAAACCGATAACGGCGATGAAGGCGTTATGTCGTTGCTCGCCATCATTTCACCTATATCATACGAACTGGAATAAAGGTATTCGCTGCCCGCGGGAGAAGCAAAGCCGCGGTGTACCCGGTTTACAAAATCCTGCCTTAACTGGTGCATGAAGTAAGGTTCAGGAGCCAGCGTATTTGAACCAACATCGTTGTTTACATCTTGAAAACGGAGGTTAGCGGAAGTGGAGTTTACCGTTAGGAAATATGCAGAGGTGTCGGTCTGCAAGCTTACCTTATCGCTTAACTGTAAATCGGGAGTACGGTATAGTTCACGGTCAAGAGTACCATCGTTTCTTTCGCCATACAATTCAATGTAGCCTGTGCCCAATGGGCCATTACCAATACTGGTATAAAGCGGCACTTGCCTTCCATTGCGCCACACCTGCAGGTTTTGTACCGGTTCGTTTGCCAGGCCAACAGCACTTAGGTTTGCTGCTGTTATGCGGTATACACCCGTGGTTACAATTTTGAACTTGAAATAGGTCTTCGAAAAATCAATCCATTCGTTGTTAAACTGCTGCGCAAATGCAAGTGCATTTACCAGGCTCAGCAATATCATTACCAAAAATCTTTTCATACTGTTGCTATATCTAAAATCTACAAAACGCAGCGGTTTCTTTCGCCGCCTTCTATACCCATTTTACCTGCACAAGTGCCGTATATTTCAAAATTCCTTCTCGTGCAGCTTTAACTTCTAAAGGCTATTTTTCTATTCTCCAATGTTCATTTCACTATCAATTATCATTTTTTCGCAAGTCTACCCGTAAAGAAAATATGTTGGTGTATAAAGGGTTCGACTGATTGGCAAGGTTGGTAAAGGCATAATCAATCACCACATTTTTTATACGGAAACCTGCACCAATGCCAGGCTGGTAAATCCATACTTTCTTCTGATTTAATGTATCACCGTCAGCTAATGCTTTTTGAAAGTTGGATATCCCTGCACGGAAGAAGAGATTGTTTTGATAGTTCAACTCCAACCCAACTTTTGGATCTATGCTAATGGCTTTGCTGCTGATGACGGTATTGCGTTTGCCATCAAAGGTCAGGTCCAGGTTAGCCTCGCCGGTAAGCGTAAGTTTTTCGCTGAACGGAAAATCGTACGCACCCCCGACTACCAAACGCGGTGCAGTAAGTTCGGTAGACTTTACCGGTATATCATTATTAGTCAGGTACAGCACCTCTTTTTCCCGCTCATCAAAAGTGAATGACCAGGCATTGAACGTGGTGGTTACATCCCTGGCTGTGGCACCCAACCTAAGCCGGTTGCTTCGGTATTGAATGCCTGCATCCAGCCCAAAGCCCCATGCACTGGCAAAACTGCCCACTTTGCGATGGATCAGTTTTACATTGCCGCCAAAACTCAGTTGGCGGTCTTCTTCGTCAACCAGCTTTTGAGCATACGACATCAAAAAACCATAATCCGCCGAAGAAAAGGTGCGAATATTATTATAGTTGACCGATCCATCCGGCTCAACAAGAAATAGGGTGTTGGGAATGTCATCAACGGCAAACCTAAGTATAGAGAGGGCAACAACGCGGCGCTCGTCATTTAGAGGAATTGCTATGCTGCCGTAATCATATTTGCCAATACCCGCAAAATATTCAGCATGCATCAGGTGTACGGAAGGGTACTCTTTTACCCCGGTTAAACCGGCGGGGTTCCAATAGCCTGCGGTACCGTCATTGGTAGTTGCTACCTGCGCGCTACCCATAGCCAAACCCCTGGCACCAGCACCAATATTTAAAAACTCATTAGAATATTTTCTAAACTGCGCCTCACTCTTTGCCCACACAAACAACGCAATAATGCAGGCAGAAAGATGTCTAAATTTCATGTACAAAAATTACAAACAATGATTTAATCGCTGTAAAAATCATTAAAGTAAAGCAGTTTTAGCCTTTTTAGTTTTAGTATTTACAGGTGCTACATAAAAGGCTGTATCTCACCACTGATACTTCGCAGAGGGCTTTAGCGGTTTGTACCGGCAGCATTGACGGGATTACTATTAGCTCGGTTTCCACCGGTGGCTACTCACCTAGAAGTCCTCCGGGCTTCTCCCCTCTTTGTTGCCAACTTGTGTCGTAACGGTAGCTCCAAAGTAGAGGGAGGCCAGGCATAATCTCTTAATTGAGATTAGCACTAACAATTCGTCATTCATTTTCTATTCAACACCACCGCCTGAAAGCCTTGCCAGTAATTCCTTCAGGGACTGAATTCAAAAACCAAGTTGACGCCTATGCGCCCAAGGCTGTACTCTTTTACTTTTTTCTCTCTACGCAGCTTCTACACCTACTTTCTATTTCTTGCCGTGTGTACAAACTGCTATCCTATTCATAGCGGATGAATATTAAACCGTAAGACACACCTGCCCTTATGCATTGCCAAACACCCCACAACATCTCCCCTATCTTTGTTTTTACTAAACTACACCAATGGATATAGCGTTCAATAAAAACGAGGATGCAATGAAACAGCTGCTTAGCCAGGTAAAGTATCATCTTGAAAAAATTAAACTGGGGGGTGGTAAAAAGGCCATAGAAACACAACGGGAGAAAAATAAACTTACCGCACGTGAACGCATCGACTACCTGGTAGATAATATTGAAACCTTTATTGAAATTGGCCTGTTTGCCGGTTTTGAAATGTATGAAGAACAAGGGGGTTGCCCTGCCGGTGGAACCGTTGGTGGTATAGGTTATGTAAGCGGCCGCCAGTGTGTGATAGTAGCAAATGATCAAACGGTAAAGGCCGGTGCATGGTTCCCCATTACAGGTAAAAAGAATCTGCGTTTACAAGAAATAGCAATGGAAAACCACCTACCGGTTATTTACCTGGTAGACAGCGCCGGTGTGTTTCTTCCCCTGCAGGATGAGATATTTCCGGACAAAGAACATTTTGGCCGTGTATTTAGAAACAATGCACGAATGAGCGCTATGGGTATTACCCAGATTGCAGCTGTAATGGGGCCATGTGTTGCCGGTGGTGCCTACCTGCCCATAATGAGCGACGAAACCTTAATGGTGCAAGGAAATGGAAGCATTTACCTTGCCGGCCCTTACCTTGTAAAAGCGGCTATTGGCGAAGAAGCGGACCATGAAACTCTAGGTGGTGCCGACACCCATAATTCCATTAGCGGCATTGCAGATTATAAGTTTGATACTGAACAAGCCTGCCTTGACCAGGTGAAAAAAATAATAGGTAAACTGGGCACCAATCCTATGGCAGGCTTCAACAGGGTTGCTGCAATGACACCTAAGAAAGACCCGCAAGAGCTTTACGGCATTTTACCTGTGGGCAATGTGAAGTCTTACGACATGCTGGAGATTATTGAGCGACTAACAGACAACAGCGAGTTTGAACAATTTAAAGCGGACTACGGCAAAACCATTTTGTGCGGTTATGCCCGTATTGATGGATGGGCAGTGGGCATAGTGGCTAATCAGCGGCTGATTATCAAAACCAAAAAAGGCGAGATGCAGTTGGGTGGTGTTATCTATAATGATAGTGCAGATAAGGCCGCGCGGTTTATCATGAACTGTAACCAGAAGAAGATCCCGCTTGTATTTCTGCAGGATGTGACCGGCTTTATGGTGGGCAGCCGCAGCGAGCACTCAGGTATAATAAAAGATGGAGCAAAGCTGGTAAATGCAGTAGCCAATTCGGTGGTTCCAAAAATTACTATTGTAGTGGGAAATAGCTACGGTGCAGGCAATTACGCCATGTGCGGCAAGGCTTATGATCCACGCTTCATTTACGCATGGCCAACAGCAAAAATTGCCGTTATGGGCGGGGGACAAGCTGCAAAAACAATGTTACAAATACAGGTAGCAACTATGAAAGGCAAGGGCAAAGAAGTAACTCCAAAAGAAGAAGAAGCCCTTCTGAAAGAACTTACCGACCGCTACGAAAAACAAACCACGCCGTATTATGCGGCAGCACGGTTGTGGGTAGACGAAATAATAGATCCGGTTGAAACAAGAAAAC
>MWWF01000096.1_pt1 | contig 15145 bp, 11 predicted proteins | sample 1047351 | NCBI WGS metagenome assembly MWWF01 (sample SAMN06349970, study PRJNA376086) | soil metagenome | isolation source: MGM-3 sample Antarctic (ecotone) soil | place: Antarctica
TTCTCAAACCGTATAAAAAATTTCGGCTACCAGGCAGGTTTGCGCCTTGAGAGTTCTACCTACGAAGGGAATCTTTTGAATAAAGGACAGATATTTAAAATTGACTTTCCTATTTCTGCTTTCCCAAGTTTGTTTTTAAGCCAGAAACTTGGCCAGGACGATGAGTTGCAGTTTAATTATAGCCGCCGCATTAACCGTCCGAATTTCTTTCAATTATTTCCATTCACCGATTACTCAGATTCGCTCAATATAAGCCGGGGAAATCCTGGTTTAAGACCTGAGTTTACCAATTCGTTTGAGTTATCATTCTCCAAAATATTTAAGAACCGTGATAATTTCCTTGCGTCTATCTACTTTAAAAACACGAATGATTTAATTACAAGAATTCAAAGTCTTGAAGCAGATACCATTTTGAAAAAAACCATTCCCATCAATACCTATCAAAATGCCAACAGCAGTTATGTTACCGGTTTAGAATTAACCAGTCGTAATAAGATCACTAAGTTTTGGGACCTGACAGCAAACGCCAACCTGTTTACTTCAAAAATTGATCTGGTAAACGAACCGGATCCAGATCAATTTTTCAGCTATTTCTTTAAGTTGAATAACACTTTTAAGCTACCGAAGAATTTTTCTATACAATTGTCCGGCGATTATCTATCAAAAATTATAACCTCACCCGGAGGCCGTGCTTTTGGCGGTGGTGGTGGCTTTGGCGGTGGTGGCGGTGGCTTCTTTGGTGGCGCAAGTTCTGCAGCACAAGGTTTCATTCGTCCAAACTATGGTGTTGATGCTGCCGTACGTTTTGAGTTTTTAAAAAACAAAGTTGCTTCCCTATCACTTAACGTGAATGACATATTTCGCACAAAGCTATTTGACCAGCATACAGAAACATCATTTTTTATACAAGATGTACAACGCAGGCGTGATCCGCAGATTTTTCGTCTGAATTTCAATTATCGTTTCGGAAAATTCGATGTATCACTTTTTAAACGTAAAAACACAAAAGCCGATAGTAATATAGATGTAAACAGTGGAGGTAACTTCTAAAAGTATTTGCTCCTAAATGAAAAACTAACAGAAGCCTTGTCTCTATAAACATAGAGGCGGGGCTTTCTTTTTTACGCCTATTTTTGAAGCCATGAAAAAATTTGCATTGGTTGGTTGCGGCCATGTTGCCGAACGTCATGCGGAAAATATACAGCGCATTGGAAAGCTGGTTGCCGTGTGTGATATAGTTTCGGAAAGAGCTGATGCTTTTGCTATGCAGTATATTGCAAAGCAGTATTATTCTATTGAAGAATTATTAGCAAAAGAAGATGGAGTTGAAATAGTTGTTATTTGCACACCCACGGGTTATCATGCCGAACACATTATAAAATCATTGCAGGCCGGAAGGCATGTGGTTACTGAAAATCCTTTATGCCTTACAACTGCTGCTGCATGGCAAATTATAGAAACAGAAAAGTTTTGCAGGCGAAAAATATTTGTAGTGAAACCAGCGCTTTACAATGCAGTTCTCCAGGAATTGAAAACCATTCTTCTACAGGAGGGCTTAGGTAAAATTTGTAGTTTCCATTTAAGCTGTATCCAGAACCTGCCGGACGAATATTACACCGAATGGCGGGGCAAAATTTTCCCTGCTGGCGGCACCTTGTACAGCCAGTTTAAAAATTACATAGATACTTTGCTTTGGTTGTTTGGAGATGTATGCGAAGTGAAAGGTTTTAAACAAAACGCTGTACATCAATCAAGCATTGAGTTTGAAGATACAGGCACGATTGCGTTGCAAATGAAAAACGAAGTGCTTGGCACTTTTCACTGGTCGCTAAATGGCTACAAAAAAAATCTTGAAATTACCTTAACCATTTTAGCTGAAAGGGGAATGATTAAAATTGGCGGCGAGTATTTAAATGAAATTGAACAACTGCAAACTGAAAACTCCAATCATTTCTCTTCTGTCAACAAAGAGAGTAATGCATTACATAGCAAAGAGCACAACAGCCATTACGAATTTTATAACCATTTGACAAAAGCATTAAATAATGAGGATGCGTTATTTGCCGATGCCTATGAAGGGCTGAAAACAGTGGAAGTTATTGAAAAGATTTATAAAGCTACGGCAGATACAGGTTCTGACTTTACTTCTTCGCATTCATAAAACGTTTCCTGTTTGAAGCATATTTACTTTACGGTCACCAACGATTTATCCTACGATCAGCGTATGCATCGTATATGCACTTCACTCGCGGAGAACGGTTTTAAGGCAACGCTTGTTGGCAGGAAATTAAAAACCTCTATTCCACTTCAGCAAAGGCCATTTGAACAAAAGCGGTTACGATGCTTCTTTAATAAGAGATTTCTTTTTTATACCGAATACAATTTCCGCTTGTTCTTTTTTCTTGTCAACAAAAAAATGGATGGCATTTGTGCAATTGATTTAGATACGATACTGCCTTGCCTCGCCATTTCAAAGCTGAAAAGGATACCTCGTATTTATGATGCGCATGAATATTTTACTGAACTAAAAGAAGTGCGTACAAGGCCTTTTATAAAAAAAATCTGGACCGCCATTGAGCGTTTCGCAATACCAAAATATCATTGGGGTTATACTGTAGCTGAAGGTTTAGCAAGCGTTTTTAATAACCTTTATAGCCGTCAGTATGTAACTATTCGTAACCTGCCTGTTTTAACGCCTTTGCCTTCAGGTATAAAAAGAGAGAAGTTCATTGTTTATCAGGGAGCAGTAAATGAAGGCCGGGGCTTTGAATATCTTATTCCCGCTATGAAAAAAATTAAATACCCTCTGGTAATCTGCGGCGACGGAAATTTTATGCAGCAGCTAAAAGTTTTAATTGCCATACATAAAGTTGAGCATAAAGTTGAAGCAAAGGGTATGATATTACCCGGAGATTTAAAAACTCTTGCACAAAAAGCCTCATTAGGAATTGGATTGGCAGATAAAGAAGACATTAACCAATATTATGCGCTTCCCAATAAGTTTTTTGATTACATGCATGCAGGTTTACCCCAGGTGGCTATGAATTATCTGGAGTATCCTAAATTAAATAACCAATTTAGAATCGCGGTATTGCTGAATGAATTGTCAGCAGAGATTGTAGCAGATACAATCAATACTACAATTGAAGATGAAAGCCTCTTAACCCAACTGAGTGAAAATGCAATGAAGGCAAGAGAAATTTATTGCTGGCAGAAAGAAGAGAAAGTGTTACTTGAATTTTATAAACAAATTTTCCCTTGAACCAGTATTTACATATCGTTTGCCTGGATGCTCCTGCCCCACCCGATTATGGTGGCGCCATAGATATGTACTATAAAATAAAAGCCCTCTCGGAAATTGGAAAGAAAATTATTCTACATTATTTTAATTACAACAGCTCACGTAATGCAGAAGGGTTAAAAGAAATCTGTGAGGCCATCTATATCTACAAAAGGAAAAATCTAACTAAAGCACTGCCTTTTACGCAGCCATATATTGTTCAATCACGGATAAACAAAGAATTAATCAACAGGTTAAATGAAGATGAGTACCCGATTTTATTAGAAGGTTTGCATTGCGCCGGCATTCTCCCTTTTTTAAAGAATAATGGCCGGGTTATTTTACGGATGCATAATGAAGAAGCTTCCTACTACCATCACCTGGCACAGACCGAAAACAATATCTTAAAGAAAAAATATTTTCAGCAGGAAAGCCGGTTGCTAAAAAAATACAACTCGCAAATAAATAAAGATTGCAAACTGGCCTGCTTATCAGAAACTGACAGAAAAACTTTTGAAAATACTTATGGATTTAAAGAGACTTATTTTATTCCCTGTTTTATTTCCTGGCAAACTCTTTCAATAAAAGAAGGCAGGGGTGAGTATTGTTTATATCACGGCAATCTATCCATATCAGAAAATGAGGAAGCAGTCTCCTGGTTAATTAAAAATATTTTCAGCGAGCTTACTGTTCCGTTTGTTATCGCAGGAAAAGGCATCGGAAATGGTTTGAGAAAAGAAGCAAAAAAATATCCGCACATCTCTCTCATTAATAATCCTTCCATTGAAGAAATAAATTGCCTGGTTGAAGATGCTCAAATCAATGTGCTGCCATCTATGAATGCCACAGGTGTTAAGCTCAAATTATTAAATGCTTTGCTTAATGGAAGATATTGCATTACCAATTACAATGGCGTTGCAGGAAGTAAAATCGATAAAGGCGTAGTAGTACCCGATACGGTAGCAGCATGGCTTTTGGCGGTTAGTGATTTAATGCAAAAAGAATTTAAAGGAGTAGATATTGAACGCCGCAGAGATATTTTATTGCTGTATAATAACCAGGAAAACGCCAAAAAACTTAATGCACTATGGTAGCATTGTCAATTACATGGCCACCTTCTGTTTTTACCATGCGGGCCGGAAATTTTTGAATGACAATATAGTCATGCGTTGCCATTACCACCGAAGTGCCGTAATCTTTTGCAATGGTGATTAACAGTTTCATGATCTCGTCAGAAGTTTCCGGATCAAGGTTACCGGTAGGTTCATCGGCCAAAATAAGTTTGGGAGAATTTAATAAAGCCCTTGCTATATCCACCCTTTGTTGTTCTCCGCCGCTCATTTCAAAAGTCATCTTAAAGCCTTTCGATTTTAATCCTACTTTATCTAATACATCTACAATTTTTTCATTCATTAGTCTTTCATCTTTCCAGCCAATAGCTTTCAATACAAATTTGAGATTATCGTTTACATTCCGGTCGGTTAACAATTGAAAATCCTGGAACACAACGCCAAGGTTTCTTCGTAGGTACGGCACCTTTTTCCAATCTAATTCTCTAAGGTTATAGCCAACAACGGTAGCCTGCCCTTCACGCAAGGCCAATTCACCATAAAGCGTTTTTAATAAACTTGATTTGCCTGTTCCCGTTTTCCCAACTAAGTATACAAATTCGCCTTTGTCAACTGTTAGATTTACGTTTTCTAAAATCAAATTATCGCCCTGGTAAATATTCGCATTCCGTATCTCAATAATTGTCTCCGCCATCCCATTGTATTTGCTGCAAAATAAAGGAAGAAACGAAAAGTGATAGCGTTTTATTTGACAAACTAAAAATTTAGTTGTGCAACTAAACAATTAGTTATAGCTTTAGGTCGTTAAAGCAAAATCATGAAGACATTAACCAAAGCCGAGGAACAAGTTATGCAGGCGCTCTGGAAGCTCGGGGAAGGATTTATCAGGGATGTACTTGAAGCTATGCCTCTCCCAAAGCCGCACCAGAACACGGTTTCTACCATTTTAAAAATATTGATAGAAAAAGAATTCGTCGGCGTAAAAGTGTTTGGCCGCCAGCATCAATATTATCCGCTGGTTACAAAAGATGCGTATTCAAAATCCAGCATGAAGAATTTAGTGAAGGGATATTTTGGTGGTTCATTTAGCGAAGCGGTTTCGTTTATGATAAAAGAAAACAGCATTAGTGTAGAAGACCTGGAAACTTTATTAAGCAGCCTTAAAAAAGCAAAAAAATGATGGTGCTCCTCTATTATATACTTAAAGTGATGGTTTGTTCCGGCTGCTTTTATTTGTATTACCAGCTTGCACTAAAGAATAAAGTATTTCACCAGTGGAATCGCTTTTATTTATTAGCGGGTGTGCTATTATCGCTGGTATTACCATTGATACAAATTATCATTTTACAGCCATCAGAAGACGCAAGTAAAGCCATTCAATTGTTACAAATTGTTCAATCTGCAGATAATTACCTGGAAGAATTTACTGTATCAACCCATGCAACTATTTCCCCGGAAATATGGATAACGCTTGGTTACATAGCTGTAAGCCTTGCTTTATTCTTCTCATTAATCGTTTCATTGCTGAAAATTTTGTCTATCGTTCGCAGGTATAGCAGCAAGTGGTTGCATAAAATACGTTTCATCAATACAAGGGAACCTGGAACACCGTTTTCCTTTTTTCATTTTATTTTTTGGAACGATGCTATTTCCTTGGAATCCGAAACCGGGCAGCAAATTTTTCAGCATGAATTAGTGCATGTTCAGGAAAAGCATACGCTGGATAAGCTTTTAATGCAAGCTGTGCTTATTCTTTTTTGGTGTAATCCTTTCTTTTGGCTGATACGACGCGAACTAAAATTCATTCATGAATTTATTGCTGATAAAAAAGCGGTAGGAGAAAGAGGCGCATCAGCTTTTGCCGCTATGATATTACAGTCAGTTTATCCGCAACATTATAATTACTTGACTAATCCATTTTTTCAAACCGCAATAAAAAGAAGAATCAAAATGCTTACAAAAATTCAAAACCCAAAAAGGGCTTACCTAAGCCGCATCATTGCGTTACCGCTTATTGCCCTTGTAGCTTTTGCCTTTACTGTCAGAACCAAATCAGTAAATAGTCCAACAATTCCACTTGAAAACGAGATAGTGGTAGTGATTGATGCCGGCCACGGCATAATGGCGAATGGAGAACATAATGGTGCAAGAAGCGGTGATGTTTATGAGGATGATATTGTATTAGCACTGGCTAAGAAAATTCAGGAAGCGAATACGAATGACAAGATTAAAATTATATTGACAAGGAATGATGATAACATTATTGGTTTAAAAGAAAGAGTAGCATTGGCAGAAAAAGTAAAAGCAGATTTGTTTATATCGCTGCATGTAAATGCGGTTCCATCGCAAATGTCTGTTACTATAGGAAATGACAATCGTAAAGATGGAATGGAAATATCTGTTTCTAACAAAAACACCTTATTCCAAAAGCAAAGTGAATTGTTTGGCTCTGTCTTGCAACAACAATTACAAACTATCTATAAAACCTTTCCTACTTTAATAAAAAGGAAAGTTGGAGTTTGGGTGATGGATCAAAATATCTGTCCATCCGTTTTGGTTGAATGCGGTTTCATCACTAATGATAAGGATCGGGCCTTTCTCACACAGAATAAGAACCAGGAACTTGTTGCACAGAAAATATTAGCTGCCATTCAGCAGTATTCAGTTATTGGAAAGAACGATGTTCAAAAACAATTTACAACTGATACGATTCCTAAAAGTAAAACCAAAATTGACAGGATTGATGTAGATAAAACGAAAGATAGAATTACAATAACTTATAAGGATGGAAACTCTGAAACCTATACTGAGAAAGAGGCGACAGCAAAAGGTTTGATCTCAAATGAAGGTTTTACTAACGATAAGAAAGGAGTTGCTATAAAACCAAACGGCCCAAAACCTTTAATCATTCTTGATGGAGAAAAATATGAAGGTGATATAAATGACTTAGACCCTAAGAAAATAGAATCAGTGAATGTGTTGAAAGACAAACCTGCCATTGATAAGTATGGCGCTAATGGAAAAAATGGAGTAATTGAGATCACTATGAAAAATTCCACTAAAAAACCTGCACCAATTTATATCCTTGATGGCAAAGAACTCAGTAAAGAAGAGATGGATAAGATTGATCCCAATAATATTCAATCTATAAACGTTTTTAAAGATAAAAGTGCTACAGAAAAATATGGCGAAAAGGGGAAGAATGGCGTAGTGGAAATTACAATGAAGAAGACGATAACATTTGATAAGGTCATTTTGCAAGATTCTACAGTGTTCAACAAGACTAGAAATGTTATAACACACAACGTTACCCGTCAGAGCGAACCCATTTTTACACAGGTAGATGAGCCGGCAACTTTTGCGCCGGGTAAGGATGCATGGAACAAAATTTTGGGTTCTACTTTAATCGCAAGCACCCCAAAAGCTAACGGCGCACCTAAAGGTCGATATGCTGTTTTGGTAAAATTCAGGGTAAATAAAGACGGTACAATCAGTGATGTTAAACCAACAACAAATTTTGGCTATGGAATGGAAGAAGAAGCGGTAAGAGTTATCGAAAACTCGCCGAGATGGGCTCCGGCAAAACAAAACGGAAGGATTGTTAACTCTGAGAACATTCAGCCGGTAATTTTCGTTGTAGGTGATGGTGTTGATAAGTTATAATCTCAATAATGAACGAGCAATCTTTGTCAAAAGAAATGATGTGATGCACCAAGGCCGGCTTCGCACTACAAAAAATAAGATAATGCCTGCCGGTTTACAGTAATAGAGAGTTCATTTTTTTGCGCTTCTTCCACCCTTCCAATCACCTGCGCTTCCACTCCAAACCCCTTTGCAAGGCTGATTATTTCATCAGCCTTTTTTTCATTTGTATAAATTTCCATGCGGCAACCCATATTAAAAACCTGGTACATTTCCCTGTCATCGGCCCCGCTGCTTTCCCGAATTAATTTAAAAATCAAAGGCGGTTCAAACAAATTATCCTTAATCACCTTTACACCGTCAGGCATATATTTCATGCACTTTGTTTGTCCGCCTCCGCTGCTATGAATTAAGCCATAGACCGAATCAAACTGCTCCTCTAAAAGCTTTTTTATAACAGGAGCAAATGTACGGGTGGGTGAAAGGATTAATTTGCCAGTGGTTGTCTTGATTTCCTGATCTCTGAATGTGGCTATAGCTTCATCCGTTAAGCGATGCTTGCCAATATAAACCACATCATCAGCAAGGCCATCATCAAAACTTTCCGGAAAATTTTTCGCATACCATTTGCATAACACATCATGCCGGGCCGACGTTAGCCCATTGCTTCCAATACCGCTATTAAATTCGCTTTCATAACTTGCCTGACCATAACTTGCGAGGCCGACAATTACATTTCCGGGAGCAATCTTTTCATTGGTAATGATATTATCTTTTCTCCTTCTTGCAGCCATTGTTCCATTAACAGCAATGGTTTTCACCACATCGCCTACATCAGCTGTTTCGCCGCCTAAGAAAGCAATGTTTACACCTTGCTTTACCATTGTATCAAAAAATTCCTGTGTGGCTTCTATAATAGCTTGTAATACTTCGCCTGGGATTTTAGATTTATTGCGATCAATAGAAGAGGAAAAAAGCAGCTTGTCATAAATACCCACACAAAGCAGGTCATCTAAATTCATTACAATAGCATCTTGCGCAATGCCTTTCCAAACGGACAGGTCCCCGGTCTCTTTCCAATATAAATATGTCAGAATGCTTTTGGTTCCGGCGCCATCAGCGTGCATTACATTGATCCAGTCCTTATCGCCACCTAAAACATCTTCATATATTTTGCAAAACGCTTTTGGAAATAAGCCTTTATCAATGCCTTTTGTAGCAGCATGAACTTCTTCTTTTTGTGCAGAGACGCCCCGCTTAGAGTATAACGACATGCAGCAAAAATAGAAGGAAGTTTATAGTTTGTGATTTGTAGTTTGTAGTTGGGCGAGAAAAATTTAAGATGCTTTGCAATTTTGAAATCAATGACCTGGAAAAAATTATTTGCTTTCAAGAACCTCAAACCACAAACTACAAACTGTTACTATCTTAGCAGCTTTGTATGCAGGTACATAGAAGTATTGAACGCCTTCCGGCTTTTAAAAATGCAGTTATAACCATTGGTACGTTTGATGGTGTGCACGAAGGCCATAAAAAAATTATTGGAGCTTTACTTGAAGAAGCATGGCGGATTGATGGTGAAGCCATCATTATTACGTTTCATCCGCATCCAAGAAAAATTGTCAATCCGGATGAAAGGTTACAACTCATAAACACACTTGATGAAAAAATTGAACTGTTAGAAAAAACCGGCATTCATCATTTAGTAGTAGTGCCGTTTACACCAGCATTTGCTTTATTCACTGCAGAACAATACATCTCTGATTTTTTAGTAGCCCGGTTTCATCCTTCAACCATTATTATTGGTTATGACCATCACTTCGGCAAAGAACGCAGGGGCAATTTCAGTTTGCTTCAGGCCCAGGCCTCATTACATAATTATCAATTACAAGAAATTCCAAAGTACGTCCTCAATGAATTGGCAATAAGCTCCACTAAAATCAGGAATGCTATTACCCGTGGAGATATGACAACAGCTAATACCTTGTTAGGCTACGATTTCTTTTTTGAAGGATTGGTAGTGGAAGGCGATAAGTTGGGAAGACAATTAGGATATCCTACAGCCAACATGGAAATAACCGATCCCGATAAAATTCAGTTAGGGCATGGTGTATATGCCGTGCATGTAAATTGTAATAAAAGGAGATATGGCGGCATGTTAAGCGTTGGTAACCGGCCAACGTTGAAAAATTCTGAAAAAAAAATTGAAGTAAATATTTTTGATTTTGATGAAAACATTTATGGAGCGACGCTCCGTGTAACGGTTAAAAATTTTTTACGGGCACAGGAAAAATATGATACACTTCAACAGTTAACCGATCAACTTCATAAAGACAAAGAAATAGCTTTAGCCAATCTATAAAGGTGTAATCATCTTTACTGCCATCTCTTTCAATAATTCTGCATCCTCGGTACCGGCATCGTTAATGCCTAAATTGCGCAGATTATATTCATACAGTAATAATATTATTTTTTCAACTTCCGGGTAACTGAATTTTGTAGAAGTAGTAATGTAATCTTTAACAAAATAATTGTTCACGCCTATAACTGCTGCGATGGATTTATCATCTTTTGAAGACACGGAATAGACCATCTGCACCTTGCTAAAAAAATTATAAAGTGATGGAAAAATTAATTGAAGGGGGCCTGCTTTTGGATTAGCACCAAAATAAGTTACAATCCGTATTGCCTTATACAAATCACGTTGCGCAACGGCTTGCTGCAATTCATATACATTGAACTCTTTGCTTACTCCAACAAATTTTTCAATATGATCTTCGGTGATGTTCTTATCATCTTTTAGGTTTAGTGCCAATTTATCTATCTCATTATTTAGGCGGTTCAGGTCGTTACCAATATGATCAATCAGCAGGAACAGTGCTTTTTTGGTTATGGCAAATCCTTTCGCTTTTACCAGGTCAGCCGTCCATTCCGGCAGGGCATTGTCGTAAAGCTTTTTTGTACTCATCAGCACTGCTCTTTCTTTCAATAGCCTTGCTAATCTAATACGGCCATCTACTTTTTTTCCTTTGTACGCCACAAATAAGAGCGTTGACATTAAAGGTTTTTCTACATAAGCCTCCAGTTTTTCTATACCCTTCATATCCTGCGCTTCTTTAATAATCACTACTTGCTTTTCCGCAAACATAGGATAGCGGCGGCAGGCATTTAGTACATCTGCCCAGGCCGCATCACGTCCATAAAAAATAGTTAAGTTGAAGCTCGCTTCGCTTTCGGAAAGAAGTTTTTCTTCCGCAAAATTTATTACCTGGTCAATGAAATAAACCTCCTCACCTTCCAGCCAATACACAGGCTTATAGAGTCCTTTTTTTATGTCGGAAATAATTTTTTCAGGCACCATTATAGTAAAGGTTTAAAAAGGAATTTATAATTTTTTGGCACGGTTTTCGGAACAGTGCGGAAAATTCAAAAATACGGCTTCAGCCTTACCAACTTTAAATTTTAAACCTTTAAATCTTATATAATGGCAAATACAAACTATCCGTCGGCGGATACGCAAAGCACTCCCAACAACAGTCCGGGCAACAACAGCACACGCAATATCCTAATTGGTTTATTAGCTGCCGGTTTATTGGGTACATGGGGTTATGTTTTATATGATAAGAATAAAACAACCGAGTCAATACAGGTAAAAGCAGCTGAAGTTACCACAGCGACTACAGGCAGAGATTCCGTACAAACTATTTACAATGAAGCCTTAACACGTTTGGACTCTTTAACCGGCTCAAACAATAGTCTTACCGGCAAATTAAGTGACAGGCAAACAGAAATTGTTAAGTTGAAAAATGAGATCAACAAAATTGTAAATAACCGTAATGCTTCCAAAGCTGATTTAAGCAGAGCAAGAACTCTGATAGCTTCTTTGAATGGAAAAATTTCAAACCTTGAGCAGGAAGTTGCCCGGCTTATGGGAGAAAACCAGCAGTTGGCTACAAGTAATACTGTATTAACAACAGAGAAGCAAACACTTCAAACAGACCTTCAAACTACTACTCAACAAAAAGAAGAATTAGCGCAAAAAGTTGATGTGGGTTCTACTTTCTCCGCTTCTAATATTGCCATTAAAGGCATTGACGAAAAAGGCAACGGAAAAGAAAAAGAAACCGACAAGGCAAAAAAAGTAAATAAGCTGGTTGTTTCTTTCGATGTTGAAAACCGCATTGCACAGTCAGGTCCGGCAGATTTATATGTAGTGGTTACAGCTCCTGATGGCCAGGTAATCTCTAACGCTTCAATGGGTTCCGGTACTTTAACCACACGCACCGAAGGCGACCGCCCTTATACTTACAAGAGCTCAATCGAATATGAGCAAGGCACCCGGAAAAATGTTTCTGTACCCCTTCGCCAGGATAAATTCCAGATTGGTGATTATAAGGTAGAGATATTTCAAAATGGATTTAAAATTGCAGAAGGCACCCGCTCATTAAGAAAGAGTGGATTATTCGGATAGTCTCGTTTCCAATACAATATAATACACCGCTCCTTTTAAGGGGCGGTTTTTTTGCGCTCAGACAACAGTACATAATTCACTTCGTTTCAAAAAAAATCTTTCTCTTTGAACCAATATTCATTCAATAGTTGCAAGCAAAAAATAAAACTGTCATCATCATTGCAGGGCCAACGGCAGTTGGTAAAACCGCTGTGGCTATTGAAATAGCAAAACATTTTAAAACCCGGATTATTTCTGCCGACAGCCGCCAATGCTTCAAAGAATTGTGCATTGGTGTAGCCCGTCCATCGGTAGAAGAATTGGCCCAAGTAACACATTATTTTATTGCTTCACATTCAATACATGAAAAAGTTACCGCAGCCATTTTTGAAAAATATGCCTTGCAAAAGGCCGAAGAAATTTTTCTGCAAAATGATATAGCTGTAATGGTTGGTGGTACAGGCTTGTACATACAGGCATTTTGTGAAAGCTTAGATGCAATACCCGTGGTGCCGCAGGAAATACACGATAACGTAATTGCCGGATATAAAAAAAATGGTCTGTCGTGGCTACAACAGGAAATAAAAAATGCAGACCCTTTGTTTTTTAAACGAGGTGAAATGCAAAACCCTCAACGCCTGATGCGGGCTTTGGAAGTAGTGCAGGCAACAGGGCAATCTATTATTTCTTTTCATCAAACGGAAATAGAGTCCCGGCCTTTCAACATAATTAAAATCGCATTAGAGGTACAAAGAGAAGTGTTGTATGAACGCATCAACCACCGGGTGGATATAATGATGGAACAGGGATTAATAGAAGAAGTGAGAAATTTAATTCCTTACCAAAACTTAAATGCTTTACAAACGGTTGGCTACAGAGAATTGTTTGAACATTTTAATGACGATATACCATTGCAGGAAGCGATAGAAAAAATTAAAACTGCTACAAGGCATTATGCTAAGCGGCAACTTACCTGGTTTAAAAAAGATAAAAAATTTGCATGGTGCCAACGCAATGCGAAAGAAGTATTTGATATAGTGGAAAGAAATTTTAAGTGACTTCATTTGCCAATGGTAAATAAATATAAAACTGTGCACCTACACCTTCTTTACCATTGGCCATAATTACACCATCGTGGTTCATCACTACTTTTTTACAAAGTGCTAATCCAATCCCTGAACCAGCATAAATATGCTTATCGTTAAGGCGTTTAAATAATCCAAATATTTGCGAGGCGTAATCCTGGTTAAAGCCAATACCATTATCGCTTACAATTATTTCGTAGTACTGTTTATCGGGGGATAACCCATGAACATCACCCACTTCTTCGCTACTAATTATACGGCAGCTAATGTCTAAACGCAACGGCAGATCTTTCTTAGCAAACTTTAATGCGTTCCCTATCAGGTTATAAAATAGCTGGTTCATTTGCACCGGTATGGCCGGGATTTCCGGCAAGGCATCATGCGTAATAATGGCGCCTGTTTGTTCAATGGGTACTTCAAAATCCTGCTTTACATTTTCCACAATCTCATTCAAATCAGTTGGTACAAATTCTTCCCGTTGTTTTAAACTGGAGAACGAGAGAAGGTCTTTGATCAAAAGGGTCATGCGTTCTGCCGATTGTAATATCTTGTTTAATTGCTCCTGGCCTCTTTCATCCATTTTTACCTGCTGGGTATCTTGCAAAAAACTGCCAAAAGTTCTTATTTTTCGCAGTGGTTCCTGCAAGTCGTGGCTGGCGGCATAAGCATATTCTTCTAACTCTCTATTAGATTGTTCTAATGCAGCAATATTTTTTTTCAGCTCCTGTTCAGTGGCCTTCATTTCCGTGTTTTGGTAAAACGCTATTGTAACACCATCTTCCATTTTGGCTATTGATAAAATAAACCAGCGTTCTAATTGCTTTTGCCTGTCAACATATTCCATTTCTATTGCATTGCCTGATCGCACCACTTCGTTACAGATAGTAAACAATGCAGAATCTTTTAAGGCGGCAATTTCTGCCCATCGCCTGCCTGTTAATTTTGCCGGCTCAGGCCCTAAAAGATCACTGCTTGATTTATTGGCAAAATCTAATTTAAAATCAATGATCTTGCCTGCACTACGTACCGCCCTGCAATGTAAAATCCCGTTTTGTGAAGTATTTAATATAGACTCTAAAAAGCCTTCAAGCCACTTACTTTTTTTTGATAAAAAGAACTGGCTGAAAAAAGTTATGGTAATAATAGCGATAGCAAAAATGGCAAGTACCAAAGTAAAAGTATTGTTCATCGTGTTTGATGCTGTCAACTCTGTCCTTCGTTCCTGCAATAAGGTTTCTTCTTTTGCTAATCCCCGGTCAATTAAGTCGTGACTTAATTTTAAATCGGCGAAACGCCATTCTTCACCAGCAATTAATTCAGGAATATGTTTTTTTTGCAATGCGGGAAGGTGCTTTTGTATCAATGTTTTTATAGAATCAACAATTTTAACCTGCACCGCATTATCTTTTATTAAATAATGTAAGGAGGTTAGAGTCATGGTCAGGCTATCAAAATCCGATTTATAGATTGCATACAATTCATCTGCCGATGAATTTGCGTAAGAAGGTGAATAAATTTCGGCACTTCGAACCTGGATGGCCAACTTATCGTATAATTTAATGACGTTGTGGGAATGCTCTGTGCTGTGCGTGTAACTTTGCGTTTTGTTATAGGATAC
>MWWF01000097.1_pt1 | contig 15065 bp, 12 predicted proteins | sample 1047351 | NCBI WGS metagenome assembly MWWF01 (sample SAMN06349970, study PRJNA376086) | soil metagenome | isolation source: MGM-3 sample Antarctic (ecotone) soil | place: Antarctica
GACTTGATGTAAATAAAACTTATTGGATAGCGGTTGCTGCAAAAAAACGGTTTAGTAACAGGAAGGCGTTCTCTTGCCAAAAATATTATTCCAACCAGTGGAGCATGCACACTTTCAGATTTTGACAATGATCTGAAAGCAGTGAGCATTTTAGAGCCAATAACCGGAAGAGAATTTACTTCTACATCTTCTTTTGCAACTAAACCAATTAAAGTGCAGATAAAAAATTTAGATGATGTTACTTCTACTTCTTCATTTAATATTTCTTACAGCATTAACAGTTCAACACCTGTTACTGAAACTATAACACCCACGATTGCTGCAGGTGCAATTTATACGCACACTTTTGCACAGCATACTTTTTCTGCCGGGCCATTTTTTGATAATATAAAAGTGTGGGTAACCAAATCTTCTGATCTGCAAAAGGCAAATGATACTGCTTATAAAGTTGTAAAGCTTTTAGCAAATCCTTTCTCAATCTTGCCATTTAGTGAAGGGTTTGAAAGCGCTACTGTTGCTGAGTACACAACAAACACAGTGGGACTAAACGGGTTGGATGATGCAGATTTTTATACAAATACTGCATTGGGCAGGGCAAGAACCTTTGTGAACACCGGTTTTGCTCATTCAGGTAATAAAGCAATCACTTTAGATCAAACTCCAAAGAATGAAGCAGCCACATCTGATAGTTTATTAGTGACACATAACTTGGCAAATTATTCAATTCCATCTAACCAGTTAAGAGTTGATTTCTTTTATAAAAATAATGGGCAGGATAATTTACCGGGTAATAAAGCGTGGATCCGTGGAAGTGATGCTGATGCATGGCTGCCAGCTTATGACCTGTATGCAAACCAGGCTGATTTAGGACAATACAAAGCAGCGAAAGCTATTAACATCAATGACATTTTTTCTGCCGCTTTTCCACAACAAAATGTATCATCAAGCTTTCAAATAAAATTTGGTGAGCAAGGTTATACTTCTTCCAACTCCCCCTATCCTTCACCAGACATTGATGATGGTTATACTTTCGATGATATAAAAATTTCTGAAGCGTTAAATGATATCGGGCTCACACAAGTGGTCTCTCCATTGCAGTCTGGTTGTGGTTTAACGGCCACAACACCCATTACAATAAAGATAAAAAATTATAACAACGCAACTTTTAATAACATACAGGCCAGCTATAAAATAAATAACGGTACAATTGTTACACAAACAATTCCTGTTTTAAATGCCAACGAATTACTCACTTTTACTTTTACAACAACAGCAGATTTTTCCGCTTACATAGATTACACTTTACATATTTGGGTAAATTATCCAGCCGACAATTATAACAACAACGACAGTGTAGTAAATTATACATTTCATAATAGTCCAATTATAATCAGCTATCCATACCTGGAACGTTTTGACTCATCTAACGGTAACTGGTACACGAAAGGGACTAATTCTTCATGGGAATGGGGAATTCCAGCATCAACCATAATTAATAAAGCCGCAAATGGCAGCAAGGCATGGGTAACAAATCTTACAGGAGATTATAACAGTAATGAGTTATCTTATTTATTTTCCCCATGTTTTGATCTGAGTGGAGTTGCCCAACCCGTTCTTTCTTTCAGTCATATTTTTCAGTTAGAAGATGATTGTGATTGCGATTATCACTGGGTTGAATATTCTACCGATGGCGGAATAACATGGTTGAAATTGGGGGCTGTTGGCAGCGGAACAAACTGGTATGATAACAGTACAAAACAAAGATGGCAGGCCTCAAAAACCAGGTGGCATGTAGCAAGTATTGATGTGCCAACCAATGCTTCAGGTGTTCGTTTTAGATTTGTTTTAAGCAGTGATGGCGGTGTTAATTATGAAGGTGTTGGCATTGATGATATACATGTATTTGATAAAGCAACCATTTATACCGGCGCTGATGTTACTGCAACTCCCCAAAATGTTAGTGGAAACAATTGGATAGATTTTAATGTTGGCGGTAACAGGGTTGCATCAATAAATGCTAACGGACAAAATCTTGGATCAACCATAGTAAAGGTTTATCGTTATAATTCATCAGTGCGCAACAGCAATGGACAATATTATTTAGATAGAAATATTGTGATTGCTCCCACTAATCAACCCGCTGCAAATGTTGATGTTCGTTTTTATTTTACAGATGAAGAGGCAAACGCTTTAATAAATGCAGGAGGCTGTTCAACCTGTATAAAACCTTTTGATGCATACGAATTGGGTGTAACCAAATATAGTGGAGACAACAATGATGAAAATGGAAATCTTGCTGATGATCTATCAGGATATTTTCAATTTATACCGCCTGCAAATACAGATATTGTTCCTTATAATAATGGATATTATGCTGCTTTTAAGGTAAGAAATTTTAGTGAATTCTGGTTGAGCAAGGGCGATATTAAACCTGCAGAAAGTAATATATGTGCCGGAACAAATTTTAATTTTACGGCAGAAAACATTGGCTCAACTTATCAGTGGCAGGTAGATAATGGATCAGGTTTTACAAATATTGTGGATGGAGGAAATTACTCAGGTGCTGCAACCAATACTTTGCAGTTAACAGGATTGCCGACATCATTTACAGGATATAAATATCGATGTGTTGTTAATGGGGTACCGGGCAGGGAAACTGTTTTAAGATTTGTAGCAGTTTGGAATGGAAATACAAATACAGACTGGATGACGGCTTCTAACTGGAATTGTAATATTGTTCCTGATCAATATACCGATGTTATTTTTCCGGGAGGCTTGCCAAATAATCCAGTATTAAATGGCAATACAGCTGTAAGAAGCGCTAAGTTTTATCCCGGCGTAAATGTTTTGGTTAAGAGCGGAGTTATACTGGATATTAAAGGAAAATAACAATGGAATAAAAATGTTGTGCTTAATAGTTTTAAATTACTCACTGCATATAATGAAGAAGTGAATCATTTTTCTTTGCTCAAACATTCTCTACATAATTACAGCTGCTCATTGGTCTGCGGTAAAAGAGTGATCCTTCGGCTCCGCTCAGGATAAAACTCCACGATGTTGACCAATGGACGAATGTTTATCAACAAAAATTCTAAACTGAAAATGAAGTTTTAATAAAAGAATTTTTCATTCGATATTTCATTTGTATTTTCCACAAAACTTTTATTATGCCCGTAGAACCCTGGCGAATTGGTAAAGTCATCCGCATTGAGGATGAAACGTACAACACTAAACGCTTTTGGATACAAGTACCCGAACTTGAAAATTTTAATTTTAAGGCGGGTCAGTTTGTAACGCTTGATCTCCCCATTCATGAAAAGCCAAACAAGCGCTGGCGCAGCTACTCCATAGCAAGCTGGCCGGATGGCTCAAACATTTTTGAATTATTGATCGTTTTGCTGGAAGGTGGTTTGGGAACCACTTACCTTTTTAATAACATGAAGATTGGTAGTGAGCTTACATTGCGTGGGCCGCAGGGAGTTTTTACTTTGCCTGAAACTATTGATAAAGATCTTTTCTTTATTTGTACAGGCACTGGTATTGCACCTTTTCGCAGCATGGCAAATTATATTCAACTGCATAATATTCCTCACCAAAAAATGTATTTAATATTCGGTTGTCGAACACAAAAAGATCTTTTGTATCATGAAGAAATGATTGCGCTGGAAAATAAATTAGAAGGTTTTATTTATATGCCAACATTAAGTCGGGAAGATTGGGGCGGAAGAAAGGGATATGTGCACAGTTTGTATGAAGAAATATGTAAACAAAATACCGAAGCCTGTGAAGACATGCATGAGCTTAAGCCTGCCGGATTTTATTTATGCGGATGGAAAGCAATGATTGATGACGCAAGGCAGAAGATTACTGCATTAGGTTACGACAGAAAAGCAATCCATCTTGAATTGTACGGATGAAACCCCAACCCCTAAAGGGGCTATTATTTATTAATTAATGTTTTATGAGAAAAAGAACTCCACAAAGAGCAATCGGTTTTGCTTTATTCATTGCTGCAATTAGCTTTTTTCAATTTAGCAGATTAACAGGAGGCGAATGTATTAGAGTAATACACATTCTATCCCTTCTTACCTGCGGGGCAGCAATTGGGGTTATGCTCAGTAATATTTTTGCATTAATACGAAACAAAAATAAGGATTGAAGTTTGCTATATCATTTCGAAAGCATTTTAAAAATATAAAATATTTTATGGAAGAAAAATTTAATGAAGCAACAACCAATCGTCCTGAAGGTGACCGTGCTGTTGATGCATCTTTATTGGTTGTTAATATTCCTGATACGATAAAGCAATTAAAAAAAGAAAAAGCATGGAAGGACAATGACCGCAATGCAATTACAGTTTTTAAAAGCGAAAAAATGAGGGTTATCCTTGTTGCCCTGCATAAAAAAGCTGAAATGACCACCGAACGCCCTGAAAATATTTTTAGCTTACAGGTGATAAATGGAAGAGTAAAGTTGCACACCAACGAAAACACAACTAATGTTAAGAAGTCTGAAGTATGTGTTCTTCATGCAAATATTCCTTATAAAATTGAAGCACTAAAAAAATCCATTTTCCTGTTAACGGTTATTGAATGATTAGCTGCTGATTTTTTCATTTATAATTTTTCTCACATCATTTAATGAAATTCTTTCCTGCACCATGCTGTCGCGGTAGCGTATAGTAACTGTATTATCATCTTTTGTTTGGTGATCTATTGTTACACAAAATGGTGTGCCTATTGCATCCATTCTCCTGTAACGTTTTCCAATAGCATCTTTCTCTTCATAAAAACACATAAAGCTGCTTTTGCATTCGTTCATTAATTCTTTTGCGATTTCAGGAAGGCCATCCTTTTTTAGCAATGGCAATATGGCAAGTTTAATAGGAGCAATGTTAGCAGGAATTTTTAAAACCACACGACTGTCTTCCGTTCCATCTTCTTTATTCCATTTTTGTTCTTCGTATGCATTGCTTAAAATTGTAAGCACCAAACGATCAAGGCCAACAGAAGTTTCAACCACGTACGGAATATAATTTCCGTAAGGTTTGTTTGTTGCAGGATCAACATCGTTATCAAAATATTGTAATTTCTTTTTGCTGAATTCCTGGTGTTGCTTCAGATCAAAATCTGTACGACTGTGAACGCCTTCCAGTTCTTTCCAACCGAAAGGAAATTCAAATTCAATATCAACTGCGGCCTTTGCATAATGCGCAAGTTTTAAATGATCGTGATACCGTAATTTTTCTGCAGGAATACCAATGCTCTCATGCCATTTTAATCTTTCGCTTTTCCAGAAATTGTACCATTGGTCTTCCGTACCCGGACGAACAAAGAATTGCATTTCCATTTGCTCAAACTCTCTCATGCGAAAAATAAATTGTCTTGCAACAATCTCATTCCTAAAAGCCTTGCCGGTTTGTGCAATACCAAAAGGAATTTTCATCCTTCCTGTTTTTTGCACGTTCAAAAAATTTACAAAAATTCCCTGTGCAGTTTCCGGACGTAAATAAATGGTATTAGCTTCTTCAGCAACACTTCCCAACTCCGTAGAAAACATTAAATTGAACTGCCGAATATCTGTCCAGTTGCAGGTTTTGCTGATAGCGCACTTTATATTATTTTCTTCAATTAACTTTTTCAATCCTTCAAAATTATCAGCGGCTAATAATTTTTCCGTTGAAAGAATTATATCTTTTGCCAATTGCTTATTGCCAATTGCTAATTGTTCATCCGCAAACCCTTCAATCAAATGATCAACACGGTAACGCTTGTTACTGTCTTTATTATCAATCATCGGGTCGCTGAAGCTATCAACATGGCCACTGGCTTTCCAGGTAGTTGGGTGCATAAAAATTGCAGCGTCAATGCCCACAATATTTTCATGCATTTGCGTCATGCTCTTCCACCAATGATCACGGATATTTTTTTTTAGCTGGGCGCCATTTTGCCCGTAATCATACACCGCACTCAATCCATCATAAATTTCGCTGGAAGGAAAAATATAGCCATACTCTTTACAATGTGCTATCAGCGCCGGAAAAATATTACCATCTGCCATAAGGCTGCAAATATAAATTTAAAAGAGAGAAAGAAAATTTGGTTACCGGCATTTGTTTTTCATAGCATCATCGTTGTGTATACTCACTTGTACGGCTTACCATTGTGTAGCAAAAAATAATATTTGAAAATGATGAGTCCGGATAAACTTAAGAAGTTAAAAGCAATTACGATAGCGAGTTCCGGAAGGCGAAATGAAGAATATTTATTTTAATAAGGATTTACCGAAGATAAAATAGCCAGAATATTTTCTCCACTTAATACAACATGCCATCTTAGTATATCGTTTTGCATAAATATTTTTAGTTATAGAAATTAGACTTGCACCGCAAATCTGAACTCTAAGATTGTTTCAATTTACTACATTCGAAGACGATTGTTTATCTTCATTATATGAAATATTGGATAATAATCCTAAGCATCTTTTTATCAAATCATATTAATGCTAAATGCCGTTATAATGGAATTTACATACTTTCTCCAAGTGCAGTTTTAACTCAGAAACCGTTTTTTTTGTTAGAATTTTCTCATTCAAGCCAGTCGTTAATAAAAGACTTAAACAAAAAATTTTCAGTATACTTAAAATCAAATGGCAATAAAATATCTCTTGTAATAATGGAAATATTAAAAGGTGATATGGAAACCACTCAAGTTGTTTTTCGGTGTGATGAATCACTCCAACAAAATAATTTTTACAAACTGATCATAGATAATTTACCTAAAGGAGAAACGATTGATGTGATATGTGGCAAAGCGTATTCAGATAATAAAAAATTTTCATGGTCAGTCTCTAATCAAATTAATATTGATAAACCATTGCAAATATTAAATGTTGCTGAAACTAAAAAAACAAGAGAGTTATTAGGTTGCGGTCCATCTGAATGGGTGTATTTTAATATTGATTTCAAAAACGACGAGCCAGTTTTTGTAAGAGCAAACGTAAAGCATATTTCTACAGGAAAAATCACCACATTTTTATTGTCTATAGAAAATAAAGTTGTTAGTGTTGGACGTGGAATGTGTGGTGGTCTTTTAAGTTTTGATGACTCTAATGATTATGAGATAACATTTTCATTAGTCAGCACATCCGGCAAAGCAGGGGATTGGTACAAGCCCATTTTATTTTCAAGACCTAATCGGACAGGTATACCGGGATAACTTACCTCAACTTCTCATTCTCCTTATGTCTCTCTGCATCTCTTAGATTTTTCTTCGAAAAATTCTTCTGCAAAGCTTCCGTAAGGTCAACACCGGTTTGGTTGGCAAGGCAAATCAAAACCCAGAGCACATCAGCCATTTCATCGCTCAGCTTTTTATTTTTGTCCATTTCTTTAAAAGATTGTTCCCCATAAATTCTTACCATCAATCTGGAAAGCTCTCCAACTTCTTCCATCAAAATTCCAAGATTTGTAAGCTCGCTAAAATATTTTACACCAACATTTTTTATCCATTGGTCAACTTTTGTTTGAGCTTCTCTTAAAGTAATTTCTTGTTCCATTGTTTAATTCGTTTTAAATCTGCACATCTGCATATTTACAAATCCGCACATCATTCTTTATTCTTCGTGTCAATCACAATCGTAACCGGTCCATCATTTATTAAAGCTACTTTCATATCAGCGCCAAACTCACCAGTGTAAATTATTCTACCAAGATCATTTGCAAGCTGAACGATAAATTGTTCATACAATGGTATAGCAATTTCTGCTTTGCTTGCTTTGATGTAAGATGGGCGATTTCCTTTTTTTACTGATGCCTGCAAAGTAAATTGGCTCACCGCTAAAATATTTCCGCCAATATCTTTCACTGAAATGTTGGGCACTTTATTTTCATCATCGAAAATGCGTAGGTTAACTATCTTGTTGCTGAGCCATTCAATATCTTCTTTTGTATCTGCATCTTCAATACCAACAAGTACCAGCAAGCCGGCTTTTATTTCAGTTTTTATTTTATTGTTTATTGTTACGCTTGCATCCAAAACCCTTTGCAGTACTGCTTTCATAAATTAATTGTTGAATAAAGGTATGGGGTAAAAGTGAGTGACACAACGATGTTGACCCAAGAACAAATGTTGGCAAACAAAATTTATTAATCATGGTAGTTAAAATTAATTCTTTCAGCAAATCTATTTTATCCTCAAAGTGTGCAAAAATCGAAAGACTCAATACCCTGCTACATTAAAAAATTGTTAACACATTTTTTCCACAGGTGTTAACATTTAAGAGTTTGTTTGTTGGGATAGAAAAAATATTTTCGTTCTCCTTCGGGCCAAAAACAACTACTTAACCCTTTAAATAAATTTAGCTATGCCAAATGTGAAGCAGTCTCTTGCAGGACTTCAATTTCCCCGCCACTTTACTAAAGATGATGTTTCTCCATTTGATATGTTCGAGTACGATTATCGAACATCGATAATAAAAAATACATCAGGTGAAGTGGTTTTTCAAATGGATAATGTTGAAGTGCCGAAACAGTGGAGCCAGATTGCTACAGATATTTTGGCGCAAAAATATTTTCGTAAAGCAGGTGTTCCGCAACCGGATGGGAGCGACGGAAGAGAAACAACAGTAAAACAGGTTGCACACCGAATGGCCCATTGCTGGCGGATTTGGGGTGAGCGCTACAATTATTTTGCAACTAAAAATGATGCACAGGTTTTTTATGACGAACTTGTTTATAGTATTTTAAACCAGGCATGTGTTCCTAATTCTCCGCAATGGTTTAACACCGGTCTGCATGAAGTGTACGGCATAAAAGGAAAACCGCAGGGTCATTATTTTGTTGATGAACTTGACGGACAATTAAAAAAATCTACTTCAGCTTATGAGCGTCCGCAACCCCACGCATGCTTTATTTTGAGTGTTGAAGATGACCTGGTGAATGAAGGCGGTATCATGGATCTATGGGTTAGGGAAGCAAGAATTTTTAAATACGGAAGTGGTGTAGGAACAAATTTTTCCAGCATTCGTGGTGAAGGAGAAAAGCTTAGCGGTGGTGGAACTTCATCAGGCTTAATGAGCTTTTTAAAAATTGGTGACCGTGCTGCAGGTGCAATTAAAAGTGGCGGCACTACAAGGCGTGCTGCCAAAATGGTTTGTCTTGATCTTGATCATCCCGAGATTGAAACTTTTGTAAACTGGAAATTAGAAGAAGAGAAAAAAGTTGCTGCATTAATTGATGCAGGTTATCCGAGCGATTATGAAGGCGAAGCGTACAAAACAGTAAGCGGACAAAACAGTAATAATTCTGTAAGAATACCGAACGAATTTTTTCATGCACTGGAAACTGATAGCGATTGGGAATTGAAAGCAAGAAGTGATGGAAGAATCATGAAGAAAATAAAAGCAAAAGGTTTGTGGGATAAAATTACCAATGCTGCATGGAGTTGCGCTGATCCGGGAACGCAATATGATACAACCATAAATGAATGGCACACTTGCCCTGAAGGTGGAAAAATAAGAGCATCTAATCCGTGCAGTGAGTATATGTTTTTAGATAACACGGCCTGTAATCTTGCATCAGTAAATCTCAGGAAATTTTTTAATGAAGATGATAATACATTGGATATTACGGGATTTGAATATACTGTGAGATTATGGACAACTGTTTTGGAAATCTCTGTTTTGATGGCACAATTTCCAAGCAAAGAGGTTGCACAACTTTCTTTCGATTACAGAACGCTTGGGCTTGGTTATGCAAATCTCGGCAGCATGTTAATGGTTAGCGGCATTGCTTATGACAGTGAAGAAGCAAGAGGAATTGCAGGAGCGATCACAGCGATCATGACGGGAGTTTCTTATAAAACTTCTGCAGAACTTGCTGCGCATTTGGGCACTTTTAAAAAGTATGAAGAAAATAAAACGCACATGCTACGTGTGATGCGTAACCATCGTGCAGCTGCGTATGATGCAATGGATGCATACGATGGAATTGAAATAAAACCACAGGGTATCAACGCAAAATATTGTCCTGATTATTTATTGAAGGCCGCAACACGGGCATGGGATGATGCAGTGATGATGGGAGAAAAATTTGGTTATAGAAATGCACAGACAACAGTGATCGCCCCGACAGGAACCATAGGACTTGTAATGGATTGCGATACAACCGGTGTTGAGCCTGACTTTGCTTTGGTGAAATTTAAAAAGTTAAGCGGTGGCGGATATTTTAAGATCATCAACCAAAGTGTACCACAGGCTTTGCGTAATTTAAAATACAGCGAAAAAGAAATTGAAGAGATAGTGAATTATGCAAAAGGCCATGCAACATTGGAAGGTGCTCCGTTCATTAATTTTCAAACACTATCAGAAAAAGGATTTACAACACTGGATATGCAAAAGCTGGAAGATGCAATGGCATCAGCTTTTGAAATTGGATTTGTGTTTAATGTTTACAATTTAGGAGAAGAATGTTTACAGCGCTTAGGATTTACAAAAGAGCAATACACAAATTTTGAATGGAACTTTTTAGAAGCATTGGGTTTTACTGAAGAACAAATTGAAGCAGCAAACGAATACATCTGCGGAACAATGACCATTGAAGGGGCTCCGTATTTAAAAGATGAACATCTTTCCGTTTTTGATTGTGCAAATAAATGCGGGCAAAAAGGTCAGCGTTACATTCATCATACAGGGCATATAAGAATGATGGCTGCTGCACAACCTTTCATCAGCGGGGCCATTTCAAAAACAATTAATCTTCCTAATGAAGGAACGATAGAAGAAATTGCAGAAGCATATTTATTAAGCTGGCAGCTTGGATTAAAAGCATGCGCTTTGTATCGTGATGGTTCTAAATTATCTCAGCCGCTTAGTAACAAAAGTGATAAGAAGAAAAAAGTTACAAGTGATGAGTTACAAGTTATGAGTGATGAGCAAAACGAATCCAGGATAGTTGATATGAGCAAACTAACTGTCGAAGATCTGTTGGAAGAAGTAAATAAAAGAGTTCAGAGCAGTGCAGATACTTCACTAAAGCGTCAACTGGCAATGATTGTAGAGCGCAGGGCTTTGCCTGCAAAGAGAAGAGGCTTTACACAAAAAGCAAAAATAAACGGGCAGGCTTTATTTTTAAGAACCGGGGAGTACAATGATGGAACATTAGGAGAAATTTTTATTGATATGGCGAAGGAAGGTGCAACTATGCGTAGCATGCTAAACTGTTTTGCAATTTCAATTTCAATCGGTTTGCAATATGGTGTTCCGCTTGAAGAGTTTGTAGAAAAATTCGTGTTCACAAGATTTGAACCTTCAGGTATGGTTGATCATCCAAATATTAAAACAACAACCTCTATTATTGATTTCATGTTCCGGTCACTGGCGTATGAATACCTGGGAAGAAATGATTTGGTTCATGTTTTGGATAAACCTGAAGTGCTTAATACAGGCACTGATGCATGGGATGAAAATACACCAACCATTGGCGACCGCAAACATGAAATGAGTGATGTGCGAGTGATGGGTGCATCAAATGCTAATGGCCACAGTGTAAAATCGCACAGAATGGAATCAGTAAAAAAGCCGGGTAATATGGATGCTGTAAATTCCGCAGCAAGAAACATGCAAAGTGATGCACCTTCCTGTAACACTTGTGGACATATAACCATCCGCAGCGGTACATGTTACAAATGTTTGAATTGTGGAAATAGTATGGGGTGCAGTTAGCCCCTCAAAATGGCCCTGAAGGAGACTTATGGGAGGATTACGATTAGAGAATTGCAAGCACTAATAAACATCAGCCATCTGAAAGGGTGGCTTTTTTGCTGCCCAATGTTATGCTGTAGAAGAGTGCGACGCCAATGAAGCTAAATTTAAAAATTGAAAGTTTGGTAACAAAAATTTATACCTTCATTACCATTTAATTTACCAGATTAATTTTAGTTTTATAAGCACTTAAAATTTCAAAATTTCGTTTTAAAACAATTATTTTTTATGGCAAAGCTTTTACTTTCTTCTTTTCTTTCGTTTTTGATATTAATTACAACCGCACAAAATACTCCACCACTAAATCTTCCTAAAGATGCAAAGATCGATGGCTCTATTGTTGACATGAGAACCAGGCAACCAAAAAATAATGAGCTAATAGTTTTTAAAAGCCATAAGAATGCGAATGAATACCAGGCTACCAGCAATGAACTCGGAAAGTTTACAACAAGATTACCAGCAGGTGATAAGTATGATATTTTTGTGATGGGCTTTAAAGATTCTACCAGCTATAATATTTTGGATATCCCAGCGCTGGGTGCCAACTCTTATTACAAAAATCCGTTTAATGTTAACATAGAATTTGATCCTCCAAAAACTTTTGTTCTTGATAATGTTGAATTTGATTTTGGTAAAGCAACCCTCCGTGCTGAGGCTTATAAAACATTGGATGATCTTGCAGATTTTTTACAAAGAAAATCCGATCAAAAAATTGAAATAGGCGGCCACACCGACAATGTAGGCACAGAAACAAAAAATAAAATTCTTTCTTTAGAAAGAGCAAAATCTATTGTTACTTATTTAATCTCTAAAGGAATTTCTGCCGAAAGGCTTACTTCAAAAGGCTATGGCTCCATGGAACCTATTGAAGAAAATAATACTGAGGCCGGCAGGCAAAAGAACCGCAGAACAGAAGTAAAAATATTAGATTGAAGATTGATTTATCTTCCAGTTATTACTTTATTACAAAGCATTATTAGAAATGATCCTCCTTTTTTTTAAGGTGTAATACGCTATCAGTGCACTTCCCAGCATAAGTACCGCACCCAATAAAAATGGCGCTCCTGCAAAATGTACGGGTGCATTCGTTTTTGTAAAATAAGAAAAAAGAAAAGTCATTACTAACGGCCCCGCAATAGACGTAGCACTTATTAAACTTGTTAAAGCGCCCTGCAGCTCCCCTTGTTCATTTTTTGGCACTTCTCCTGAAATAATACTCTGCAATGCAGGCCCGCATATTCCCCCCATGCAATACGGAATTAAAAAAACAAACATCATCCATGTTTGTGAAGCGAAGGCAAATAATAACAACCCGAGTGAATATAATCCCAGACCGATGTACACACTTTTTTCATTGCCTATTTTCGGATTTATAAAACGGATAAGCAGGCCTTGTACAATTGCAACCAGTAAACCCACCACTCCAAGAGAGTAACCCATCAGTGATTCACTCCATTTAAATTTTTCAATGTTGATGTAAGTCCAAGTACTTTGTACGGCATGGGCAGCTATGTAAACCAACACAAGTGATCCGACAAGGCCACCGATTGATGGATATTTTTTTATTTGTTTTAATGAACCCACCGGGTTAGCACGCTTCCATTCAAACTTTCGGCGGTGCTCTTTGTCTAGTGATTCCGGTAAAACAAAAAATCCGTAAAGTGTATTTAATAATGCAATGGCTGCTGCAACAAGAAAAGGAATTCTTGCACCATATTGTCCTAATACTCCACCCAATACTGGCCCAATAATAAACCCAAGACCGAAGGCTGCACCTATCATTCCAAAATTTTGAGCCCTGTTATCATCGGTACTAATATCGGCAATGTATGCAGATGCTGTTGTAAAACTTGCTCCTGTTATCCCTGCAATAATTCTACCCAAAAATAACCACCAGATTGTTGGGGCAAAAGCAAGAAAAAGATAATCTATACCAAAGCCTAAAAGCGATAAGAGCAAAACCGGCCTGCGGCCATATTGATCGCTGAGATTGCCAATAATTGGCGCACAAATAAATTGCATAATTGCATAAGCAAACGTTAGCAAGCCGCCCCATTGCGAAACTTTGCTCATGTTACTATGAGTAAGCTGTGTAATAAGTTTTGGGGAAACAGGAATGATCATACCAAAGCCTATAACATCAAGAAGCAGTGTGATAAAAATAAAACCAATAGCTGCTTTGCGATTACGGATCATACACCTTTAATTTTTAAGAAGTGCAAAGGTGCTTTATTTTTTTTGTTGAGAAAATCTCTTATGAAATAAAAATTATTTTATATAAGTTTCAACGCCATAACTTTTTAGCCTGGTTAGTTTAAGCTCATTATTTTTTGCAGAAAGCAATTTATATTCCCTAAAGTTTTTTTCCTCATCCAAAAAACCAATAATGCAGGAAAGCCTATCAGGGCCTTGCCTTATTTGAACCACCGGCCATACACCAAAGTTGGGGATTGTTAGCGTATCATCCTGTAACATCGCATCATACTGCATAGCAAGCAGGTATTTAAATGTTTCAGCGGTTTCATAAATTGCTACGCCAAATTTCCTGTCCAGCCGGGTATCACCCATTGGGATAAAGTAAGAAGCAACCGGTTTTTTATTTACAGTTTTTCTTATTGCGGGGATGCTGTCATCTGCCCCAGATGCCATATGTGCTCCTGCTTTTTTATTTTGTTGTGTACAGGCTGCCATTAAAATTAATAACAGAAATGAAAAATATTTTTTATTCCTGATCAACATAGATATAAAATACGTGCTGATAATTTTGTAAGAATAATTAAAACTCTTAATCATTTTCCCAAACTCTTCTGTCAGATCCGGCCTGCCGCTGCATTTGCCACCCGTTCTCCATGGCTTTTTGTATTAATTCTTTGCGAAGCAATTTTGGATAAAATATTTTGCGGGATATTTTGTTATGGGAATATTGGGGCATAATTCCAAGCTGCGCTAAAACCTCGTAAGATGAAGCGGCGCAACGCATACCAAACAATGCATAATCGTAAGGAGACTGATTCATGTAGGCATTTGAAATACTGTCAAGTTTACAATATTGCTCACTGCACACAGGAATAAAAATGGTTAACGTTTTTGTTTTTGTTCCATCACCTCCAAATATTGCATTGAATTTTGAAGTTGTTGTATAAATAAATTTGCTGTGCTTATTTTGCTTACTGCTTATAAGGTGGAAGTTGCCGCGGTGAACAAAATTTAAAATTTTATTGCTGTCTGTTTGTATACCCACATGGCCGCCAATTTTACCACCAAACCATTTCGGTTCAATAAATTTATAATTTGCTTTTGGCCGT
>MWWF01000098.1_pt1 | contig 15025 bp, 15 predicted proteins | sample 1047351 | NCBI WGS metagenome assembly MWWF01 (sample SAMN06349970, study PRJNA376086) | soil metagenome | isolation source: MGM-3 sample Antarctic (ecotone) soil | place: Antarctica
CCGGAATATTTACTACAATTAATTGATCATCATTTGAGGCTTCTGGCATCCAGCGCATTCGTCCCATGTTCAATAATATTTGCTCCACCCTGTTAATAGCCGGAACATTCATGTCTTTAATTAATGTTGCTGTAACAATACCATCGGGTTTGTAACCCATGCGAATTTGAAAATTCTTTACCCCATTTTCCAATGTATCATTAAACATTTGCGAAGTGTCTGTGCCGGGCATGTCGCCAGTTATCTGCAAGCGTTTTTTTAGTACAGCAATTGCAGGATCGCTTATTCCTTTCTTCAATGTTTTTTTAGTGGTAGTTATCAGTGGCCATCCACCGGCTTTCACAATGGTGTAATATTTCTGAAGCTGTACCTGCAATGCATTATAAGCATTGTTTACATTAGCAAAATATTTTTCGTCCTTGTGCTTTTTATTGATAATGGAATCGGCAATTGCAATTGCCCCTTGCTTTTTAAATGGAATGAAGCGTTCCATTTCTTTTCGCTTTACATAACCTTTTTCATAATTGTTCAACACATACTGAATAAAATGTTGTGTCATCGTCAACTCTGTATTGAGGTAAGATTTGTCGGATGATGAAGGAGATATTTTTTCTTCAGCAATAAGTGCATCCATTCTTTTTTGCAAAGTTTTATCCCGCAAAGAAGTGTCGTTGTCGTAAGTGGTTACATAGTCATGTAAATTCCAAAAAGCCAAAGCCTGTTCGGTTAATCCGTCGCTGGTAAACCAGGCAAACTGGTAGTTGCGGGTGTTGTAAAAACTCTTCATTCTGCGGGCAATGGAGTCATTTATTTTTTTATCTCCAATAAATTTTTCCATTGCCATGCTGTCTAAAAAAAGATCGGAGTAAGAATTTGTTTTGTTGATACTGTAATCTCTTTTACTAATTTTTTTTTCAGTTTCCTGTTTTTCTTCATTGTTTGATTGGCCACCGGAATTATTGCTTTGACACGAAACTAAAAAGCTGCAACAAACAGCTGTGTAAAAAAATAATCTCTTCATAGCCCATGGGTTTACAAATCACATGCCTTATTTATCAGCTTGCTCGAAAGCTTTAAAAATGTAATGGATTTAAGGAAGATTTAGAAAATGTGTAGAAATTTTGGGTAACAAGTTTCATAGGTAAACTTCAGACACTGCTTCATGAACTCTGAACTAATTACTTTAATCCATCTTTGCACAAATATTGAGTTATTAAATTTTAAAACCACTACACAATATGTCAAAATGTAATTTCAGCATTGCTTTTTCAGGTTCAGCAGATCAAGTGTATAGCAAAGCAAAAGCTGCGGTTGAAAAACAAAGCGGCAGTTTTAATGGCGATAATAACAGCGGGAGTTTCAGCATCAATGTATTTGGTGCCATTACCGGCAGTTATACAATTTCAGGTGATCAATTAAATATTGTGATAGAAGATAAGCCAATGATGATTCCATGTTCAGCAATAGAAAATGTTTTAAAAAGCCAGATCAACTGAGAAAAGTTTACTTCTTCATTTTACCGGAAATTTTTAAAGCCAAATAAGTATATATTTCAGGATTTAGAAGGGTATAAAAAAATTGAAAATTCGAAAGCCGAAAAAATGATTAAGAAATACGATGGACTTTTAAAAAATCAAAAAAAACTGATGGTCTCATTATGCCATCCAATGATTTGATATTGCTATTGAAAACATTTGCCAATAAAAAAGTTACGATTGTTTACGGCCGGTATTTAAAAGAAGATGGTTTGGTGAACGACAAGAAAAAATGAGTTACACTTTTATTGTTTGTGGCAAATGGCCCTAATAAAACTGATGATGAATATTATGATCTGGGTTCGAATACTACACTTTTGTATTGGCACCAAGACTGCGATTAAAAAGATTTTTACCAGCCAAATTTTCAATGGCTCACCATGAGTGATATGATGCAAATAATTATCAATGAGCAAGACGATAAATTCAAAAAGACAGATAAAGAACATCAACCCCAAAAACCTAATGGTGAATTTTGAAACAGGGAACATGCTAAGCAAAAACATGAAGGTAAAAAAAGCCGCTATTGATATTGTCTGCCATGTCCTTTTCATGTTTCTTATTTTCACGGCCTACTTCCAGCAACACAACATCTCTTTGTACAACTAATTTTTCAAGTGTATCATTATAATAAGATGCTATTTATCATAATCGTAAGCTTTCTTAAAATTTCAAGATACTGCAAACAGGCCACTGGCTTTTTCGGGTTGATTCATTAAGGAATAGCAGTCGCCCATTTAACGATATATTGAAAGCCGCACCGTAGCATCAAAAGTTTTTTGCATCCCCTGTTCTGCCATATAATAATAATGAATGGCCGAATCAAGGGCATTGCCTATGTTCCTGTAATAATTATAAATACCTGTGTTGAAATAAGGCTGGTTCAGGTCCTCATTTCTTTTTAAATATTCAAGCGACGTCTTACTGTTTTTTCCAACCACCATCAGGTAAGCAAATCGGAGTGTTTTGCCTATAAGCAGGAAACGGGGAGATTTTAATTTCTCTGCTAATAGCAACAGTTTATCTATGTACTCCTGATGCTCTGTAAATTTTGCAAGGTCAACATAGTCCATCATGATCCCTTCCTGGTAACCTGCTTCTGTATTGATTTCAAGACATTTTAAAAGATTTTTTTTAGCTAAGTCTTCCTCAGATAAGGAGTTTTATAATCTGGCAAAGCGATGATAGGCTTCAGATTGGAGGGCAATGTCTTTGTTCTGATAAGCAAGATCAAATGCATTGTTATAATTTTTGTAAGCAGAAACCGCATCAATTTTTGCTAAAAAAATATCTCCTGTTTCCAAAAAAATGATTGTCTTCAATGAATCATTCTCTGTGTTGGCAATAGATGTCAGTGCCAGCATTTCCTGTTGAATGGCATTACCATGGTCTCCTCTCTTGCGCAATAGCGTTGCTTTTCTTGTATAAGCAGATGCTTCATAATCTGTCCTGCCAATACTTTTTGCATAATTCAGACCCTTGTCAATAAAGGTTAGTGCCTTGTCAAAAGTTTCCGAACTTGACCAATTGGGAATAGTGTTGAAAGCATTACCAAAAAGGGTCTCCATTATCAATTCTTTGTTGTTGGAAAGTTCTGCTGTCAGCAACTTTTTTTGCAAAACACTGTCTCCTTTTTTCTCTGCTCTGTACAGGTAATAAATTCCGCTAATTGTCCCCATGCTTAATTTTCGGGGCGTCTGTTGCAGCCATATTTACTTTCCCAATCAGTTCTTTTTCTTTAGAAAAATATTGGGCAGAAGAAACATGAAACGAAAAGAGAAACAGTATGATCAACATCCTTGCAGCCATAGAATGTTAGTATTTAGATTAAGTTAACCTTTATATTTCTTTCCATTTCAATTGGCAGATTAACAGTGCAGCCTTACATTTGCAGCCTGAAAAAGAAAGGCAGCTTTATTCAACCTGTTTTTCTTATAAAAAATCTTCTTATAAAAGTTAGATATGGCAAAAGTTGGTAAGGTAAAACAAATCATTGGCGCCGTGGTGGACGTACAGTTTCACGGAAGTCTTCCAGAAATTTTTAATGCTTTAGAAATAAAAAGAGACAATGGCGATACGCTTGTTCTCGAAGTTCAAAATCACTTAGGCGAAGATAGTGTTCGCACCATTGCTATGGATGGTACTGAAGGCCTGACCCGTGGTGTTGATGTTGTGGATACCGGAGCTCCAATCACAATGCCTGCCAGTGATCTGATCAAAGGCCGCCTTTTTAATGTAACCGGCGATCCTATTGATGGTCTGCCTCCTGTTTCTAAAGTAAATGGACGTGCCATTCATGCCAAGCCGCCAGCGTTTGAAAACCTTTCTACGGCATCAGAGATTTTGTTCACCGGTATTAAAGTAATTGACCTGATTGAACCTTATTCAAAAGGTGGTAAAATTGGGCTATTTGGTGGTGCAGGTGTAGGAAAAACTGTATTGATCCAGGAATTGATTAACAATATTGCAAAAGCTTATGCCGGTGTATCTGTGTTTGCAGGCGTTGGAGAAAGAACCCGTGAAGGAAATGACCTGATGCGTGAAATGATTGAAGCAGGCATTATGAATTATGGTGAAGCTTTCAAGCATAGCATGGAAGAAGGCGGATGGGATCTGAGCAAAGTAAATATGGCAGAACTGGCTGAATCAAAAGCAACTTTTGTATTTGGACAAATGAATGAACCTCCCGGAGCCCGTGCCCGTGTTGCTCTTTCCGGTCTTACCATTGCAGAATATTACCGTGATGGCGATGGCACAGGAAAAGGACGTGATATCTTATTCTTTGTTGACAATATTTTCCGTTTTACACAAGCCGGTTCCGAAGTTTCTGCCTTGTTAGGTCGTATGCCTTCTGCAGTAGGATATCAACCAACATTGGCAACAGAAATGGGTTTGATGCAGGAGAGAATTACTTCTACAAAAAATGGCTCCATCACATCTGTGCAAGCAGTGTATGTACCTGCGGATGACTTGACCGATCCGGCACCTGCAACAACATTTGCCCACTTAGATGCAACAACCGTATTGTCAAGAAAAATTGCTGACTTAGGAATTTATCCTGCGGTAGATCCATTGGATTCCACCTCAAGAATATTGACGCCTAAAATTGTTGGTGATCTGCATTACGATTGTGCCAACAGAGTGAAGTTAACTTTACAACGCTATAAAGAATTGCAGGACATCATTGCCATTTTGGGTATGGATGAATTGAGCGATGAAGATAAATTGACTGTTAGCCGGGCAAGAAGGGTTCAGCGTTTCTTATCCCAACCATTTCATGTGGCAGAAGCATTTACAGGATTGAAAGGTGTGTTGGTTCCAATTGAAGAAACCATTCGGGGTTTTAACATGATTATGGATGGAGAAGTAGATGAATATCCTGAAGCTGCTTTCAATCTTGTTGGTACAATTGATGATGCAATTGAAAAAGGTAAGAAGATGATGGCTCAGGCACAAGGATAATTAGCTAATTAGCTAATGTGCTGATTTGCTAATGAAAATTTCCAATAGTGGAGTATTCCTCATTATCACATTAGCATATTAGCACATTATCACAATTGTTTTATGACTTTAGAAATATTAACTCCGGAAAAAAAATTATTCAGCGGCGATGTTTATGGTGTGCAAATGCCGGGCATAAGCGGTTTGTTTGAAGTGCTTGACAGACATGCACCATTGGTAAGTGCTTTAAAAGCAGGACGTGTAAAGGTTTTACGGGATAAGCAAAACCATACAACATCTTATGATATACAAGGCGGTTTTGTAGAAGTGCTGAACAATAAAGTAACTGTGTTGGTGGAAGGTGCCACTGTGATAGAATAAATTCTTATTAAAATATTATTTTGAAAGCTCTCAGAATTGGGAGCTTTTTTTATTTGATAGCTTTCGCAAAATTAAATTTGAGTAAATGGTTAAAGATATTAGATTGACACCAATGGGGTGAGTCAGTATTTTTTTTGCTGTTTCTAATAAAACCATTTCGTTAACTGTAAAATTTAGTTTTTAATTCTTTAGCCGATAAAATATTTTGTTCTTTTTTGTTCAATGGTTTTTGTTCCAATTGATAAGGATTGATTTCAAAATTATCACAGTTGGCTTTAGAAATCCAGATTAAAGTGTTTTCGCCTTTTATACATCTAAATGAAACACTAAGGTGTTCTTTGTTTTGTTAGGATCAAGTGTTGCTGAAAAGTTTTTGCCGTCAATTCATATTTAAAGATTCTTGGAACAGCTTTCAAAAAGTGAAAGAGAAATAATTATAATTGTAACCATCATCAAAGTCAGTTTAATTGCGGATCAATCGGGAAATTGATCATCATTTCATATTCACCGCCAAGATGTTTTAAAGAATCTTTCCAAATCTCTTCTGCCTTTGGATGGAAAATTAATTTTCTCACCGCTTCTGCGGTAAGCCAGGTTTTCTCAGCCATTTCGGTTTCTAATTGTCCGGGACTCCATCCAGAATAACCGATATAAAAACGAAGCCTTTCAGGATCAGCAATACCCCTTTTAATAAGATCAACTACTGCATCAAAATCACCGCCCCAATAAACACCTTTTGCCACTTCAATACCGCCTTGTATTGCATCTGGATAACGATGTAAAAAATGTATGGTGTTCATTTGAACAGGGCCGCCATAATACACGGGCAATTTGTGACCTTCCACTTCGGGGATCAATTCATCTAAAGTGTTTTCATATTGCCTGTTCAATACGAATCCTATTGTTCCATCTTCTTTGTGTTCGGTTAAAAACACAACAGTCCGCATAAAATTTGGGTCTTTTAAAAATGGATCTGCAATCAATAATAATCCGGTTGCCGGCTGTGTCATAACGTTGATTAATCGGTATCTGTTAAAAATAAGGCATAACAATCTTATGCCACAATTTTTGGCGATTGGCTCAATATTTTTGCATACACAATTTTTTCACCATCTTGCTTTAAGTGAAACGAATATTTCCCATCATCATAGGTTTAATTACACTGTCTTTAATTGGCATTATTTATATACAAATTTCATGGCTGAACAACATGGTGTTATTGAGAGAAGACCAGTTGAGAGATAAGATTTTCAATGTTACAAAAGCAATCAGCAGCGATCTTTCTCAATATAAAGGCTCACCACTTTCTACAAGCAAAAAATTTCCAAGCCTTAATGATGATCTGTCTTCAACCGAATTTTTTAAACCTTATCTGGTGGGCAACAGATTTACTTCCCAGGAAGTTTTTGAAAAAATAAGATTTGCATTTGCCGAAAACAAGCTGGAGCAGGTTCCTTTTGAATTTGCTTTGGCAGTATTGAATTCGGGAGAGCTTGGGTATATGGAAAGGCAGTCGCCCAACTTTGTGGAATGGTACAGCGATACGGTAAAGCATTTCAGTTATAATCATTTTATACTTCCGCCAAGCGGTTCGGCACCTGAAAATCTTACTTCAGATGAGATGCTGATTGTTGTTGTGCCGGAGATCAATAAAATTGTTTTTAAAGATTTAAGTGCACATTTTATTTATGCAATATTGTTTACGCTGGTGATTATTACTGCATTTTTCTTAACGCTGCGTACCATGTGGCGTCAGAAAAAAATGAGTGAAATAAAAAATGATTTCATCAACAACATGACGCATGAATTTAAAACACCTCTTGCTACAATTTCTCTTGCTGTTGATGCTATAAAAAATGAAAAAGTGCAGAGAGATCCGGAGAAGTTGGGATATTTCACCGGCATCATCAAAGAAGAAAATCAAAGGATGAACAGGCAGGTAGAAACAATTTTAAAATCGGCATTGATGGACAGGCAGGAAGTGCAGTTAAATTTAAAACCGCTTCATGTGCACCAAATCATTCATGATGTTACAGATAATTTTATGCTTCGTCTGCAGGAGAAGCAGGGTATGCTTGAAACCGACCTTAGCGCTACAAATGATTTGATTGAAGGTGATGAAGTTCATATTTCAAATCTTGTGAACAACCTGATGGATAATGCAGTGAAATATTCAAAAGAAAATGTGCCGCCTGTTATCCGTATTTCCACCTCATCTAATAACAAAAAATTTATTCTTCGCATGGAGGATAATGGAATTGGAATGACAAGAGAAACAGTAAAAAGAATTTTTGAAAAATTTTACCGGGCACACACAGGCAACATACATAACGTAAAGGGTTTTGGCTTGGGATTGAGTTATGTCAAAACTGTAATTGAAGCCCATGAAGGATTGATAAAAGCGGAAAGTACATTAGGAAAAGGAAGTTGCTTTATTATTGAATTGGCGTTGAAAAAAAATTAATCTTTCCTCCATAATATACTGCTGTCTCCATAACTTAAAAAGCGATAATTATTGTTCATAGCATGAGCATAGACTTTCTTCCAGTCTTCCCCAATAAAAGCAGAAACTAACAGCAATAAAGTTGATTGTGGCTGATGAAAATTTGTGATCAGCGCAGCAGGTAATTTGAATTGATAACTTGGAATAATAATGAGGCTTGTTTTACAATGAATTATTTTTTGGTCATTTGCGTTCATCCAGTCAATCAATGCCTGCAAACTTTGTTTATAGCTGATGCCTGGATAATTTTCATCTAACTCGTAAGCTTCCCATTGATGTAAAGTCCATTCATCTTTTATGAGGCCATTCATTAACTTGATGCCAATCCAGTGAAGGCTCTCCATTGTTCTTAATGAAGTGGTTCCAACTGCTATTATTTTTTCAGAGGAAATTAATTTTTGCAAAACATTTTTGGTAATAGTAAATGGTTCCCCATGCATTTGATGTTCTGCAATAGTTTCCGTTTTTACAGGCTTGAATGTTCCGGCGCCAACATGCAAAGTGATGTAATCAATATTAATATTTTTTTGAGATAATTGCTCAAAAATTTCCTGTGTAAAATGAAGTGCAGCAGTAGGCGCAGCAACAGAACCTTCGTATTTGTTGAATACTGTTTGGTATCTTGCTTTGTCTTGCTCAGTTAGTATTCTTTTTATATAAGGCGGGAGCGGAATATTGCCTGCAACATGAATGACTTCAGCAAAAGAAATCTGTTGCGGCTGCCACCAAAATTCAACTATAAAATTATCTGATAGTTTCTCAATATATTTTGCAGAAAAAATTATTTGCTCATTGTTGATCAATAATTTCTTTTCTAAAATTTGTCCGGGCTTCCATTTAGATGCGCCGCCAATTAAACACTGCCACTGAACTTTTCCTTTTTGCTGGAGCGATTGTTCGATGCTTTGATGATAAGGTTCAAGACAAAAAATTTCTATAACACCGCCTGTGGGTTTTTCAAATAAAATTCTTGCGTCAATAACTCTTGTATTATTTAAAATGATTGTGGCGTCGTTTGGTAAATGATCAGCAAGGTTGTAAAAAATATCATCACTAATCTCACCATTTTTGTACACTAAAAGTTTTGATTGATCTCTTTCTTGCAGCGGAAACTCCGCTATTTTATTATGCGGAAGATCATAGTTGTATTCCTTTATCAGTATTTTTTGAGGGTTTGTTTTCATGCGGCTAACTGCTGCATTTTATGAGTTATAAATTTATTTTAAAACGCTTTCCCCACTTTTTATACGCTTATCCACAGTCCATTCACATTAAATTAGGTCGCATTTTTTTTTCAGTTATAAAACACTTGCTCCACAAGAGTTTCAGGGCATTATAACTTGTGGAAAAATTAATCAGTCGAAAATAGTAGTAGCAAAGTGGGAAAAAGTGTTATTTTGTGTCAAATGTTAACGCCACCATTCTAATTCATTGAAAATGACAGGATTTCTGGGTGAATTCGAATCAACTCTTGACGCAAAAGGTCGCTTTCTCCTTCCGGCTGGTTTAAAAAAGCAAATGCCTGAAGGCGAAAATACAAGATTTGTTATCAACAGAGGTTTTGAAAAATGCCTGACCCTGTATCCAAAACAAAGCTGGGAACCCCTTTATTCGAAAATTTCCGGTTTAAACGATTTTGACCCGAAGGTGAGAGAGTTTAGAAGATATTTTCTTAACGGCGCCACTGAAGTGGAACTGGACTCAGCAGGCAGACTTTTACTGCCTCCGAATTTGAAAGATTATGCAAGCCTTGAAAGAGATATTGTCCTCGCTTCGGCAATGGACAAGATTGAAATCTGGTCTGTAGAAAATTATAAAAAGTTCTTTGAATCATATTCACCGGAAGATTTTAGCAGCCTTGCTGCGCATGTGATGGTGAAAGGCGATGATCAGAAATAAGAATTGGAATGAAAAAAATTACTCACAAAAGGGGGAAAGATTTTTCATCTGGAAACATCGGAAATGAATTTCAGTCTTACCATGTTCCTGTTCTACTTGCTGAAACAATCGAACACCTTAACATCAATCCGGCGGGCATTTATGTGGATTGCACATTTGGTGGCGGCGGTCATAGCAAAGCCATTCTTGAAAAGCTAATAGCAGGTGGAAAATTGGTTGCGTTTGATCAGGATGCTGATGCGGCCCAAAATCTTCCCGCAGATGAACGCATCATTTTTGTGCCGCAAAATTTTCGCTATCTCCAAAAATTTCTTCGTCTGAATGGAATTAATGAAGTGGATGGAATTATTGCTGACTTAGGTGTAAGCAGTCACCAGTTTGATGAAGCAGGCAGAGGTTTTTCAATTCGTTTTGATGCATTGCTTGACATGCGAATGGATCAGAGGCAAACAAAAACAGCAGCTCATGTTTTGAATGAATATTCTGAGCAGCAATTGCACAAAATTTTCGAGCAATACGGCGAAGTAACCAATTCAAAAACGCTGGCAAAAACAATTGTTGAAGCAAGGAGTTCATCGCAGATTAAAACAATCGATGGTTTGAAAAATGTTTTAAGCTCCATTGTAAAAGGCAACCCGAATAAATATTTAGCGCAGGTTTTCCAGGCTTTGCGGATAGAGGTGAATGATGAACTAAGTGCATTAAGAGAAATGTTAGAACAACTGCCACAAGTGTTGAAGAAAGGTGGAAGAGCAGCAATCATAACATTTCACTCGATAGAAGACCGGATCGTAAAGATTTTTTTTCGGGATAACACATTTGATGCACGGGATGAAAATCCTTTTACAACAATTGAAAAAAAAATGCTGATTAAATTGGTGAATAAAAAACCAATTGTGGCAACGGCAGAAGAAACAAAAAAGAATTCACGGTCACGCAGTGCAAAGCTTCGTGTTGCCGAAAAAATATAAGAAACGAATTGTAAAAAGAAAACGATTGGAATCTAATAACAAAAAAGAAAAGAGCCTCAACCTTCACTGGAAGCGATTGCTGAACTACAAAGCCATCGTAAGGCAAATTCCTTTCTTCATTTTTTTAGCAATGCTTGCAATTATATATATCTACAATGGACATTTAGCTGATAAAACAATGAGAGAAATTAACAAGACTGGAAATGAATTGAAAGAATTGCAGTACGAATTCAAATCGGTTAGAGGAGATGTATTGAACAGAAGTAAACAAAGCGAATTGATGCAGGCAGTAGAGCCTTTAGGATTAAAAGAATTAACAACCTCGCCGGTTGTTTTAGTTGATAGCAGTAATAATAATTGATTTGTCATTGGAGTTCTGAAACAATAGAGCTAAACGCAAAACCAACTGTTGGCAGTGGAGATCAAACGCGACATATTATGGAGAGTGTATCTGAGTTTTCTCGGTGTGGTATTATTAAGCTTTGTCGTTCTTGGTCGTGCATTTTATATTCAAAAATTCCAGGGAAAATATTGGCGAAGTATGTCTGACAGCATGCACCAAAAATATGTGGAGCTTGATGCTGAACGTGGTACAATTTACAGTGAAGACGGACAAATGCTTAGCACTTCAGTTCCTTATTTTGACATCTATATTGATTTTGGTGCAGACGGACTTCGTGAGAAAAAAGGAAAGCGTTTTAAAGAAAATATTGACTCATTTTCAATTGCCCTTTCTAATTTTTTCAAAGACAAATCTTCGGCACAGTACAAAAAAGAATTAAAGCAGGCTTACAATGAAGAGAATCGCTACTTCCAATTGAAGAAAGGTCTTTCCTTCGAACAATATAAAACATTCCGCAATTTCCCATTGGTTCGTTTTGGTCGTAATAAAAGCGGTGTGATTGCAGAAGTAAAGAGCAAACGCCTCAATCCTTTTGGTATGTTGGCAAAAAGAACAATTGGCTTGTCCCGTGACAATGCACAGAATGTTGGCCTGGAAAGAACTTACGAAACCATGCTGAAAGGTAATACAGGGAAGCGTTTGGTAAGATTTATATCCGGTGGCGCTGCCGTTCCTGTTGACGGCTATGAAATTGATCCTGAAAATGGAAAGGACATTAATACTACACTTGATATTCAAATGCAGGACATTGTTGAATCTGCATTAATGAAAATTTTAGTGCAAAGCGAATCACAATACGGCACCTGCATTGTAATGGAAACAAGTACCGGAAAAATAAAAGCAATTGCAAATCTTGGGCAAGCTAAAAATGGTTCCTACAGCGAAACATTGAATTATGCTTTGCAAACAAATGAACCCGGATCAACTATAAAACTAGCAACATTACTGGCAGTTCTTGATCATGGCACAAGCAGCATTAACGAAATGGTGGAAGTAGGATCAACCGGGAATGCTTACGTTGGTGTACGCAATGTAACTGATGCTGAAAGAGCGCCAAAGCCTTTGCTTACTTTAAAGGAATGTTTTGCTCACAGTTCAAATGTTGGAATGAGCAAAGTGGCTTATGAAGCATTTGCCAACGAGCCTGATCTGTACAAAAATTATTTACAAAAATTTCATCTCGACAAACGTACAGGCATTGACTTGCTTGGTGAAGAAGCTCCTGTTCTTCCAAAATTAAAACGCAATAAAGAAGGCTTGCATGCTATGGTTACAGCAAGTTTTGGTTATGCCATTGAAGTAAGTCCGCTGCATACATTGATGTTGTATAATGCTGTTGCCAATAATGGTAAAATGATGAAACCCTATTTGGTAAATAGTATTAAAAGCAATGGCATTACTATAAAAGAATTTAAGCCATCCGTTTTAGATGAGCAGATTTGCAAGCCTGAAGTGATCAATGCTGCAAAGCAATGTATGGAAGCCGTGATAACTGAAGGAACTGCAAAAGAAGTGTTTAAAGATTTTCCATTTAGTGTAGCCGGAAAGACAGGAACAGCACACGTTGCGGGCGGCAGTGTAAAATATTATGATGGCGTTTACCAGGCTTCATTTGTTGGATATTTTCCAGCAAATCAACCTGAATACACATGCATTGTTGTCATCAAAACAAAGCCTCATGCTCCATTGCATTATGGCGGCCAGTTAGCAGCACCGGTGTTTAAAGAAATTGCTACAAAATTGTATGCGCAATATGTAAAAGGCAAAAAATCCATGCCTTATCAAATTATTGCTGACAGTTCCAATTACACTTATGCAGGCTTTACTCCCGATGTGAAAAATATTTTTGCTCAGATGAATGTAAACCCGGAGGATTCAGCCGGACAAAATAATTGGAGCTCCATCTACCACATCAATTACAAGCCGGTTATTAAATCAGAAAATATTTCGAAGAATATAATGCCCGATGTTAAGAACATGACATTGAAAGATGCCTTGTATTTATTGGAGAACATGAACATTAAAGTTTTAGTGAAAGGAAAAGGAAAAGTAGTGGCGCAGGATGTTTTAGCAGGAACAACAATTAAAAAAGATCAAACAATAATGCTTTTATTGAATTGAAAAAGTTAAGCGACATATTGTACAAGGTTCGCACCAACGCACTGGCAGGAAACACTGACATTGATATAACTGATGTGGAGATTGATTCCCGTAAAGTTCAGCAGGGCAGTTTGTTCATTGCAGTAAAAGGCGGTGCTGTAGATGGTCATCAATTTATTGACAGGGCAATTGAGTTAGGCGCTGTCGCTGTTGTATGCGAAGAGATGCCTTTTCAAAAAGAAGGCATTACTTATGTGCAAACAACTAACAGTTCGGAAGCTGCTGGACAAATAGCGCATAATTTTTACGATCATCCTTCGCAAATATTAAAACTAATTGGCGTTACCGGAACAAATGGCAAGACAACAATTGCAACATTGCTTTATAAATTATTTACCGGGCTTGATTATAAATGTGGTTTGATAAGCACTGTTGAAAACATGATTGGAGGTGCAATTATTCCTTCAACACATACAACGCCTGATGCCATTAGCCTAAATGAATTATTGAAACAAATGGTTGATGGAGGTTGCGAATATGCTTTTATGGAAGTGAGTTCTCATGCAGTGCATCAACATCGCATTGCAGGTTTAGATTTTGCCGGAGCCATCTTCAGCAACATCACTCACGATCATTTGGATTATCACAAAACATTTGATGAATACATTAAAGCCAAGAAAGGCTTCTTCGATGTTTTGCCCTCATCTGCATTTGCCATCACCAATGTTGATGACAAGCGTGGCAATGTGATGCTGCAAAATACCAATGCAAAAAAATACACTTACAGCTTAACAACAATGGCTGACTTCAAAGGAAAGATTTTGGAGAACAGTCTTACAGGTTTGGTAATGACAGTAAATGAACAGGAAGTTCATTTTAGATTGATTGGTGAATTTAATGCTTACAACTTGTTGGCAGTTTACGGAGCTGCAATTTGTTTGGGGCAAGATAAAAATGATGTGCTGCAATGTTTGAGCAATACAACAAGTGCAGAAGGAAGATTTGATTACATGATTTCCGGCAGGGAAAAAGTGATTGGCATTGTTGATTATGCACATACGCCTGATGCTTTGATAAATGTACTGGATACAATAAAAAAATTGAGACAGGGTCATGAACAAGTGATAACAGTTGTTGGTTGCGGTGGTGATAGAGACAAAACTAAAAGACCAGTGATGGGTGAAGTTGCTTGCGAATATAGCGACAGGGTAATTTTTACAAGCGATAATCCAAGAAGTGAAGATCCTGCAAAAATTTTAGAAGACATGGAAACAGGATTGAGCAGTGCATCCAAAAGAAAATTCATTGCAATTGCTGACAGGAAGCAGGCGATTAAAACAGCAGTGAATATGGCGCAGTCCGATGATATCGTTTTGATAGCAGGCAAAGGACATGAAAAATACCAGGAGATCAATGGTGTGAAATATCATTTTGATGATAAGGAAGTGCTGAAGGAAATGTTTGAGTTGTTAGGAAAGTAGGAGAGACGATAGATAATAGACAAGAGACAGGAAATGAGAGATAATGATTGGTAGTTGTTACGATGAGTTGAATAGAATTGTTACAATACAAGACCCAATAGCTATCGGGTGCGACGCAATAAAAGCTAAATAATAGTAATGAAACGAGGTTCAAAAAATATTAAATCTTAAATATTAAATCTTAAATAAGCAATGCTGTATCACTTATCCAAATGGTTTGATTCTGAAGGCTGGCACTTTCCTGGTGTTGGCTTATTTCAGTTCATCACCTTCAGGATATTGATGGCTGTTATTTTATCCTTGGTTATCAC
>MWWF01000099.1_pt1 | contig 14955 bp, 14 predicted proteins | sample 1047351 | NCBI WGS metagenome assembly MWWF01 (sample SAMN06349970, study PRJNA376086) | soil metagenome | isolation source: MGM-3 sample Antarctic (ecotone) soil | place: Antarctica
ATCATACACGCAGCGCATTATTGTGTTGAATGAATCACTGCTCTAACGTTCGTATTCTGGCCAGTTTTTTCCTCAACTCACTTAATGTTCTACCATACAAATCATGGAACAGTTTTTCTTGTTGAAGCATACACCCTAACAATTAACTTCTCAAAAGTAATTATGCCAGATACCAACCTCCAGACGACAAAAATGAAAAAAGCACTTGTTGTAGAAGACAATAGTGATATGTGTCTTCTACTTGACATCATGCTTAATGGTAAGGATGTTGAGCTTGATCATGTTAAGAATCTTACTGCTGCCCAGGAATATCTTTTAAAAGAACAGCCACAAATAATAATCCTCGACAACAAACTACCTGATGGATACGGGATTGACTTTATAACCTATGTAAAAAAGAAGTATGCTGGAATAAAGATCATTATGATCTCCGGCTACGATGCTTCAGCAGAAGACGTAGCGCTTGAAAATGGGGCCGACATTTTTTTACAAAAACCCTTTACAAGAGATCAGTTGTACAACTCCATGATGCAACTGTTAAACTGAGCTAAGTTCTCCCACAAACACACGTTATGATAGAAAAACATTCAATTAGTGACAAGGAGGTTTGGCTGAGAATAGATCCAATATCTGTTGAAAGCGAAGATTCTAAAGTTAAACCTATAGAGCATTTTTTGGCAAGCTACTACTTACAAGACCCGGAACAATTTTACAGTACGGAGATACTACTGCTTGATGATGAGGAACAGGTAAAGCTTTTTAAATCGCCGGATGCCGCTTTAGACTATGTGAGAAGGAAACTGGAAGCAGAAATATAGCGGTTTGGGGTTTTCAAAATGCATGTAATATGCGTAAAAGTGCTACCAAAATTTTAAGGCTGTTTTATTTGCTTAAAGTTGATGTGTTCCTTACTTTTATTACCGGATGAGCAAATATCCGTTTGCAATAATTCCTTATTGCGCATTAAGCCCGCAGAAGAGCTTTTCTTAACAGAAAAGCTCTTATTTTTTGCCCTGTCCCCGATAATAAATGACGGCTGCGGTAGCTGCCTGTTACCTAACAAATTAAATACGCCTCTCTGAAAAAGCTTTTGTGTTTTATTATAATCTTAACAACGTACAGCTTGGCTTCAAAATCTATGTGATATTTTCGCGGCGCAACTTTCTTTGAATTTACTGTATATCACCATGCCTTGTTTAGGCATACAAAACCATCGCATTTAAGCATGGCCAACCAGAACGACAAGATTCTGCGCATTCCATTTTTGCGCATGTTTGAAGTAATAAGGCTGAAGAAAAAGGAAATTTCTGCCATTTACTTTTTCGCCATTTTGTATGGTCTTCTTCAACTAAGCATTCCGCTGGGTATACAATCTATTATCAATTTTTTACAGGCGTTTACTTTTAGTACCAGTTTATGGGTGCTTATTTTTTTGGTGCTACTCGGTGTACTGCTTAGTGGCGCCTTGCAGGTATCGCAATTGCGTGTAATCGAGCGCATAAACCAGGAAATGTTCTCACGCTATGGACTTGAATTTGCCTTTCGTATTCCCAAGATGGATATGAAGAGCGTAGATAAATACCATATGCCTGAGCAGGTTAATCGTTTTTTTGACACAGTAACTATTCAGAAGGGACTGGGCAAGTTGTTGCTCGATATTCCAACTGCCTCGATCCAGATATTATTCGGTGTCATTTTGCTGTCATTTTATAGCCAGGTGTTCATTGTATTTGGCGTATTGTTGTTGCTTATCCTATTTCTTATCATCCGTTTTACCAGCACCAACGGACTATCCACCAGCCTGCTTGAAAGCGATTATAAATATAAAATGGCAGGCTGGCTGGAGGAGATGGCCCGGGCATTTAAAACGTTTAAGTTTAGTAACCTAAATAACCTGCACCTTAAAAGAAGCGATGAGTATATTGAAAAATACCTTGACGCACGAACACAGCATTTTAATGTGCTATTGGTGCAATATTGGTCACTCATAATTTTCAAAGTACTTATTACGGCAGCCATGCTGATTGTAGGTTCGTTATTGGCAATTAACAACCAAATAAACCTCGGTCAATTTGTGGCAGCAGAAATTGTAATAATAATGATCATGGCTTCCGTTGAGAAGTTCATCTTTAGCCTCGATAATGTTTATGATCTGCTAACGAGCGTAGAAAAAATTGGAAAAGTGTTGGACCAGCCACTTGAACAAAGCGGGTCAATTATTTTGCCTGCTTCTACTGTCGGGCTGGATATAAAGGTTAATAACCTCAATTTTGGCTTTTCAGAAGATAAACTGGTCTTGAAAAATGTAAGCTTTCATATCCCCGCCGGGGCCAAAGTTTGCCTGGTGGGCGAAGAAGGTGCAGGCAAAAGTATGCTGTTGAGAATGCTCACCGGAAGCTTTCACGATTTCTCAGGTTCTATTCTTATAAATGATATTCCCTTAAACAACTTTAAGCAAAGCACAATTCAACAACACGTAGGCCTGATTATTAGTGAACAGGATATTTTCCAGGGTTCTTTGCTGGATAACCTTACTATGGGATGCGCTGATTACTCTTTTGAAAGATTAACTGAATTAAGCCGACTAACGGAACTTGATCAATTTTTAGCCAACTTACCGGATGGGTTCTCTACGCAGCTTGATGCAGCAGGTAAACGTCTTGGAAAGTCAACTATTCAGAAAGTATTGTTGGTACGGGCAATGCTTATGAGACCGAGAATGTTGCTTTTTGAAAATCCCTGGTCATCACTTAACCAGAATGCAGTAGCAGTTCTTCAGCAATACCTGCTGCAGGATTTAATACAAACTACCTGTGTTATAGCAACTAACGATCAGGAATTTGCAGCTAAATGTGATTTTATTATGGTCATGGAAAAGGGAACAGTGCGGTCGTTTGGTAAACCTGCAGACATTATTCAATAATGAATAACGTGGCTGGGGATGCCGGAGGCAATTTTCAACTGTATCAAGGGAGTTATCCCAAAAAAAATTATTTAGTAGCATGCGAATACTACAAGAACTTGTGTTGAAAGAAAACGGCTACACATTTAAAAGCCTTGACAAGATTTACTACAGTGGATATGGCCGCAGGTTAAAACTGTGGATAGTCGGTTTTCTTGTATTGTTGGTACTCACCGTTTTTCTGCCCTGGACCCAAAATATACGCTCTACCGGAACGGTGACCACATTGTTCCAGGAGCAACGGCCACAACAACTCATGTCAGTAAATCCTGGTAAAATAATTAAATGGTTTGTAAAGGAAGGTGACTATGTGAAAAAGGGCGACACCCTTATACAATTGGCCGACATTAAAGACGATTACCTTGATCCTAATCTGGTGGGTCGAACGGAAGAACAGCTTGTAGCAAAAAAACAAAAAGCTGAATTTTATGTAGATAAAGTGGAAGCTACAGACAACCAGATTACTGCTATGGAAGCTGGAAGGGAACTTAAAATAAGCTCGCTGCGTAACAAGCTCGAGCAACTGAGGCGCAAAATTCAAAGCGACTCGGCTGAGTGGCAAGCTGCCATTATAGATCAAAATATTGCCAAGCTACAATACCAACGTGCTAAAGAAATGCTGGACCAGGGAATTATCTCCCTTGTAGATTTCGAACGTAGAACAGCCTCTTTTCAAAAAGCACAAGCATCACTTACCGAAAAGCTGAACAAGTACCAAAATACTACCCAGGACCTTGTAATAACACAAATAGACATTAGCAATGTGCAGCAGGATGTGGCGGAGAAAGTGATGAAAGCCCGTGGCGAACAGGCCAGTGCACAAAGCGACCGTGCAGGTACCATTGCAGAAGTTGCCAAACTGGAGAATCAGGTACAGAATTATCGTATTCGTGGTTCGCAACGTTGGCTGATTGCACCACAGGACGGACAAATTATTAACGCAGCAAAAGCCGGGATAAACGAGATTGTAAAAGAAGGTGAAATGATAGTACACATTGTGCCCGACCAGGTGGACTATGCTGTAGAACTGTTTGTGAAACCATTTGACCTTGTGCTGGTGGATACAGGGCAAAAAGTACGTTTTGTTTTTGATGGGTATCCAGCCATTGTATTCTCAGGGTGGCCTTCGGCTAGTTCAGGATCTTTTGGGGGTAAAGTGATAGCTGTAGAAACCAACCGTAGCACAAACGGACTGTTTCGATTGCTGGTGGTTGAAGATCCCCGGGACAGACCCTGGCCACCTGATTTGAAGATGGGTACAGGTGCAGTTGGTTTTGCATTATTAAAAGATGTTCCGATTTGGTATGAATTATGGCGAAACCTCAATGGTTTTCCGCCTGACTTTTATAAGCCTTCTGCTTCAGAAAAAAAAGATAAAGCGTAATGGTATTCCCGATAGGCCTTCGGTCATTTCGTTTAATGTTTCTGCCGCTGCTTTTTACCTGCAGTGTTTCACAGGCCCAGCAAGTGCCCCGGGTGCTTACGCTCAACAATGTGCTTGATATCGTACGCAAGTTTCACCCCGTTGCACGGCAAGCCAATCTTTTCATCGAGAATGCACAGGCAGAACAACTGGCTGCAAGGGGTGCATTCGATCCTTCGTTTTACGTTTATAATGAGCAGAAGACCTTTGATGGTAAGAATTACTATTTCTATACCAATCCCGAATTGAAAATACCTACATGGTACGGGGTTACATTAAAAGCTGGCTTAGAAAATAATGGAGGCGAAAGGTTGATGAACGAGACCACTGCCGGGCGAAGCAGTTATGCTGGTATAAGTTTCCCCTTACTTAAAAACCTTGCATTGGATAGCCGCCGTGCAGTGCTTGAGCAGGCAAGAATTTTTTTACGACAAAGTGAAGCAGATCGCCGGGATGTGTATAACAACTTACTGTTCGACGCTGCTGAAGCTTACTGGGAGTGGGTGAGAGAGTACCAGGTGTTCCAGGTAGTATCTTCGGCCGTAAACATAAATGAGCAAAGGCTACGTTTGGTACGCAGCTCTTTTTTAGGTGGCGATCGTGCAGCCATCGACACGATAGAAGCATTAACTCAATTACAAAATTTCCAATTTCTTCAAAGTGAAGCCCTATACAGATGGCAGGCTACTGCTTTAAACTTATCAAATTTTTTGTGGCTAAACGATCGGGAGACCTTCTCGCTCACTACTGCTATTGTTCCGGATAGTGCATGGAACGTAGTGGATGTACAGCTTTATCCATTGCCGATTGTGCAGGATGTGGTGGCAAGAGCTTTGGCAGCCCACCCAAAATTACAATCTCTTGATGCCAAGCTGGATGTGCTTGAAGTAGAACGCAGGCTTAAGTGGCAAAGCCTGTTGCCAACACTCAACATCAACTACAATTTTTTGAATAAAGGATACGAGCCATGGAAAGGCATAGGTCAAAACCTGCTGCAGAATAATTACAAATATGGTTTTGAAGTAGGTATGCCTTTATTGCTACGGCAGGCGCGGGGCAACTATAAAATTGCAGGTATGAAAATCAGGAACACTACGCTGGAACAAGACCAAACGCGGGTAGAGATAGAAAACAAAGTACAGGATTACTACAACCAGGTGCTTACCCTGCGCCAGCAGGTAAAATTATTTGAAGACGCATTGAAGAATTATATACGGCTGCTTCGCGCCGAAGAAGTGAAGTTTTCGATCGGGGAAAGCAGCCTTTTTCTGCTAAACACCCGTGAGAACAAAGTGTTGGAAACTACCCAAAAATTAGTGGAGTTAAAAACAAAATTCTTTAAAGCCCAGGTAGCCTTACAATGGGCAGGCGGTTTGCTAGAATAAGGTATTGTTTTGACGGGAGCCACTCTTCTTTCCCGCTATTCATTGTTTTTGATGAAGTCTGCTATTTTCGTTCACTTCTATCGAGCCCAACCAAAGCATATGGAAAAAATTGTACTTACTTCTGCCCGGATCGAAGCAGTTAAAAACGACGGTTTTGTAATCGTCGGGAATTTTTGCAGCAGAGCTGAGGTAGAGAAGCTGTATCATTCGGCGGTTAAAGACCAGACATAGGAAAAGAACGCGGTTGATCTAAATGACTAGAGTGGAAAAAAACGCGTTTGTTTTTATGGTTTACTCCTTGAAACGACGTGTTCGGTTACTTTATACGTAGTGAGTGATTGATAAAATGCATAGTTCTTTACTCCACAGCAAAGCCCTGTTCAGTACTGCAGAGGAATTTAGCCAGCTTGAAATAGTAGGCGCTATCATCCACCACGGGGAATAGTAGAGCAGGCGCTTATCACTTTTCATGATTTTTTGGTTGAACTCCAAGTCCAGTACACTGCTACTCAAATCGTTTTTCATCTTTTAACGAATGGTTACTTCTAAAAGGAAAATGCCTGTTTGTATTATATTACCTTTGCAAAAATATTGAATGACTACATTGTGGGATTTGGAGGTGGTAGATTAAGTGGCTCAAAAGGGTAGGGAATGGCGCGAAATCACATTGTAGTTATAAGTTCAATGTAAACAGTAATAATCATGATTACAGTTTCAAATAATGCTAAAGAATACATATCGCAGCAAATGGCTGACGAAAACTTTAGTACAGATAGTTTTGTTAGGGTTGGTGTTGAGGGTGGCGGGTGTTCCGGCTTGTCGTACAAAATGCATTTTGATACCGAACTTAAGGCAGGTGATGAGGTGTTTGAGGACAACGGGGTAAAAGTGGTGGTGGATCTTAAAAGCATGCTTTACCTCTACGGTACTGAATTAGACTATTCCGGAGGCTTAAATGGAAAGGGGCTGGTGTTTAATAACCCAAATGCCTCGCGGACTTGTGGATGCGGCGAAAGTTTTGCCGTGTAATTGTAACAGCAAATAAATACAGCGAATGGAAACAAGTGATCAAATTATACAGGACATTACTACACAGGAGTACGAATACGGTTTCGTAACTGAGATAGAAATGGACATGGCGCCAATTGGTCTTTCAGAAGTCACTGTCGAATTTATCTCAGAAAAGAAAAACGAACCGGAGTGGTTGCTCAAGTGGAGGATGAAGGGCTACGATTCATTTTTGAGGCAGGAAATGCCGAGCTGGCAAAATTTTGAAATGCCGGCGATGAATTTCCAGAATATCTCCTATTATGCAGCACCAAAAAGTAAGGCCAAATACGAGAGTATAGACGAAGTAGATCCTGAACTATTGGCTACTTTCGAAAAACTGGGTATACCATTGAATGAGCAAAAAGTGCTTGCCGGTGTGGCGGTGGATTATGTGTTTGATAGCATATCTGTAGCCACCACTTACAAAGAAAAGCTGAATGAGCTGGGTATTATATTTTGTTCATTTGGTGAGGCGGTGCAAGAGCATCCTGACCTGGTGAAAAAGTACCTTGGCTCTGTTGTACCTCATTCTGATAATATTTTCGCCTCTTTAAATACGGCAGTATTTTCAGACGGGTCGTTTGTGTATATTCCTAAAGGGGTACGTTGCCCCATGGAGTTGTCAACTTACTTCCGCATCAATGCGCAAAATACCGGGCAGTTTGAGCGCACCCTTATCATAGCTGATGAAGGAAGTTATGTAAGTTACCTTGAAGGATGTACTGCACCCATGCGCGACGAAAATCAATTGCACGCTGCGGTGGTGGAACTAATTGCCCTTGAAGGTGCCGAAATAAAGTACTCCACCGTTCAAAACTGGTACCCCGGCGATAAAGATGGAAAAGGTGGTATTTACAACTTTGTAACAAAGCGCGGCGTTTGTAGGGGAGCAAATTCAAAAATCTCCTGGACACAGGTGGAAACCGGTTCGGCCATTACCTGGAAATATCCCAGTGTTATCTTGCAGGGCGATAACTCCACAGGTGAGTTTTACTCTATTGCAGTTACAAAAAATAAGCAGGTTGCTGATACAGGCACCAAAATGTTTCATATAGGTAAGAATACAAAGAGTCGGATTATCTCTAAGGGAATATCAGCAGGCCATAGTAATAACAGTTACCGGGGATTGGTACAGATGGGCCCTAAGGCTGACAACGCACGAAATTTTACCCAGTGTGATTCTTTGTTGCTTGGTGCTGAGTGTAGCGCCAACACCTTTCCGTATATAGAAACGAAGAATGCAACCGCCATGCTTGAGCATGAAGCCACAACATCTAAAATTGGAGAAGACCAAATATTTTACCTGAACCAAAGGGGTATTGATACAGAAAAAGCAGTTGCATTAATTGTGAATGGCTATGTAAAAGAGGTTTTAAACCAATTGCCTATGGAATTTGCCGTAGAAGCTCAAAAACTATTATCTATTACCCTGGAAGGAAGCGTGGGTTAAACTAAAAACGAACAGGAACAATGTTGAACATTAAAAATTTACATGCACGGGTTGAGGAAAAGCAAATATTGAAGGGAATTAACCTTACGGTAAATGCAGGAGAAGTGCATGCGATAATGGGCCCAAATGGTTCAGGAAAAAGCTCATTGGCGTCGGTACTTGCAGGCCGCGAAAATTACGAGGTGCTTGAAGGTGAAGTGGACTTTGATGGCAAAGATTTGCTTGATATGTCGCCTGAAGACCGTGCACGCGAAGGCTTATTTATGGCCTTTCAGTACCCCATTGAAATACCCGGTGTATCCAATATCAATTTTCTTAGAACGGCTTTAAATGAGATAAGGGCCTATCGTAAACTGCCCGCCTTAGATGCAAAACAATTTTTGCGGTTAAGTAAAGAAAAGCAGCAGCTTGTTGAGTTTGATGCTAAACTGGTCAACCGTTCATTAAATGAGGGCTTTTCAGGCGGCGAAAAAAAGCGGAACGAGATTTTTCAATTGGCTATGCTTGAACCAAAGCTTTGTGTACTTGATGAAACTGATTCAGGCCTTGATATTGATGCCCTGCGAATAGTTTCTAACGGTGTAAACAAGTTGCGGTCTTCCAACAATGCTTTTATTCTTATTACCCACTACCAGCGTTTGCTCGAGTACATAGTACCCGACTTTGTGCATGTGCTATACAATGGACGAATTATAAAATCCGGCCCTAAGGAACTAGCGCTTGAATTGGAGGAAAGAGGATACGACTGGCTAAAAGAGACCTTACAGGAAGAAGCTGTTTAGTAACGGCTTCAAATGGTCCAAATGATTTTGTCAGTCTCTGAAAGCATACACCTGATTAAAACCAGCCGGTGCTTTTCTGTAAACTACAAAAGGGAGACAGTCGCAACTTGAGGAACCTTTCCGCTGTTTTTAACGGCAACAACCATACTTACCATCTAAAGCTACATTGAGGCGGTTCTAGCCATTATCCGCCCAGCCTCAAAGCCTATCATAGCATGATCAATAACATAACAATACCGTTGTACGAAGAATTATTAAGCGACTTCAATAATATAGCCGTCGCCGACGCCGTTACACCCATGCAAAAAGTGCGGCAAGATGGGTATGAGCATTTTAGAAAAAATGGTTTTCCAACCCGCAGAAATGAAGATTGGAAGTATACGGGAATATCTTCCTTTTTACAGGAGCAATACAAAGTGGACGGGCTTTCAAAACAAAACACCATTTCTTCAGCCCTGCTGCAGCAAGCAATTATACCATTGCTCGATTGCTACCAGGTGGTACTAGTAAATGGCCAAATGCAGTCGCAACCGGCAGCGCTGCCCTCATTTGTACATATACACTCAATAAACGAAGCACAACACACCAACAGGCTCAATAAATACTTCGGCAGCATTACCAGCCATGCGTTCCATTTTGCCGCGCTAAACAGTGCCTTGTTTTCAGATGGATATTTTATAGAAATAGATGCCAATTGCATTCTTGAAAAGCCACTGCATATCGTACATGCTTTTACAGCAAAAAACAACCTGTTCATACAGCCGCGCCACCTTGTAGTGGTGCACCGTAATGCAGCAATGACTATTGTGGAATCTGTGGTAAGCGAGAATGAGTCAGCCAAAATAATGATCAATGCGCTTACAGAGATTGTATTGGAAGAAAACGCCCAATTTGATCATTATGCTTTGCAGGTAGCTGGTAGTGGCGCACGGTTAATTAACCAAACGGATGTAAGCCAACGGAGGCACAGCGTGTATAGTAATTACACGTTTTCAATGCCCAAGGCCGATCTGATCCGCAATAATTTGAATATTGCGTTGGATGATGACCAAACGGAAACTCATCTTTTTGGGCTTTACCTTGGCGAAGACCACCAGTTGATAGACAATCATTCCTTTGTAAACCATAAGTGGCCACATTGTAACAGCAATGAAATTTATAAAGGGGTGCTGCTGGATAAAGCAACAGGGGTTTTCAACGGAAAAGTTTTTGTGCAACAAGCAGCTCAAAAGACTAATGCGTTTCAGCAAAACAACAACTTGTTATTAAGCAACAAGGCTACAATTAATACTAAACCACAGCTCGAAATATTTGCCGACGATGTAAAATGTAGCCACGGCGCTACAGTGGGCCAGTTAAGCAAAGAAGCCATGTTTTACCTGCAATCGCGGGGTATAGGAGAGGAGGCTGCCCGTGCACTGTTGGTTAATGCATTTGCCTTTGATGTAACGGAGAAAATCAAGCTGCCGGCACTTGAGCAACACCTCAACCAACTTATAACAAAACATATCCCCGGCAATAAGACCTGATGCGAAACAATAGCGCTTAGATGATGTTATCATAAAGATTACCAGGTTATTTTTGATGGATTGATTGAGGATCTTCACACGTTAAAATCCATTTTAAAAATGGCAGAATTTTTCTTGTTTTTAGCCGTTGTAATAGTTGGGACAACTGTTGCAAAGCCTCATAGCTCTAATGGTTTATTTTCCTCTCTACATGTAAAGTTTACCATTTTCTATTTTTGGTTATGTGTGGGTTTACCTGGTTGAACACCTAAATTTTTGTACATGTTACACGATAGCAACACACTGGCTCCAAAGCGTAAAAAGTTCGATATCGACGCGGTAAGAAGCCTTTTCCCTATTCTACAGACCAAAGTGTATGGAAAGCCGCTTGTTTACCTGGATAATGCTGCTACCACCCAAAAGCCATTGGCAGTTATTCAATCAATTAGCGATTACTATGCGGGTTACAACAGCAATGTGCACCGCGGGGTACACCACCTTAGCCAGGTAGCTACCGATGCCTTTGAGGAAACCCGCAGAAAGGTACAGGCGTACATAAATGCTGCACATGAGCATGAGATAATCTATACAAAAGGCACTACAGAAAGCATAAACCTGGTGGCCAGTTCGTTTGGCAAAAGGTTTATTAAGCCAGGCGATAGCGTAATCATCTCTGCTATGGAGCACCATAGCAACATCATTCCCTGGCAGCTAATGTGTGAAGACAGTGGAGCAGAATTGAAAATAATTCCTATAGATGAACGTGGTGAGTTGATGATGGATGCCTTTGAGGAGATGCTGGATGAAAAAGTAAAACTGGTGTCGGTAACCTTTGTTTCCAATACACTTGGCACCGTTAATCCCATTAAAAACATCATTGACCTTGCACATAGCAAAAACATTCCGGTAATGGTTGATGCTGCGCAAGCCATCCAACATATTGGTATAGATGTACAATACCTGGATGCAGATTTTCTTGCCTTCTCCAGCCACAAAATGTTTGGACCAACAGGTGTGGGTGTTTTGTACGGTAAAGAGAAGTGGCTGAATGAAATGCCGCCCTATCAGGGTGGTGGCGAAATGATAAAGACCGTTTCATTTAAGAAAAGTACCTACAATGTGCTGCCCTTTAAATTTGAAGCAGGTACGCCAAACATTGCTGATGTCATAGGACTTGGTGCAGCTATCGATTTTATTAACCAAATAGGACTGGAGAATATTCGCGAAAGAGAACAGGAACTGATACAATACGCAATGGATCAACTTTCTGGCATAGATGAACTTCGATTTATTGGCTTAGCAAAAGAACGGGCTGCTTCTATCTCATTTCTTGTAGGTAAAACCCATCCGTTTGATGTGGGCGAACTGTTAGACAAGCAAGGCATTGCCATACGAACAGGCCACCATTGTACGGAGCCACTTATGGACTTTTTTGGTATACCTGGTACCGCGCGGGCTTCATTCGCTTTTTACAACACTTTCCAGGAGATTGATCAATTGACTGCAGGCGTAAAGAAAGCAGCTATGTTGCTGGGTTAAGCATGCCATTATGACGATACAAGACAAACAGGACGAGATTATTGCAGACTTTGCGTTGTTTGATGATTGGATGGAGAAGTATGAATTCATCATTCAAATTGGTAAAGACCTGCCGGTAATAGCCGACCAATATAAAACGGATGACAACCTAATAAAAGGCTGCCAATCGCGGGTGTGGCTGCATGCGGATTATACTAATGGCATACTCACATTTACTGCCGATAGCGATGCCCTCATTACCAAAGGCCTGGTGAGTATGGTAGTGCAGGTGCTATCAGGCCATACCCCGCACGAGATAGCACATGCAGATATTTATTTTGTTGAAGCAATAGGGCTAAGTAGCCACCTTTCACCCACCCGTAGCAATGGCCTGCTTTCTATGCTAAAGCAAATGAAAATGTACGCGGTTGCTTACCTTTCTAAAACCCTGCAATAACCATGGAACCGAACCTACGCGACAAAATAGAAGAGGTATTACAAACCGTTCACGATCCCGAAATACCTGTAAATATTTGGGAATTGGGCCTGGTGTACGAGTTAAAAGTAGACGAGGGAAAAGTTTGGATAAAGATGACTCTTACCGCACCTGCCTGCCCCGTAGCCGGCGAAATTATCAATGAAGTACAAAATAAGGTTGAAGGCGTAGAAGGAGTAAAGGAAGTACACGTTATGCTCACATTCGATCCGCCCTGGACGAGAGATATGATGAGCGAAGAAGCACGGCTGGAGCTTGGATTTATGTAACACGAAGGGTGTAGTTGTTATTAAAGAACATTCATCGACCACCGGATATAATCACCGTTTTGCGTCCATCTTCCAATTACAATTCAAAATTGTTGACGTAGAGTTTTTTTGGGAACCAACAGTCGTATTTCATTGCTTCATCCTTGCGTCGCACCCTTGTACTATCTGTAATTCTATTCAGCATTTTATAAACAGCCAACAACTCCACCTTTTACCTAATACCTCACATACCTGACACCTGACACCTTCTCCCATGTACACCGAACTCCATGTTACCTCCAATTTCACTTTCCTGCGCGGGGCCTCGCACCCGGATGAATTGGTGCAGCAAGCTGCTGACTTGGGCCATAACGCCATAGCCATTACCGACCGCAATACGCTGGCCGGCATTGTACGTGCCCATGCAGCGGCAAAGCAGGCAGGCACCAGGATTATTGTGGGTTGTCGCCTGGACCTTTTGGATGGGCCCAGCCTGCTGGCATTGCCGGTAAACAGGTCGGGGTACACCCAACTAAGTAACCTGCTCACAAAGGGCAACCTGCGCGCCGAAAAAGGAGAATGCCACCTGTATAAAGCCGATGTGTTTGCGTGCACGGGACACATGAAATATATCATGCTTCCACCGGATGAGCTTCAGCCTGATTTTACGCTTGATCCGGCTTTTGAATTGGCATTGCAGGAATACAAAAAGGTGTTTAACCATGATCTCTACCTTGCCGCTGCGCGGCGATATCATGGCGACGATAGCAAATACCTGTATCGCCTGGCACAACTGGCAGATAAATGGAACGTGCCTTTGGTAGCCACCAACGATGTACATTATCACACCCCGGCACGCAGGCAACTACAGGATGTAATGACCTGCATTCGCGAAAAATGCACCATCTATACCGCCGGTTTTCGCCTGCACCCCAATGCCGAGCGGTACCTGAAACCGGCCGAAGAAATGAACCGGCTTTTTATGCATTATCCCGAGGCTATTTCCCGTACACAGGAGATTGCAGCAGCCTGCCAATTCTCGTTGAACGAGTTGGTGTATGAGTATCCGGAAGAGATAACAAGTGAAGGACGCACCCCGCAGCAAGAGCTTACATTTTTAGCCTGGGAGGGCGCAAAAGAAAAGTTTGGCGTGCCCCTGAACGACAAAACGGTGGCTGCAATTAACCACGAATTGCATTTTATTGAGCAGATGAATTATGCAGCGTATTTTCTTACGGTGTATGATATTGTGCGCTTTGCAAGAGAACAGCATATCCTCTGCCAGGGGCGTGGTTCGGCGGCCAATTCTACCGTTTGTTATTGCCTCGGTATTACCTCTGTTAACCCCGAAAAGTTTGACCTGTTGTTTGAGCGTTTCATCTCATCGGCCCGCAACGAGCCACCCGATATTGATGTGGATTTTGAGCACGAACGGCGCGAAGAAGTAATGCAATACATCTACCAAAAATATGGCCGCGACCGTGCCGCCATTGTGGCCACCGTAACCCAGCAACACCAAAAAGGTGCCCTGCGCGATGTGGGCAAAGTCATGGGTCTTTCTGTGGATACCCTTAACCGCTTGTCGTCATCCATTTGGGAGTTTACCGACGAATGGTTTGAAGGCAAACGCCTAACCGAGCAAGGCCTGAACCCCGGCGATGCGCACCTGCAAAAAGTTTTGCAGCTCACCAAAGAATTTATGGGTTTTCCGCGCCAGTTGGGGCAGCATACGGGTGGCTTTGTTATTACCAAAGGCAAACTCTCGGACCTGTGCCCCATACTGAATGCCCGCATGCAAGACCGTACCTGCATAGAGTGGAACAAAGACGATATAGATGCCCTTGGCTTTATGAAGATTGATGTGCTGGCCCTTGGCATGCTCACCTGTATTCGCAAGGCTTTTGACCTGGCAAAAACCCACTACGGGCTGGACCTTACCCTTGCAAACATTCCGCAAGACGATGCCAAAGTATACGAGATGATTAGCCATGCCGATACCATTGGGGTGTTTCAAATTGAGAGCCGTGCCCAGCAAAGTATGCTGCCCCGCTTACGACCCAATTGCTTTTACGACCTGGTGATAGAAGTGGCCATTGTGCGCCCCGGACCTATACAGGGCGATATGGTGCATCC
>MWWF01000100.1_pt1 | contig 14955 bp, 16 predicted proteins | sample 1047351 | NCBI WGS metagenome assembly MWWF01 (sample SAMN06349970, study PRJNA376086) | soil metagenome | isolation source: MGM-3 sample Antarctic (ecotone) soil | place: Antarctica
AACGAAGATAAAGGCGAAATATTTTTAGACAATGAACGAATTGATAAACTTAAAGGAAAAAAATTAGCTTCATTTAGAAATACTCATATTGGTTTTGTTTTTCAATTCGCAGTGGCGCCCCTATTGAAGTTGTAGAGAACCTGCAGGAGTTGGAAGATGAAGGCGGTGAAATTTATGAAGGGCTTGAAGATATTTGGCCTGATTATCCAAGCCAGGAAGATTTCTTTTTTAATGAAGATGAATATTAAGTGATAAGTTTTAAGTGATAAGTAATAAAGTAGCCGTTCAGAGATGTGCGGCTTTTTTGTGCAGGAAAAATTAAAAAGAAAAGATTTATATATTCGAGTTCCCCCTCTTTTGGAGAGGGGTTGGGGTGAGGCCTTACTTTATTTCCACCGCAAGCAAATTCTCCTTTTCCAAAAAAGCTTCAAGTTCGTCGCCTACTACACATTCGCCAACCCCGGCAGGTGTGCCTGTAAAAATAAGATCCCCAATATTTATTGAGAAGTAGTTTGTGATATTGGCGACTATCTTATCAAAACTAAAGATCATATCCCCCGAATTGCCAATTTGCACTACCTCTTTATTTTTTTTAAAAGAAAAGTTTACGTTTTTTTTATTGAGTGCCGGAGTTATGGCAATAAATTTTCCCACTGCTGCAGAGTTATCAAAAGCCTTTGCTTTTTCCCAGGGAAGGCCCTTTTTCTTTAACTCGTCCTGAATGTCCCTTGCGGTAAAATCAATGCCAACTGTTATTTCATTGTAATAGCTACCTGCATGTTTTTCCTGGATGTATTTTCCATTTTTACTCACACGCAATACTAATTCACATTCATAATGAAGTTCGTTGGTAAATTCAGGATAATAAAAAGGAGTATGATTTTGAAGTAGTGCGCTCTTAGGCTTCATAAAAATAACGGGCTCAGTCGGCACCTCATTACCCAATTCCTTGGCGTGATCAATATAATTTCGCCCGATACAAAATATTTTCATAGAATGCAGTTTTAGCTTGTTACGAGGGTAAAGTAACAAAAATATATAAAATTCGCGTTAGCTATAAGTAGAAAAAAGGCAATAGCTTTTACTGTATTTTAAAAGATAAGTTATTTACAATACTCATTGTTTTATCAATACCAACAGCAGCAAAGCTTTCAATAACTTCAATGCATTTTTCTATTTTAATTTTTACAACAGGCATTTCTTCTTTCAGCCATTTATTAAGTACAAATTCTACCTGCATCCCTTTTGGAAAATTGTTGCCAATGCCAAAACGAAGTTTAGGATATGTATCAGTGGCTAAAATATTTTGAATATCTCTTAAACCGTTGTGCCCTGCATCACTACCACTTTTTCGTAAGCGGAGTTTATCCAACGGCAGTGCCAGATCATCAACAATGGTTAAGGAATTTTCTATTGAAATTTTTTCTTTATCCATCCAGTATTTTACTGCCCTTCCGCTAAGGTTCATATATGTAGTTGGCTTTATGCAAATAATTATTTTGCCCTTCCATTTTATTTCTGCTACATCTGCCAGGCGGGATGATTGAAAAAAACCACTATGTTTTAATACAAATGCTTCTGCCACATCAAAGCCTATGTTATGGCGTGTGTGCGCATATTCGTCACCAATATTACCGAGACCTATGATAAGAAATTTTGACATACAGAGGCGAAGATAATAATCATACATTTGTTTTATGGAAAAGACATGGCCCCTATATGCAAAAATTACTATTCTCATACTTTTAGTATACCTCGTATTTTATGGATTGTATATTGGCCAGGATATTCTGGCACCTCTTGGATTTGCTTTTCTTTTTGCTGTTTTATTACGGCCCCTGGAAAAAAGGTTTATTAAATGGCGTGTACCAAAAATTTTGGCAATTGTAATTACATTGGTGATAGCAATTTTATTTGTTGCCGGGCTGGTTACTTTTTTATCGAAACAGATAGCCTCTTTTGTAGATGATATCCCGGCCATTAAACATAATTTAAATAGCCTGTGGACACAGTTTCAACATTGGATTAGTTCCACATTCAATTTATCAAGAGCAGAGCAACAAAACCTTATTAAAAAGGCTACATCCGAAAGTAATCCGGTAAGTACGCTTGGTGCTATTACAACTTCCCTTGCAACTGTGATCATCATACCCGTATATATCTTCCTTTTTCTATATTACCGAACACTGTTATTGCGTTTTATTGTTGAATTATTTGATGGAAAACACCATGAAAATGTTTTGAATGTCATTCAGGAAATACGATATGTGGTGCAGCATTATATAACCGGTTTATTAACTGAAACAGTTATTGTAGCCGTTCTTAACATTATAGGTTTATTAATTATAGGCGCTCCTTTTGCCATTTTGCTTGGTCTTATTTCTGCTATACTTAATCTTATCCCTTATATAGGAGGATTGGTAGCACTTGTTCTTACGGCATTAATAATATTTACTAATACCTCATCAATTAGTATGGCAACCTATTCAATTGTTGTTTTTCTGGTTGTTCAGTTCATAGATAATAATTTTCTTGTACCCCGCATCATAGCATCGCGGGTTAAACTTAATGCGCTTATCTCAATTGTAGGGGTACTTATTGGCGGAGCCTTGTGCGGTATCAGCGGGATGTTTCTGAGTATTCCTGTTATAGCCATTTTTAAAGTGATATTTGATAAAATAGAAGATCTGCAGCCTTGGGGAAAGCTAATGGGTGATGATATACCATCTTCACCTGTTCTGAAAAATGTTTTTAAACGAAAGCGCAAGGCAGTTAGTGAATCAAAAACCTAATATTAAAACAACTTGCCATTAGTATTTAGAAAATATTTTGAGTTATCGTTTTGGATAATCTCTTTAATCTTATTGGCTTTAATGCCCCCTTCAACTGATCCCCATTTTTCTTTATGTGTTCTTAAATTGATCGGCATTAATTTTTGCCCAGGGTGTGGCCTTGGTCATTCTATCAGCTATTTATTTCATGGAAACATCCAAGCTGCTTATACATCTCATCCTCTTGGTATTTTCGCAATTGTCATAATTCTATTAAGGGTATATAAATTATCAGAGATACATTTATTTTCAAAAAACAAAAATAATAATTATGCAATACGACAATAATCCCGGTGCTATTAATAATATTTTTTTAAAACATCTTTACGATGTTACCCCCGAGGAATTGGTAACTATCAATTCCCGAACAAAAGGTTTTAGTGATGAGGAGCTTACACATTTCTGCATGATATACCGGTCAAAAAGAAAAGATCCTCAAACCATTTTATTATTATCCTTGTTGGGCCTGGTTTTTATTGCAGGTATTCACCGGTTTGTATTAGGACATACAGGCATGGGGATATTATATTTTTTTACAGGTGGCTTGTGTTGGATAGGCACAATAGTAGATGCAGTAAACCATAAATCACTTGCCATGGAATATAATGCTAAAATGATAACCGAAACTTTATCGATGCTGAATATGATAAGGAGATAATAATTGTCAGCAGCGGCAAAATTTAAAGTCAATTCAAACATGTATAAACATCTTTTATTCTTGATTTTTTTGCTTATATGCAAAAATAATTTTGGTCAAGTTCCCGGAGATTGGGGGGCATTCAACCAACGCATTGATGCGACACCTTACTTAGGAAAAAATTTTAAATTAGAAGCAGCAGTCAAAGTAAAAATCATCGATAGTTCTGCTGAAGGAGAAATATGGACAAGAGTTGATAAGACCGATAATAAAATGGGATTTTTTTATAACATGATGGACAAACCAATCAGGTTAAACGAATGGAAAATTTATTCGATCAAAGGAAAGATAGATAAGAATGCTCAGTGGTTATACTTTGGAGGTTTGTATCACCGCAAAGGAGTTTATTATTTTGATGATTTTAAACTTTTTATCGAAACTGAAAAAAATAAATGGCAACAAATTAATTTACCCGATGATAATTTTGAAGGTGATACTTCAGTAATAAATAAAACATGGAGATTTCTGCAAAAACGAAATGGTTTTAATGCAGGCGTAACAAATGATGATTTTTTTAAGGGAGAAAAGTCTTTTAAGATTGATGGCGCCACATTTATACCTGCAAAAACTTTTGGTAATAATTCAGATGCAGGAAAATATGCTGATGTAAATGGAATTAAAATTTATTATGAAACCTATGGCAGCGGCGAACCGCTTTTATTATTACATGGCAACCGAAGTCCGATAGTTACATTTTCCAAACAAATTCCTGAGCTATCAAAATATTTTAAAGTGATTGCTCTGGATACAAGAGGTCAGGGCAAATCAACGGAAGATGGCAAAACCTATACCTACGACCTGTTTGCACAAGATATGAATGCATTGCTTGATCATCTAAACTTAGATAGCGTAAATATTTTGGGATGGAGTGATGGAGGGAATACAGGATTGATTATGGCAATGAAATACCCCAAAAAAGTAAAGCGACTCGTTACCATGGGTGCTGATGTTTTTATTGATAATACGGTTGTTGATAAATGGGTTTTTAAAGAAGTAAAGCAGCAATTGAAAGAATATAAAAAAGATACTTCTTATGCTTCCAAAAATAATTGGCGATTGGCTAATCTTTTAATCACTGAGCCCAATCATACTTTTCAGGAATTAAAAAATATAAAATGTCCTGTTTTAGTTATGGCAGGTGAAAAAGACATTATAAAAGAAGGTCACACAAAAGGCATTGCTGCAAATATTCCTAAAGGCAGGGTGATGATTATGCCGAAAGAAACGCATGATTTTCCATCAGCAAATGCCGCAGCTTTCAATAAAATAGTTATTGATTTCTTAAAGGAAAAGTAATTATCTAACTTTTCTGTTTATTTTATTTACACGAAATTTGCAATTCAATAATTTCAACCAATGAAAAACCTTTTCTTCCTACTTGTTATTTCATACTTCTTACCTCAAACTTCATTAGCCCAGCCCGATCGCTGGCAGCAACGTGTAAAATATGCAATGAATATTGATGTGGATGTTAATACCAATCGTTTTACAGGATCACAAAAGTTAGAATACACCAATAACTCTCCTGATAAATTAACTAAAGTATTTTATCATTTATACTGGAATGCGTTTCAACCCAACAGTATGATGGATGTACGCAGCAGGGAGCTCGGAAAAATATTGATTAATGATAAACTTAATTGGGATACCCGTGTAAAGGATCGTATTTCAAAATTAAATGCTGACGAGATCGGATATCAAAAAATAAAGTCCTTAAAAATGAATGGCGTTAAACAGCCATTTAAATATCATGAAACTATTTTGGAGGTAAATCTTACCAAACCGATTTTACCAAAAAGCAAGGTTATTTTTGAAATGGAATTTGAAGCACAGGTTCCTCTTCAAATCCGCCGCAGCGGAAGGGATAACCCTTCTACACTGGTGCGTTATACCATGACGCAATGGTATCCTAAATTATGTGAATATGATTATGAAGGTTGGCATCCCACTCCTTATATTGCCCGTGAATTTTATGGAGTGTGGGGAGATTATGATGTAAATATTTCAATTGATAAAAATTATGTTTTAGGTGGCAGTGGAAATATTGATAATACTATTACCCCACAATCAGGTAATAAAAAGAAGTGGCATTTTATTGCACCTAACGTACACGACTTTGCCTGGGCAGCCGATCCGGAATATAAACAGTTGATACGCCAGATAACCAATGGTCCCACTATACATGTTATTTATAATGGTGAAGCATCCAGAGTTGCCTTTGATGCTTTGAGCAAAAGTGCAAAAGCAAATTATAATAATGATTTTAATAAATACGCAGCCGATTGGGACAGGCAATGGGATGAGATTGCAGATGGCGCCGTAAAGGTTTATCCATTCATTAAAAAAACTTTTGGGGAATATCCTTATAAACAATATTCTTTTATACATGGCGGAGATGGAGGTATGGAATACCCCAACTGCACTATGCTTGTTGGCCCGGGTTTGGGAACGGCAATTCATGAATGGATGCACAGTTGGTATCAAATGATGTTAGGCACTAATGAGAGTATGTATCCCTGGATGGATGAAGGCTTTACGAGCTATGCTGAGGACCTTGTTTCAAAATTTTATTCAAATAAATCTTCTTTACAATCTTACCAGGAAGCAATAAAAAATGATCCTACCAATAAAAACCTAAGAGCATTTGCTGATTATTTGCCGGAAGATCATGTAGATGCTTATAATGCTTATTTTAACCTGGTTAAAAGTGGCTTAGCAGAACCTCTTACCACCCATGCTGATCATTACAACAATAATTATGCTTATGGAATTAATGCATATTCCAAAGGAGAAGTTTTTTTAGAACAGTTAGGATATATTGTTAGCGCCGATGTTAGAAATAAAATTCTATTGGAATATTATAGGCTTTGGAGGTTTAAACATCCTAATGCTGCCGACTTTATGAAAGTTGCCGAAGATGTGAGTGGATTAAAATTAGATTGGTATAACGAATACTGGATCAAAACCACTAAAACCATTGATTATGGTATTGACAGTTTGTGGGAAGAAGGCGGAGTTTCAAAAATAAGGTTGAGAAGAATTGGAGATATGCCAATGCCTATTGATCTTGAGCTAAATTTTAAAGATGGCAGCAAAGAACTACATTATATACCACTGAGTTTAATGTATGGAGACAAGCCTGCAGAGAATGCTACGCCAAGATATGTTCATGAAGAATGGAGATGGACTCACCCAACTTATATTCTGGAAGTTAAAAGAAAACTCACTGATTTAATGCAAGTGGAGATCGATCCTACAAAAAGACTTGCTGATATAGAACGCAGAAATAATTTACTATTGCTTAAATGGTAGAGCCGGAAATAAAGATTATCAGAGCAACCCGGCAAGATGCAGGGCTTTTATCGCATCTCAGCAAAATAACTTTTGAAGATACTTTTAAAGGTACCTGTACTGATGAAGATATGAAGGGCTTTGTTGAAAATGCTTTTTCCGTTTTTGCTATTTCCGACGAGCTTAAAAATAATGATGATTTTTACTTTATTGCCTATTACAATGATATTGCCGCAGGATATATCAGGTTGAAAGAAGACTATCAGGAATACCCGGCTATAAAGAAATATAAAGCACTGGAATTAAAAAGACTTTATGTACTAAAAGAATATCAGTCAAAAAAGATTGGGGCCGCACTTATGTCGTATGCTTTACAAAAGGCCTCTGAAGAAAATTACCAGGTTCTTTGGTTGGGGGTTTGGGAAAATAATGAAAAAGCAAAAATCTTTTATAAAAAATGGGGCTTTACTGAAACAGGTGATACGCATGATTTTCCCATTGGCAATACACCGCAGACGGATTGTTGGCTTATAAAATTTATTGAAAAGAGCTAACGTATAAAATATATTTTTCTTTAAAAAAGTCTTCAGAAAATATTTTATCAACCCCCCAAACCTTTGGCCTAACACTACTTTCAGAGATCTCGCTTGAAAGATCTCCACCTTTTAAACAAATAAGGCCTGCTATTTTTTTGGGTTGATCCACCGGTTTTTTTTTAAGTAATGGTCGGCTCCAATACCAAAGATCTTTTAATGGTGCAACAGCTCTGGAAATAACAACATCAAATTTTTTGTCTTTTATATCTTCAGCCCTGGTATGTTGTGTTATCACATTAGATAATCCAATGGAACTAACAACCTCGTTAACCACTTTTAATTTTTTATTAATACTGTCTGCCAAATGGAATTTTACTTCAGGAAAAAATATAGCGAGCGGAATGCCTGGGAAACCACCACCGGTGCCAATATCAATAATATCAAATCCTTCATCAAAATCAAACTGTGTTGCAATCGCAAGAGAATGTAATACATGGTGTTCATAAAAATTATCAATATCCTTTCTGGAGATCACATTAATTTTTTCGTTCCATTCAACGTATAGGTCTTTCAATCCGGCAAATTGTTGTAATTGTTTGTCACTAAAATCAGTAAAATATTTTAATAGAATATTCATATTGTCTGAACCATGATTAGGTGGATTACAAGATTTACACGATTAATACACTTTTTACATTAATATCCTTATTTCAATATCATTATAATCCCTTTAATCTCCCCAAATCCTGGTTCAGATACTTTACCTCCAAGTTCTCTCAGGTTTTTTAAATAGGGCTACTGAAAAAATTAAATAATAAAAAAACATCCATATATCAAAAACAAAAAACCAGGGGAACAAATCCTTTTCATCCAGTTTATTCATTGTTTTATAAAAAATAAATGCCTGAACTAACAATCGTAATCCAAAAACAATTAAAGAAAGTTTCCAGCTAAAAAATAGTAAGCTGGCAATGAAAAGCGGATAAAAAACAAAATGCGATAAGGAATATAATCCCAATAAAAATTTATGAATAGCCCGGTAATACCGGCTGGTAGTATAATGGCGGCGCTTTTGTTTCATCCATTCGCTCCATGTTTTAGCCGGTTCTGATAAAGTAAATGCATCTTTATCAATTACAATTTGAGTATTGTTTTTTGTAGCAGCTAAATTTATAAAGAGATCATCATCACCGCTGGCTACATGATTATGAGATGAAAATCCTTTATGCCTGAAGAAAACAGTTTTCTTATAACTCAAATTTCTTCCTACCCCCATATATGGCAAGCCTGCAGCGGCATACGAGAGATATTGCAATGCAGTATGAAACGTTTCCCAACGGATGAGTTTATTCAAAAAACCTTTTTTCTTATAAAAAGCCCCATATCCTAATACTATTTCAGTGTTTTCTTTATAACCTTCCTGCATCTTTTCAATCCAATATTCACTGGCAGGCACACAATCAGCATCAGTCATCAATAGTACCTCATGCTTAGCTGTTTTAATACCAACACTCAAAGGAAATTTTTTACCCGGAATAAATCTTGCTTCCTGTTTCAATTCAACCAGTTGTAATTGCTTAAATGTTCTTTGATATTCTTCCAGAATATATTTGCTTTCATCAAATGAATTGTCATTAATCACAATTACCTCATGGGTGGTACTATATATTTGCACTAAAGACCCCGGAAGATATTTAGCTAAATTTGCAGCTTCATCTCTTGCACAAATAATTACAGAAACAGGATGTGTTTGTGAAATGTTTTTTGGTTTGGATTTATAAAAAGCCAGTCGTAAAAAAAAGAACAGGTAATAAAATATTTGAATGGCAGCAACTACACAAAAAGTATAAAAAAATATTTGGTCTATATAAAGTGATATCATTATAAGGTATAAGTTAAGTCGCGGAAAGTGGCAAAGAAAAAGTAAATGTGGCAAAGAACAATGCTTTGTATTTTTCCTTGATTATCACTGATATCAAAAAAATAAAAATGGCAACTTTACAATTTCAACTTCAGCATACAGATAAAAATTGCAAAGCAAGGGCAGGAAAACTAACAACTGACCACGGGGAGATACTCACGCCTATATTTATGCCTGTTGGTACGGTAGGTAGTGTGAAGGCTGTCTCGCAGCAACAGCTACACCACGATGTTAAAGCTCAAATTATTTTAGGGAATACCTATCATTTGTTTTTACGGCCGGGCCTGGAAGTAATGGAAGCTGCAGGAGGCTTACATAAATTTATGGGATGGGATGAGCCTATATTAACTGATAGCGGAGGGTACCAGGTATTTTCATTGAGTGGTACAAGAAAACTTTCAGAAGAAGGCGCTTTATTTCAAAATCACATTGATGGTAGTAAACATTTATTTACGCCGGAAGTAGTAATGGATATCCAAAGGATTATTGGTGGAGATATTATAATGGCTTTTGATGAATGCCCGCCGGGAGGAAGTGAATACGATTATGCAAAAACATCTATGGAGTTAACTCACAGATGGCTGGATAGGTGTATTAAAAGGTTTGATGAAACAGAAAATAAATATGGCTATTCACAAAATTTATTTCCTATTGTGCAGGGCGGCGTTCATCATGATCTTAGAAAAATTTCTTGTGAATATATTTCTTCTAAACAAGCCACAGGAAACGCTATTGGAGGTTTAAGTGTTGGCGAGCCCACAGAAAAAATGTACGAGATAACAGAATTATGTTGCGATCATTTACCAAAAGATAAACCACGTTATTTAATGGGCGTTGGTACGCCCTGGAATATTTTAGAAAACATTGCGTTGGGTATTGATATGTTTGATTGTGTGATGCCAACCCGTAACGGACGCAATGCAATGCTTTTTTCAAGCAAGGGGGTAATTAATATCGATAATAAAAAATGGGAGAAAGATTTCTCACCCATTGATGACGGCATTGATTGTGAAGTAAGCAATTACTACAGCAAAGCATATTTACGCCATCTTATTAAATCTAAGGAAATATTAGGATTACAAATTGCTAGCATACACAATCTTGCTTTTTATATGGATATAGTTACTAAAGCTCGTGAACATATTACAGCAGGAGATTTTGTTGGGTGGAAGCATGAAATGGTGGTGAGGTGGCAGAAGAGATTGTGAAAAGTTTAATAAAACACTTTCTATATTTATATAACGTCAGTTTGTAATTAATAATATGAAAGCGCTAGTTTTTTTGGTATTTATCTTAAATTCTGCTTATGGCCAAAATCCATACGAAACGGTATTTAAGCCTGAAGTAAAAATTTTGCTTGATAGCGCTTTACCTTTAATGAGATCAGGAAACTTGGAAAAATGTCTTTCTATTTATGAAAAAATACTGCTTATAGATTCTACAAATTTATTGATCTACGGAAATAAAGAATTTTTCGAAAGAAGATTAAAAAAATATGATAAGGCTGTAGAAACAGCAAAACGCATGGTAGAACTTTCGCCAAATGATCCCAATTATTACTTATTAACTGGACTACTATACTACAAGATTGGTGATTCTTTGAATCAAAAAAAATATTTAGAAAAAACAATTAATCTATCAGATAAAATCCTTGATACTTTAAATACCGATGAGAAATATAGAACTGAACGTATTAAACTTCAGAAAGCTCTTGCAATGATTTTTTCCGGAGATGAAATATCAGGCAATAAATTACTATTTAAGCTTTTTAAAGAAGCAAATTTGCCACCGGAAGCCGGAGGTATTTACCCATATTTGAACAAATCTCGAACCGAACTTTTCAAGACTTGGCTTGGTGAAAAATAATATCAATTGTAAATAACACCTTATCCCGTTGCCTATCCGCCCAACAAAACATCTATCCACAAGTTTTAAAAGAATTACAAACCGGCAAAAAAATAACGCACTGGATGTGGTTTATATTTCCGCAAATTGAAGGGCTTGGTCATAGTTCAACAGCAAAATATTATTCAATAAAAAATATTAATGAAGCAAAAGAATATATTCATCATCCAACTCTAGGAAAAAGGTTACTGGAATGTTGCAACATCATTTTAAAAATTGAAAGCAAATCTGTTGAAGATATTCTTGGCTATCCTGATTATTTAAAACTAAAATCATGCATGACGCTTTTTAACTACGCCGTTCCGAAACACAAAGTATTTGCAGATGTTTTAAATAAATACTTTGCAGGTATAGAGGATGAACAAACTATTTCCATTTTACAAAAAATGAAAAACTAATTTCAATCCTGCCTCTTACTTCCGACTTCCTACTTCCTGCCTCTTACCTCACCCCTTATCTTCCTCCAAATCATCATGAGCATCTCCGCCTAAACTATAATAATTATTTTCCTCATCTTCCTCACCAATATCTTCATTAGCATCATCTTCTTCTGAACCCGGCACATCAAGATCATCACCTGTAAAGGCAAGTTCATCTCTTCTTCCAAAGTCAGCATCTTTTGCTCCTAATGCAATAAGATCATCTTCCGTAACATCAGCTTCGGTTCCGGGAACAATGATGTAATCCTCAATATCATCTAAAGGTAACGGTGGTTCATCAGCAGCGGGAATTTTTACTGAATTATCGGGTAGTGCAGAAGAAGTTTGATTGGAACGGGAAAGATTTTCCACATCCACATCAACCCTCTCGGCATCTGGTTGATTTAAGATATCCTCGCTCGCAGGGTAATAAGGGTAACCCGGAAATTCTTTTTCTGCATCCCTATTTTCAGTGATTTTGTTATGTGTCATACTTATGTTTTTATTATAGAGAGAAAATGTTGTGCCGACTTTTCGTTTTTAACTTTTCCACATCTTCTCACGTCCTTTAATACAAATTTTTATCTCATCTTTGTTATATAATCCATTATCACCAAATGCCCTGATGTATTAAATTTTTATCATGAGGAAAATATTTTCAGTATTCATTATTTTTTTATTTTTTTACAGCACTACTTCTGCACAGGGCCAATTATTGATAGTTGAAGGCAAATCCCCTAATCTTTATATAACCCATACAGTAACTGCAAAAGAAAATTATTACAGTGTTGGCAGGTTGTACAATGTTTCACCCAAGGAACTGGCATCTTACAATGGTCTCACATTTGAAAAAGGGTTTACATTGGGACAAATCATTAAAATTCCCCTGGCACCCAACAATTTTTCGCAAGGTGTAGCCCCTACAGAAAACGAAGTGCTTCTTCCCGTTTATCATGTTATGCGCTCAAAAGAAGGATTATATAGGGTTAGCTTAAATTATAATAAGGTGCCATTGGATGCATTAAAAAAATGGAACAAATTATCAGGTGATGCAGTGAGCACCGGAACTAAAATAATTGTAGGTTATTTGAAAGTATTAAAAGATCAATCCCCTCTCGCCACTGAAGGATTAAAGAACAGTCCACCGGATTTAACCATGAACTCAATAGGTGATAAAAAACAAGTTGCAAACCCTGTTAATAGTAATGAGAAAAAAGATGTAGCTACGGTGCAAGAGTCAAAAGAAGCAAAAGCTATTACACAAGAAAAAGCAGTTGATAATCCAAATAATGTAACACCCAGTGGATCTATAAATTTTAATGGAGGTAAATTTAAAACACTATTTACTGATCAAACAAAAAACAGGTCATTACAGAATGAAAACGGCGTGGCAGCCACATTTAAAACGACCAGTGGTTGGCAGGATGGTAAATATTATTGCTTTCATAATACCGCAGTGCCAGGTACAATTATGATGATAACCAACACTGCAAATGGTAAAAGTGTTTATGCTAAAGTGTTAGATGCAATACCTGATATAAAACAAAATAGTGGATTATTAATACGCATCAGCAATTCTGCGGCAGATGAGTTAGGAGCTATTGATAATAAATTTGATTGCTCCATAAGTTATGTAAAATGACCCCATAGTTATCAGGACTTACGACAAGCGTTGTTGTTTTCAAAAATGGTAGCCTCTTAAAAAATCCTGTATAGCAATTCTCTTTTTCCCTTCTAATTGTAATTCTGTTATTGAAATATAGCCATCAATACAGGCGAATTTTAAAAATGTTTTTTTATCTGTTTCAAAATCTCCTGCCGCAATAAAAGGTGGAATAACTTCTTTTTTGGCTGTGTATATTTTTAAAGTTTTATTATTTAAAAAAGTAAAAGCAGCAGGATTTGGCGAAAGGCCACGAATAAGATTAAATATTTCATTCACATTTTTATTCCAATTTATTTTTGATGTTTCGGTAGAAAGTTTGGGAGCATGCAGCTCCCCTTCATTTCCCGATGAAGGAGAAAGCGAAGATTGCGAAATCTCTTTCAAGCTCCCATCAACTAAGCCCTTTACCGTTTTTAGTAAAAGTTCTGCGCCAATTTCTTTCATTTTATCATGTAATTCCCCTGCAGTTTCATCATCACCTATTTTTATTTTTTGCTGCAGTAGAATATTGCCGGTATCAATTTGATGTTGGAGTTTAAAAGTAGTTGCTCCGGTTTCTTTTTCTCCATTAATAATTGCCCAGTTGATTGGCGCTGCACCTCGGTATTGTGGAAGATGGGAAGCATGCAGGTTTATAGTACCCATGACGGGCATATTCCAAACAACTTCAGGCAACATTCTAAAGGCCACTACAATTTGCAGATCAGCATGCAAAGAATTTAATTCCTTTAAAAATTCAGGATTTTTTAATTTTTCAGGTTGTAATATTTTCAATCCCTTTTCAAGAGCAAACTTTTTTATTGCGCTTTGCTGCAAATTTAAACCTCTACCCCCGGGCTTATCTGGCGCAGTTATAACTCCAACAATATTACAGCCTGCCTGCAATAATTTATCAAGTGAAGGCACAGCAAATTCGGGTGTACCCATAAAAACAATCCGGAGATCACTCTTAAATTTGGAAATATTTTTTTCAACCATGAGCAAATGTAAGCGACACCTGTTCTGCCTTTAGGTGTTAGGGAGTAAAATCTTTGTACAGCAAATATTTCTTTCTTATTGTTTTATAATTACTTAAAGCAGGTTCCCAACTTTTTCTTATTTCACTTTCCGATACCCCATCAATAATCTGTTGCATTAAAACATCATTACCTGAAAGCCTGTTAAATGAATTGGTCTTAAGGAAAAATTTATCTTTCCCGGGAAATAATTTATAAGCCTGTATGATCCACTTTAATTGGATTTTATTACCAACTGCTTTTAATACTTGTAGAGGTGTCCCGGATAAATTCCATCCATAACAAATCATATTTTTTTGTTTGGGCTCCTTTGCGCCTTCCATGCTTTGGGGTGTAAAACTAAAAAGGGTTTTGGGCAAAGATGGATGTCCGAAATATTCAAAGGGTTTAGGCGTGCCCCTGCCTTCACTTAAAACTGTACCTTCAAATAAACAGGTTGAAGGGTACCAGTAAATAGATTGAATTTCCGGTAAATTGGGAGAAGGCTTAATTGGCAAAATGTATTTACGATTATGGTCGTAATTTTTACATTTGATAACCAGGAAATGAAAAGGAGTATCCGTGGAGTTTTGTGCATGCATATAATATTCCTGCTTTTCATTTGCTTTTTCACTTAACCATTTTTCGCCGGAGATCATCATTGCATATTCACCTATGGTTAAGCCATATACAA
>MWWF01000101.1_pt1 | contig 14762 bp, 11 predicted proteins | sample 1047351 | NCBI WGS metagenome assembly MWWF01 (sample SAMN06349970, study PRJNA376086) | soil metagenome | isolation source: MGM-3 sample Antarctic (ecotone) soil | place: Antarctica
TCCAATCAATACCTAACTGTTTGGGCACCAAACTTCCTGAGGGTGCAAAGTTTGTTACTACGTGGCTGTAAAGATTCATGTGGTAGTAATCAGGAGCAGAAGCGGAACCATCAAAATCATAAAGCATACCATTTACTACACCTATATCAGCCCAATCATGATTTGCCCCCGTTATTCCATATACCTGGCTGGCGGCTACAGGCACATCTAAAGCATTGAAATCAACTTTCCAAATAATGCTTTTATAGCTGCTTGAACTGCTTGCTTCAATGCCTAAGTATAATGAACCATCATAAAAAGCTGCTGCACCCGATTCAACACCCACATCAAACGTAGGAATAAGGCTTGTGATATCATTCAGCACAATACCAAACGTATCTACATTATAATCGTACCGGCGAAGCGTTTTATTTGAAGCATCTGTGGTGCCTGCTGCTCCTGTTAAACTATACACATAATACAGATAATGCTTAACCGGGTCATACGCCATAGAATTAATATTTGTATGGCCCGGATCTGTAAACATAAACTTTGCCTTACCGGTAGCCGGATCTACAAAGTAAACATTGTTGTTTCTAACAGAGATTACATACCCCGGCTGATTGGTATATGGTTTTGATACCAGGAAAAAATTACTGCTAAAAGCCCCGGCTGAACATGCTGAAATATCAGATAGCCAAAAGCTGCCGTCTTCTCTTCCCCCTGCGGGGCCGGTACTTTTAGTTCCTGTTTGTGAAGTTGTTACAGTAAAACTGTTTACTGAGCCTACAATTAAAACGTTTATTGTACCATCAGTTGATGCATCAGCAATGGCAGTTGTTGCCTGTGCAGTAATAGAAGCAGATGAAGTTCCATTACCTACAGGGGACAAAAGTGCTGTGCCTGATAAAGTTGTTATGGTAATGACACTACCTGCATTTGAATTGATAGCAACCTTTTGATTATAGTCAATATCGTAAATAGAAAATCGTACACTATCAACTATACTTTGAAAAGAAAAACCGATGGTGCCGTCGCCAATAAAATGCACATCCTCCCCGACACCGTACGAGCCCGCTTCACCAGTATTTGTAGCATCTTCTCCTAATGCATTGGAACCGGTAAAATTATGCGTAACCGATAAGCGTTGGATTCCAAAAGCAAAATATTGTGTTTGAGAACGGGCTAAATTAGTATAAGAGGAGAGGCCGGCAGAAGGGAAAAAATTAAGATAATCCCAATTGATGCTACATTTGGTATAACCACCACTGCATTGGGCTTCAGTTTTGTTCATACCGATAATAACTGTCAGGCAGCAGAGGAGTAAAAATTTTTTCATAAGACGGATGTCAATTTTAAGAATACGGATATAGGGCAAAGCTTATCAAGCTATGAAATCAAACTACCAGGTAAAGAAGTGGAGACAATAAAGAGAAGTATAAATGCACATCTTCAATAGGTATTCGGATTTCGGAGCTAAAATAAAGGCAAAAAAAATAGCATGCAAGGGTTATTACTAATTTTTTGTAACTAGCTGCTCCCCTTTTATGATTACCCTGTAAAAACCATAAGTGGGTAAAGGCTTATAGCAATTTTTTATATTGCTCTTTTTATTTAAATGCATGGTAACACTTTAAATAAACTGATTAAAAGAGCTTTGAATAAGCTCGCCCTACCTTTGTAAATAGAAATTCAATTTTTGATATTGACCATATAGCTTATGTGTCTCTTTCATTTAAGAACTTGTCTTTTAATAGTAAAGCCCCTCAAAATTTTGAGGGGCTTTACTATTAATTTTTGCGGGGTATTACAAACCGAAACCAACCGATAACTGAAATCCCTGCGCATTCCATTTATCCCTGTTGTCAATATCATTTATGTTGTTTAAACCTACAACATAGCGGCCTGAAAGTTTTAACTTAGCTATACTTAATTGTGCCCCGCCAACCATGGAGAAATCCCCTTTCTTAAAGGCATCCTTCCCGTTTTGAACAAGATTTTTATTTTGGTCCATCAATATGCTAAACATTGGCCCTGCCTGTAAAGAAAGCAAAGAACCTAATTTATAGGTTGCTAAAAGTGGTATAGATAAATAGTTCAGTTTTATATTGCTGCTGTTTGCAAAAACATTTTGATAAATGTTACTGAACGAGCTATCTGTTTTTGTTTGATACTGATTAAAAAGCACTTCTGGCTGTATGCCCAAACGTCCCCCTAAACCGATGTTTAAAAACCCGCCTAAATGATAACCATACTTAAACTCATCTTTAAAAGCTTTGCCATCTACTTTAATAATATTGGCGCCTCCTTTAATGCCTATGGTAAATTGAGCCATAGAAGCCTGCGCCAACAATACGAAGAGGATGAGTGATGATAACTTGAATTTCATAATCATAAGTTTGAAAAGGATTTTCAAGATTAATGCCGGGAGTTGTTAACTAAGTTTCAATTTTTAAAAAACAAACCCTGCATTCAATATAAAGGAGGTGGTGCAGTTGGCTTCACTTGCGGGGAAGTAGTAATCAAGCATTAACTGTGGTTGTATAAAAAACTTTCCTTTTGCATATTCTGTTTTCAGGTAAGCTGCTAATGAAATAGGCTGAAAATAAAGTTGATTGTCTAATGAAATATTTTCCGTGCTATACAAAACACTACGGCCGGTACGCCGCACAGTTGCGTATGTATTACTGGTTTGATTAAAACCAAATTGTTGCGTACCGCTTACAAAAGAAATCTGTGGTGTTACACGGACGTAATCGCTTTGTGATAGTAGGTCTAAAAAATAAAAATCATGTCGTATAGATGCAATAAGATTAAAGTCAATTATGCTTTCTTTAGTATTAATACGGATAAACCCATTTTTGGCTAACTGGATATTTTGAATCTGCTCTTCCCTCTCCTGAAAAGCATCCCTGCTTCCCCAGCCATAACTAAATCCAATAGATGGCTTAACCCAAAGTTTACGATATGTAAAATATGTATAGGCTTCGTTTTGAAGAGGTGATGTATAGAATGGCAAATCCTTTTTTGTAAAGAAATGCGTTAGTGCTGCACCGGTAATAAAATTTTTGTTTTTTTGATAATCGTAAGAACCAGTAATAGAAAATTGGTAAGGGTTCATTCTGCTGCCATCGTGAATAATAGAAGCGTCAGCACCAATTCCTAAACCCGATTTATCGTAATACCCAATTGATGGACCATACGTGAATTTTCTTTTTATTTCTGTTGTTGTTGCTGATTTGCTTTCATACGTAAAAAATCCACTGCCAATACTCAGGTTAAAAACAGTAAAACTGCGTGGGGCAGTCAGCGAGTCAATAAGCGCATCCAGTTCGCTGAAAAGCTCATCATAATCCGTAAAAGTTGTATCTGCGGCAAGCGGATCTTTTCCACTTTGCGAAAAACAAATTGGAGTAATAATAAAACTGGCAATTACAAATGAAAGTTTTAAAGACATTAAAGCAAATTTTGGTTTTTCAGGCAATGCGTTAGACAACCAAGATAAAACAAAGTTTAATGAATTGCGGAACTATCAGCTTAGTTCCAGTAAAGTGATTTCGGGTAGAATGCCCACTCTGCCAGGGTATCCAATAAAGCCATAGCCGCGGTTAACATAAATGGCCTGGCGCCCTTCTTTATACAATCCTGCCCACTGCTTATATACATATTCAACCGGGCTCCAGCGAAAGCCAGGTATTTCTATCCCAAATTGAAACCCATGGGTATGTCCCGATAGAGTCAGATCAATATCGCCATACTTTGGCCGCACTTCTGCATCCCAATGAGTGGGGTCATGGCTCATTAGTATTTTGAAAGCATAACCTTCCGCCCCGGAATATGCTTTTTGCAGGTTGCCATAACGGGCGAAGTTGCGCAAGGCGCTCCAGTTTTGAATGCCGATCAAGGCTATTTGCTCACCGTCTTTTTCCAGTACAACGTGTTCATCTAATAATAGCCGCCACCCCAATTGTGCATGTACTTCTTTTAACCGGTCAAGATTCTGTATTTTTTGTTGGGCACTGTCCCATTTTGTATAATCGCCATAATCATGGTTGCCAAAAATAGAATACACGCCTAAAGGTGCTTTCAATTGGTTAAAAACATTTATATAGGGAAGCATCTCCTCATGCTTATTATTCACCAGATCGCCGGTAAATAAAATGAGATCAGGCCTTAGCGCCATGATCTTATCAACACCCTTTTTTACCGCCTCTGTATTGGTAAAGCTGCCTGAGTGTATATCGGAGATCTGTACAATTCTTAATCCTTTAAAAGCGGCAGGTAAGTTTGGAAAAGAGAGTGGCACCCGTTTTATTTTATAATTATACTTGTTGGTAAACCCATAAATCAGGGTGGTGAAAAGGCCGCCTCCCACCGCAATTCCTAACCAGCTTAAAAAAACAGACCGGCTAATGCCAACACCTGATTGTATTTCCTGCCCATCATTGTTTTGCATAAACAGGCGCCCCCAAAGCCACTGCACACCGCGGCGAATATCATCAATCAAAAAAAAGATAGCCGCAAAAAGCTTGAATATAAAAAGACCTACTAAAACGGCAAACACAGTACTTCGTAACCCTTTTTGAATAGCATCAAGGTTAAGGTACGGAAGTAAAAAAAGCAGAAGCACTACCGAAATAGAAAGAATCCAATAAGTAATGCTGGCAATAAACCGGGTTCTGGGTGAGAGAGTATTTGTAAGCAATTTTACGATCTGGAAAAAATAGACATCCAAAAGAATCATTAACCCTCCTAACAAGAGCCAAAATGGTGAACTGCGCATAGAATTGTTCTGTTGAAAAATAAAGATAGGCCAGGGGCAGATATATAATCTTCACACATAGGCTATTATGCCCCCATTAACTGTATTTTTGCCCCGCCCGAAAAAAATAAATTTAGTCACCAATGAAGGCCTGCAGCTTTTTCTTCGACTAATGGTGAAACTATTCAACTATAAATTATTTAGGATACATGGCCAGAATTATTGGAGTTGCTAATCAAAAAGGTGGTGTAGGTAAAACCACAACGGCTATCAACTTAGCTGCTTCGTTTGCGGTATTGGAGTTTAAAACCCTATTGGTAGATGCCGATCCGCAGGCTAACAGTACTACCGGGGTTGGCTTTGACTTACAGAATGTAACGCAAAGCCTCTATGATTGTATGGTAAATAATTCTGAAGCGAAAGATGTGATCTTAAAAACAGACATACCTTATCTTGACCTGATTCCTTCGCATATTGATCTTGTAGGCGCCGAAATTGAAATGATCCACTACCCTAACCGTGAAGCCGTAATAAAAAACTTATTAGAGTCGCTAAGGCCCGATTATGATTTTATTATCGTTGACTGCTCTCCGTCTTTAGGGTTAATTACAGTAAATGCTTTAACTGCCGCCGACTCAGTAATTGTTCCGGTACAATGCGAATTTTTTGCATTGGAGGGCTTAGGCAAATTATTAAATACCATTAAAATTGTTCAAAGCCGCTTAAATAAATCGCTTCTTATTGAAGGCATTTTAATGACAATGTATGACGGACGCCTGCGTTTGTGCAACCAGGTTGTTGCCGAAGTACGCCGCCATTTTGAAGAACTTGTTTTTGCAACTATCATTCACCGTAATTCACGGCTTAGCGAAGCTCCAAGTTTTGGCAAACCAGTTATTCTATACGATGCCAACAGTAAAGGCGCCATGAATTATTTAAATCTCGCTAAAGAAATACTTCAGAAAAATAATTTTACAAAGATTGCACAGGAGGAGAGAACGTTGGAAACATAGCTAAGAGATTTTATTAAAAACTACCTTGATTAGCAAATACTATCTTAAAAGATATAGCTGAAGAACAAAAAATGCTGATAAGTTTTATGAGTAAGCTACAATAATGTTTCTTTGCTCGAAGCTCGCAGCTTTAAACTCATAGCTTACACATGACATCTCCCAAACAAAATAAAGACGCACTTGGTAAAGGCATTCGCTCGCTTTTGCAGAACATCAATAACGATTTAAAAAGTACAGAAGGTGCGCTAAAAACGCAATTGATGGAAGCCGCGACAGGTGTTATGCGTCTGCCATTGGAAAACATAGAAACCAATCCAAAACAACCCCGCCGCGACTTTGATGAAACAGCTTTGCAGGAGTTAGCCAAATCTATAAAGTTGCACGATATTATTCAGCCCATAACAGTTTCAAAGCTTCATGGAAATAAATACCGTTTAATAGCTGGTGAAAGGCGATGGAGGGCATCAAAGCTGGCAGGTTTAAAAGATATTCCTGCCTTCATTCGCGAAGCCAATGACCAGGACTTGTTGGAGCTTTCCTTATTGGAAAATTTGCAGCGTGAAGATTTGAACGCCATGGAAATTGCCATTAGTTACAAGCGTATGATGGATGAAATAAATTATACGCAAGAGCAGGTGGCAGAGCGTATGGGAAAGGACCGCAGCACAGTCACCAATTATATTCGTTTGTTAAAATTGCCACCCGACATTCAGATTGCAGTACGCAATGGCGAGATTAGTATGGGACATGCAAGGGCATTGATAAACGTTGATACCATTGATAAGCAACTTTATATTTTTGACGAGATAAAAGCCAAAGGGCTCTCTGTTCGTCAAACAGAAACTTTAGTGCGTAATATTTATCGTGACAAGGATGAGAAAAAACCTGTTGAAGCACTTCCCCCGGCGTATAAAAAGGTGGAAGATAAACTGGCCTCTCATTTCGGCACAAGTGTAAAATTGAGGCATAGTAAAGATGGAAGCGGTGCTATTACATTTGAATATTTTTCTTTAGAACAAATGAATAAGCTATTAGACCTAATGGATGTTACCATTGACTAAAGAAGTGAAACATACCAGCTTTATATTTTTCTTTTTATTCGTATCAACCTTATGCTTTTCACAAAAGGATACAACAAAAGGTTTTGTGCGGGCTGATTCTTTACTAAAGATTGCAGCCGTGCAAAACAGCCGCGCTGCTGATTCTGTCCGTCGCAAGTTCTCGCCAAAAAAAGCCACACTTCGCTCTGCTATTTTACCTGGCTGGGGACAAGCCTACAATAAAAAATATTGGAAGATCCCTATTGTATATGGGGCATTGGGAACAGCAGCCGGCGTTTTCTTTTATAACCTGGGTAACTATCGCGAAATTCGATTTGCCTATAATGCAAAATATAAAGCATCCCTCCCGGCTCCTAATCCTTTAAGTACTTATCCAGGCCCTTTTCGCGACTCAACAGATTATTTTAAAATCAAGTCATATCTGCTGCCAATTGATGTTCAGTCACTCCGTTTTTACCGTGATGATTTTAGAAAAAATATTGATTATTCAGTATTATTTTTCATGGTAATGTGGGGTTTAAATGTTGTAGATGCTACAGTTGATGCTCACCTGAAAACATTTGATGTAAGTCCTGATTTGAGCTATCGTTTTAAATTAGGCCCAAGTCAATTTGCAGGCACAACCGGTGTAAGTTTGGTTCTTCTTTTTAAATAAATTATATGCGCATTGCTCTAATTGGATACGGGAAAATGGGTAAGATGATTGAAGAAATTGCCATTGAGAGAGGTCACCATATTATATTGCGAATAGATGAAGAAAACAAAGAAGACTTAAATCAGCAAAGCGTAAAAGATATTGATGTTGCTATTGAGTTTACTGCACCACAAAGTGCTTTTCAAAATGTTATAAAATGTATTGATATCGGCTTACCGGCTGTTAGCGGCTCTACCGGCTGGAACGAACAGTTGCCTGAAGCGAAGGAATATTGCCTGCAAAAGAAGGGTTCGTTTTTGCACTCCAGCAATTTCAGTATTGGCGTCAATATTTTTTTTCAGATCAATTTATTTCTTGCCAAACTAATGGCTTCACAACCTGGTTATAATGTATCAATAAAAGAAGTGCATCATACCCAAAAAAAAGATGCGCCAAGCGGTACGGCTGTAACGTTGGCTGAGCAAATTCTTCAAAACATAGATAGAAAGAAAAGCTGGAAAAATAATGAAATTGACAATGAAGAGGAACTTTCCATTATTAGCGAACGCATTGACCCGACGGCTGGAACGCATTATGTTACCTACACATCTCCAATAGATGATATTGAAATTATTCATACAGCCCATAACCGTAAAGGCTTTGCTTTAGGCGCTGTTTTAGCAGCTGAATTCATTACTGGTAAAAGGGGGGTGTTTACAATGAATGATGTTTTGCTCCTCAGCCCGGCTGGCCCTCCTCCCTCCTCCAGCGAAGGGGGATAACCAATGCACAATGGGCAGCTTAAATGAGAGGCTTTATTTATTTCTCTTTCTTTAAATGTGCAGGGTATTGAAATTCTATAACTTGAATAACGATACCCGGCTTTGATGAACAAAGCTGTCTTTTATTTCTTTACTACCTTGGCAGACAAAACCTATAATACAGAATAACCAACCACCAAATATTGATTGGATAATAAGTCTCGTATAAAAGCATAGGCCGTGCTTTAGCTAATCCCCCCTTGGGGGGTAGGGGGGCCAGCCGGGGTGAGGTTATCCAGCATATCTTTCGTCATAGCAGACAAATCATATTCAGGTTTCCATCCCCAATCATTTCTTGCTACTGAATCATCAATACTTTGCGGCCAACTGTTAGCAATTGCCTGGCGATAATCCGGAGAATAGCTGATGCTGAATTCAGGAATATGCTTTTTAATTTCTTTAGCAATTTCTTCCGGTGAAAAAGAGATGGCAGAAAGATTATACGACGTTCTTATAGTGATCTTTTCTTTTGGAGCTTCCATTAATTCAATGGTAGCACGAATAGCATCCGGCATATACATCATTGGCAGGTAAGTATCTTTTTCCAAAAAACAATTGTATTTTTTATCCTCTATTGCTTCATGAAAAATTTCTATTGCATAATCGGTGGTGCCACCACCTGGTGCAGATTTGTAAGAAATTAAACCGGGGTAACGAAGGCTTCGCACATCAACACCATACTTCATAAAATAATAGTTGCACCAAAATTCACCGGCATATTTTGAAATGCCATAAACGGTAGTTGGTTCTATAATGGTTTTTTGTGGACAATCTTTTTTGGGAGATGTTGGCCCGAAGACTGCAATGCTGCTGGGCCAATACACTTTTGTAAGCTTTTCTTCTTTTGCTATGTCCAGCACATTTAATAAGCCCTGCATATTTAAATGCCAGGCAAGGGCAGGATTCTTCTCCCCTGTTGCCGATAGAATTGCTGCCAACAAATAAATTTGCGTAAAGCCTTGGCGGATGACCTGCACGTGCAACATTTCTTTATTCATTACATCAAGGCTTACATAGGGGCCAGTGCCTTGCAGTAATTCATTTTGTTCACGCAGGTCAGAAGCGATAACATTTGCGGCACCGTAAATTTTACGAAGTGCTAACGTCAACTCTACACCAATTTGTCCCGAGGCGCCAATTACCAAAATTTTTTCTTTCGTCATAGCGGTGCAAATGTAAAGTTTACCAGTTCATTAGTTCAATTCTTCACAAGTTTGTTTCTGCTATCTGTCGGTTATTTTTGCGTATGAATACTTTTTTAGAAGATTTATTTGTCGCACAGGATTATGATAAAAATTCTTTCTTTTTAATTGCCGGACCGTGTGTTGTGGAAAGTGAAGAAATCGTTTTTTCTATCGCAGAAAAAGTTTCAGCCATCTGTAAAAAGTATCGAATTCCTTATATACTGAAAGCCTCTTATCGCAAAGCCAATCGTACCAGTGCTAACTCATTTACAGGTCTGGGAGATGAAGCTGGTTTGACTATTCTTCAAAAAGTTGCAACCCATTTTAAACTTCCTTGCACAACAGATATACATTCGGAAAGAGAAGCGGCTACGGCTGCTGAATATGTTGATGTTTTACAGATACCGGCTTTCCTTTGCCGGCAGACTGAGTTGCTGATTGCAGCCGGTGAAACGGGTAAAATAGTGAACGTAAAAAAGGGCCAGTTCCTCAATGGCGAATCCATGAAGTTTGCCGTTGAAAAAATTAAGAATGTGGGCAATGACAAAGTGATGTTGACAGAACGTGGTAACACCTTTGGTTACCACGATTTAGTGGTGGATTATCGCAACATTCCTATCATGCAAAAAACAGGTATGCCTGTGATTATGGATTGTACACACAGCTTACAACAACCTAATCAAAGCAGCGGTGTCACAGGTGGAAATCCTTTGATGATTGGAACCATTGCTTCTGCAGCTATTGCCAGTGGTGCCGATGGATTATTTATAGAAACACATCCAGATCCTGCTTGGGCGTTAAGCGATGGAGCCAATATGCTGCGGCTGGAATTACTAGAAGAATTGTTGGTGAAGATGGTGAAGATTAGGAAGGCGGTTGTGGAACGATAGGCCAGAGTAAAGTTTCTATTTTGTTTTACTACCCCAAATAGTTTGCTTTTTGAATCGAAGATATAAAGGATGATTACTGCGGAAAATTAAATGACTATTGCTTGCCATGAAATTTGTTCAAGCGATAGTTGAATGTGATTAAGAAATAACGGTTAAGCTGAAGCGAGCGAATGTCTATAAATGAGTTGGCGGAAAACTGCCGGCTGAAAGAAGAATTTTGATTAAAAATATTATACCCTGAAATGCTCAGGTAAACAGGTCTTTTTTTCAATATCTTTTTTTCAATGATTGAATTCATAAGAATAGTATTTTTTTGCAATGAAGCGGTAAGACCGTTATTGATGATATACTCAATATTATATTTTATCACCAGTTTTCCCGGAAGATCAATCCGCATATCCTGGCTTACCACCCATGTGGTGAAATTAATGCTGGTTGGTTGATTTAATATATTTTGGGAAGTGGATAAACCATAGTTAACTCCACTACTCAATTCCATCCATTGGTTAGTATAGGCAAATATTAATTCCTGGGAGATAAACCAATTAGTATTAGCAGCCTTTTTATTATTCACCAAAATTGGATCATGATTATAGTTAACAGAACCATTAAGACTGAAAACATATTTATGTAGCTGACATGGTTTTGTAAATGTGTAAAAACCGGAAACACTATAGCCACCACTAATATTTTCCGGCCTGGTTAATTGAGCACCATTTGTACCAAGCAATATTGTATTATTTACAATTTTATCCTGTACAGTATTTAGATTTAGTCCCGTAAAAAATGTGCCGCCTGAAAGTAAATTGAAACTGTTAAACGACAGATTTACGTTATGAAAGAATTCCGGCTTAAGATCCGGATTCCCCTCCTTCTGGTATTGAGGATTAGAAATATCCCTTACCGGTTGCAATTGCATATAGGATAGGCGCCTGTTGTTGCCATTATAAGTAATGCTCAGGCTTTTTGTTCTGGAGAAAGTGCTTGTAAACCTTGCCAGAGGAGAAATATTGACACTATGGTTAGGCTTGTATGCTGTATCTTTTTCCTTTAAATAGTTTTCCACAGACACTGGCAAAATGCTCATTCCAATGGTATAGTTGTATTTTTTTTTCATAGACCTAATATTTAAGCCAATCCTGTCATTCATATACCTGCTGGTAAACTGATTGCTGAGGGCTGAGAGTAAACTATCAATACCGGCAACCGTATTATGCTGAAAGGTTTTATGATCATTCGATGACTTTGAAAAATTATGGAAATAAGTCAGATCGATATAGTTGCTTTTTGCCAAAGGTTCAGTATAAGCAAGATAAAAACTGTAGTTATAATTTTTATTGTCCTGGTTTATTAGTTGGTTTTGGTAAACATCATTGTAACCGCCTAATGTTTCAAAAGTTCTTGTAAAACCGGGCCGGTTGTTTTTCGAATCTGTGTTGGAAGTTTTCAGGTTCAGGCTAACCGAAAGGTTTCGCCCTTGTTTTCTAAACCATAAATTATAAAGAATATCTACACCAAAATCCGGGGTACTGCTCCTTGTTGTATCCCGGATGTAACCTTCAGTTGTTTTAAAAGTAATGTCTTTAAAATAATTAAAACCAGTAACACTGCTGTTTCTATTATTATTGTAATAGAAGGAAGGACTGATTTTAAAATAACTAAAAGAATCAGGGAACAATTCAAGGTTCAGGTATGCCTGGTGAGAATACCCGTTTCTATTATACTCATAATGCTGATTATTGATGTAATTGGTGGTGGGATAAAAAATTTGATTAACTATGTCTCTGAAGCCGTGTGTATTTCGCCGTCCGAAATTATAACTGCCATAAAATGAATTTTTTTCGCCGAAATCAGATCGGAAATTAGTTGCAAGTGAATGCGATGTGGTAATGCCTTGCGGTACATTGCTGCCTGGTTGTTGTAAACCTGCCGAGCTGTTTGTTTGGATTCCGGCAGATGTAATACCTCCGGTGCTCATCCCCCCGGAAAGTGCATTACCCTTATTGCTATTTGTCAGGAAGCCATTATTAATATTATTAGACCTCCCAACAATAGAGAATTGAGAATTATCAGTAAAAAAATTAGTACTTAGCGAGGCCTTATAGCTATTGGAAGTTCCATAACCTGCTTCAGCTTTTCCAAAAATTCCCTGGCTTTTATCTTTCTTAAGTTGCAGGTTAATCACTTTATCCGGCTCACCATTTTTAATTCCTGAAACAGCGGCTACATCACCGTAATCATCAATAACCTGAACTTTATCAATCAAATTTGATGGTAATTCCTGGGTAGCTGTTTTTATATCGCCTCCAAAAAAATCCTTTCCGTTTACTTTTATCTTGGTCACCTGTTTTCCTTGTGCCGTTATTACACCACTTTTATTAACCTGCAACCCGGGTAACTTTTTTAGCAGGTCTTCAACATAAGCATCTGATTTAATCTTAAAAGATTCAGCGTTATATTCTATCGTGTCTGTTTTGATAACGACGGGAGGTGAATTATGAATCACTACCTCCTCCAATATTTTTGCATAAGGCAGCATGGTTATTTCTTCCAACCTTATGTTCATCGTTGATTCAGTAAAATTGTAATTCCCCACATAGGTTTCATATCCCATGGAACTAACAATAACAATAAACTTAGAAGAGGCAACACCAGAAAAAGTGAATGATCCGTTTGCCCGGGAAAAAGTGATTAAAGTATCTTTTGTTCCCGATATATAAAGTTTGAGTGTTACACTGTTAAGCGGGCTTTGGGTTGTGTCAGTAACTGTTCCCTGCACCTGCCTTTTTTGTTGTGCTAACAAATGGACATTGCATAATAGCAGGAATAATATCAGAAATAATTTGTGAGTCATAGACGGCGATAAAATAGTCTTGGCAGAACAATATGCTATCCCTGTTATTTTAAAAAAGCAGGCCGGTTTCATTCCGGCCCGCCTTTAAATCCTATAAGTTTAGTTCTAATGCATTTTTTAAATGTATGTAGCCAAACTTATGTACATGTAGTGTGAAAAATAAAATCTCTACGGCTTCACCTGGATATTACCACTGTCAATTGGCAGAAGTCCCAGATGACTGCCTGAACAAACAGGACCCGATGCAAAGCCAAAAAGACTTGCAATCTGGTCTGGATCAGCATTTGCACCCTCACCGTTGTCAACCACTCTTAGGTAAAAATACTGTCCTACTAAAGCAGGGTTTGCAGCCGATGTAATAGTACCAGACATTTCCGCCTGATTTCCGGTAATAGTCAGGCAAGTGATATCAAATTTAATTGTCTCTACCCCATCATCGGTCACTACTCCGCTTCCCTTCACACTACCCCCAGGCATTGTATTGGCATGAAACGAAATGTGTCGTGAACCAATAGTTGCCCCTCCGTTTGCAGAAGGTCCGGGAGCTGGTAATGTTTTAAAAGCAGTAAGTGATAGAACTAAAGCAAGGAACATTGTTCCACTGAAGAGAACTGATAACTTTCTCATGTTTTTTGATTTTTGAAGTGAATAAATAATAAAAAATATTTGATTGAATAATGAAATATATAAATTATGGTTTCACCTTGATATTTCAATTATCAATGGCTGGTAATAGGAGTTGGTTAGTTCTTTAGATGGTTTGTACAGGCAGCGGACTTTTTTTATCTTCAAGAATTAGTAAGCCCTGGTATTCTTCTTAAAGACAAAAAAATATAAATTCTAAATAAATTTTAATTGGGGGTTTTTAGCAGGAATTTGGTGCTTCAAGATAAGTGTATATAAACCTCCAACAAAAAAAATTTTAGGCATGTTTGCAAAGCTGACAGCAATCCCCCAAGCTTGTTTTGATCAGTAAATTATTGGATGAATGAGCAAGCGTAATGACAAAGTCATAAAAGATTTTATCACAATATTGTTTGCCAGCCCGTAATGCCCGGTAAAAAGTGCCTGATCATGTTCTCACCAATTCTGCAATAATATTTCTTGCATCTTCTTCAAATTTGTGGGAGGCAACTGCAGAGGAAGAGAGGTAAAAGAATAATTTGTTTTATTGTTTCTATTGCTATAAAATAAATCCTTGTATCATACAAATCATTGTGTCCAGCATTTCTCTTTGTATTTCCCCGCACTTAAGTGCGGGGGATAGTCAATAGTGAGATGAATTGGCTTTAGCCCAACTTGTAGTGTAATATTTTGGGCTATGCCCATGAATTAGTATAGTCACTTAGCACCCGCTTAAAAGAGCGTGGCAATGTAATAACGGTTTCTTGATAAATAAATGCTATTCATTATGATTATTACCATCACCATATACAATGAATCCATACTTATTTATAAATTCATCATACTCCTGCGCAAATGTTTTCTTTTTATGATGCACTTCCTGGTTATCAATGTAGGCCCTTACTGTATCTAATGAAGACTCACCTATAGAAACTGCAAA
>MWWF01000102.1_pt1 | contig 14675 bp, 12 predicted proteins | sample 1047351 | NCBI WGS metagenome assembly MWWF01 (sample SAMN06349970, study PRJNA376086) | soil metagenome | isolation source: MGM-3 sample Antarctic (ecotone) soil | place: Antarctica
TTCTTTCCTCCCCTTCATCATTTTCTTTTTCTTTTATATCTACATTGTTGTCTGTTAATATGCTGTACCTTTTTATAATTTTCTTCATGTCACTTGGATACACTCTTTCAAAATCAAGATCAGTAAAGACTTTTTCGAAGTAGCCTTTCAATTCTTTACCCTCAGCTTTTGATTCCGGCAAAGGCTCTTTACTTTCTTTGATTGCCTTAAAAACTTCAGCCAAAACAGTATTGTCTTTTACTGTATAAATTTCTATGCTTTCCAGATGTGAGAAATTATGGACACGACTGCTCACAAATTTTGTGCTTTTATCTTCAAGCGACTTTACAACTGCACCATCTGCTTTTGATGCTATCAATTCATACAGGCCACTTAACCCGGTAACTGAAATAATCTTACTATACTCCATATTTATCTTTTTAAAGGCTGCAATTTAAATCACAATGACGTAAATTAATTACAAATTTTTCTTATAAGTTTTTGCAACACTTTTTTCGCAGGTTTTGTGTAAGTAAGACGTCCAATGCATTACTATTTAAAAATTATTATGAAGAATTTTACCTTATTTATCTCATTTATTTTAATCTTCTGCCTTATTAATACAGTTAAGGCACAATCAGTTAAGGGTATTTTAATAGATGAAAATGAAAAAACACCTCTTATTGGAGCTACAGTAAAACTCATCAACAAACCAGATTCTTTACGCACAGACTCGTCGGTGGCCTATACCACACTTACGAATAAAGATGGCTATTTTGTTTTTGAAAATGTTACCCCAAAAATTTACCGCCTAACGGTTTCCTCAATTGGGCTGGGAGCGTTTCAAATGACAATCCAGGTAAAAGACAGTATAGCAAATGACCTTGGAACAATACCAATTTCTAAAACTGCCAAAATTTTAAATGAGGTCACTATTACAAGTGCCGCCCCCCCGGTTAAACAAAAAACAGATACAATTGAATATTCTGCAAGCCAGTTTAAAGTTAATCCTGATGCTACAGTTGAAGATCTTATAAAAAAAATGCCTGGTGTTACCGTTGATAAAGCAGGCACTGTTACTGCACAGGGAGAACAGGTAAGAAAGGTTACTGTGGATGGAAAAGAATTTTTTGGAGATGACGCCACAGCTGCACTACGCAATTTGCCGGCTGAAATAATTGATAAAATACAAGTATTTGACAGGCTAAGTGATCAATCTCAATTTACCGGTTTTGATGATGGTAATTCTCAAAAATCAATTAATGTGGTAACCAAAGCCAATATGCGAAATGGGCAATTTGGAAGAATGTATGCAGGTTACGGAACTGATAACCGTTATTCAGCCGGTGGAAATGTGAGTTTCTTTAAAGGTAATCGCCGTGTGTCCTTAGTAGGTATTGCCAACAATATTAACCAGCAAAATTTTTCTTCTCAAGATTTATTAGGCGTTACAAGCTCTGGTGGAAACAACAGAGGTGGCGGACAAGGCGGTAATCGCGGTGGAGCCCAGCAGCAAGGTGGTAACCGGGGTGGGGGTGGAAATTTCGGAGGTGGTAATCAAGGAAATTTTTTGGTAGGTCAGCAAAATGGAATTAGCAAAACAAATGCTTTTGGCCTTAACTACTCTGACCAATGGGGAAAATTACTTACTGTTACCGGTAGTTATTTATTTAATAACAGTAATAACAGTAACAGTCAAACTATTTTCAGGCAGCCCGCTAACAATAATAGTAGTATTCCTTTTTATACAGAAAATAGTACATCGTCCAGCCAGAATTATAATAACCGGATAAACTTGCGGCTGGAGTATAAAATTGATTCATTTAATTCATTGATAATTACGCCAACTTTAAATTTTCAAAAGAATACCAGCTACAATAATTATTCAGCACTTACCTCCTTCAACAATATTGATCCGGTAAGTAGTTCAGATAATAGAACCAGCAGATTTACAATAGGCTATAATCTTAATAATAATATTTTATTACGCCATTCATTTACAAAAAGAGGTAGAACAATCTCGCTTGGGTTTAATACCAGTACAAATAAGAGAGACGGAGATACCTACCAGGAATCTATTAACAGGTATTTTGATAAACAGTCAACGTTAACAAAACTGGATTCTATTCTACAGTTTACTGATAACGCTACTAATGGATACACACTTTCTCCCAATATTGCCTATACTGAACCTGTAGGCAAAAAGGGGCAATTACAATTGAACTATAATTTATCATTTACCAAGAATAAGGCTGACCAGCAAACATATCAATTTGATAAGATAGGAAAAAACTATACACTCTTTGATACTTCACTTTCCAATAAATTTGACAATACCTATAATACGCAGAATGCCGGAGTTACATACCAGGTTGGCGACAGGGATCAACAATTTTCTGTTGGCTTGAATTACCAACATTCCAAGCTATTTAGTGATCAAATTTTTCCCCAACTAACTTCTGTAAATAAAACTTTCAGCAATATTTTACCAAATTTAAGGCTACGCAAAAAGCTCTCACCAAAAAGCAGTGTCAATGCATTTTTAAGAACATCTGTAAATGCGCCATCTGTAAATCAATTACAAAATGTACTTAACAGGGATAACCCTCTTTTACAAAGTATAGGTAACCCCGATTTAAAACAACAATACACAGGTTTTTTTGTAACCCGTTACACTTTTACTAACACTTTAAAAGGTAAAAGTTTTTTTGCAAATGTTTTTTTCCAGAAAATAAATGACTATATCACTAATGCAGTGTTTATTGCATCCAGAGATTCCTTACTAACAAAGTCAGATACGTTAAAGAGAGGTTCTCAACTTACCAAGCCAACTAACATTGATGGATACTTTAGTGTACGATCTTTTCTAACGTATGGTATGCCCCTTAAATTTATCAAGTCAACCTTTAATGTTAATGCAGGGTTTACTTACAATAAATTACCCGGCCTTATTAATAACAAAAAAACAATTACTACAACCAATACCTATAGCGGAGGTGCAGTTATTGCAAGTAATATCAGCGAATATGTAGACTTTAATTTATCTTATAATGGGAATTACAATGCTATAGCAGAAAGACCGGAGGATAATTATTACACATCCAACGCAGGCCTTCAGGTAAACCTGTTAGGCAAATCAGGATGGTTTTTACAAAATGATCTGAACAATCAAACTTATCAATATAAAAATAACATTGTACCCGATCAAAACTTTTGGTTATGGAATGCAAGTGCAGGTAAAAAATTTTTAAAAGATCAGAAAGGAGAATTGAAACTTTCGGTATTTGACATTTTGAAACAAAATAAAAGCATTAGCAGAACAGTTACAGAAACATATATAGAAGATGTGCAAAGCCAGGTTTTACAGCGATATTTTATGCTAACTTTCACTTATAAATTAAAGAATTTTGGTACAGCCGCCGCCAGAAGTCTAAACAGAAGCCGTGAAAGGGAGGAAATGCGTGGTTTTTAAATAATTGCACTTGACTGAATGGGAATTAATTGAACAGCTAAAGGTAAAAGATAACGGAGCTTTTAAAACTGTTGTGGATACCTATCAAAATATGGTGTACAACACAGTTTTAGGTATTGTACAAAATGAAGAAGACGCAGAAGATGTATCGCAGGAAGTTTTTATACAGGTTTACGAATCCATTAAAAACTTTAAGGGAGATTCAAAATTTTCTACTTGGATTTATCGAATTTCCGTTTCTAAATCATTGGATCATTTAAGAAAAAAGAAAAGAAAAAAGCGATTTGCATTTGTTCACAGCCTTTTTGGCAAGGATGAAGAACTGATACACGATCCGCCGGATTTTTTTCATCCTGGAGTAGGTACAGAAGAGAAGGAAAATGCTTCAGTTTTATTTAAAGCAATATATGCATTGCCCCAAAACCAAAACATTGCATTTGTATTAAATAAGGTAGAAGGTTTAACATATCAACAAATTAGTGAAGTAATGGAAATTAGTGACGCTGCTGTTGATTCATTGTTGCAAAGAGCCAAAACTAATCTTAGAAAAAAATTAGAAAATTATTACACTCATTATAAATAATAAAGCAAAGGTTTTTATTCAATTTCTCGTCTAAAAAAGATAGCAAATGCAAAATGATTCATTAAAAAATAATTCCGATAGCTCTCGGATTGAAAACACTTTAAACAGTCTGGGCAAATTGCAGCGTGCAGAACCAAAGCCATTCTTTTATACCAGGCTTGTAGCAAAGTTAAATACGGTACCACAAAATACCTGGGAAAAGTATAGTGCTTTTATCACCAGGCCTTCCATTGCTTTTTCTGGTATTATGCTTATAGTTATAATGAATATCATGGCTGCCTGGTTAAACTTCAAAACTTCAACTGTTACTGATCAATCAGAAACTTCAGTTGTAGATGAGTACTCACAAATGGCTTCAAATTTTTATGACCTCGAAAATATCAAACCATAATGAATGCATTATCTAAAAACAAGTCGCTTGTCTCTATTATAATATTTTTATTGATATCGAATATTGCAATTCTGATTTACTTTTTATATTTCAATGAGGGAAGTAGAGGTTCTCATGGAAAGGAGGGCAGAAATGCAGTTTCAACATTTCTGCAAAAAGAAATTGGTTTCAATCAACAACAAATGGATGAGTATCAGAAATTAAAAACAGCTCACATTGAAAATGTAAAACCATTATTTAATGATTTACGATCAGCAAAACAAAGTTTTTATAATTTATTATATGTAAATAATCAGGCAGACTCCGGAATAAATAATGCAGCTATTGTAATTGGCCAAAAGCAAATGGCCTTGGATATGAAGATGTTCAACCATTTTAAAAAAGTAAGAAATTTATCAACGCCGCAACAATTACCAAAATTTGATTCGTTATTTAAGAACGTAGTGGATAAAATTACCGGGGGAAGATTTAGAAAACCTGATGGAAAATAATACTAACTATCATTTCTAAAAAAAGTTCTATCAACCAGCTTATCTACATTTTTTTATTCCCCAGTCTGTAGCTATGTAACCAAAGTAATGATACATGCCATTTATTAGTTTTTATTGGTAGGCTGTTAGTATCTTTATTTTTTCCGGTATATGAATATTCAAGAAGTAATTGATAAAAAAAGTAGTAAAGAATTTCTTGATCTTCCACGAAAGCTTTATAAAAATGATCCTAATTTTATCTCACCCCTTGATAAGGATATAGAAGCGATTTTTGACCCCAAATTAAATAATTTTCATTTCCATGGTATAATTAAAAGATGGATGGTAAAGGATAATAACAATGAACCTGTGGGGCGAATTGCGGCCTTCATCAATCATCAAAAAAATAAAAATCCTGATTTTATAATTGGTGGAATTGGTTTTTTTGAAAGTATTAATGATGAAAAAACTGCATACTCTTTATTTGATAGAGCAAAGCAATGGCTTCAGCAAAACAATGCAAAAGCGATGGACGGACCCATCAATTTTGGTGAAAATGATAAATATTGGGGGTTGCTGGTAGAAGGGTTCGTACGCCCAAGTATGGGAATGAATTATAATCCGCAGTATTACCAAACTTTATTTGAAACATATGGTTTTGTAAAACAATACGATCAATTTACTAATGTTATCCAGGTTTCAAAACCTTTTCCAGAACGTTTCTCTAAAATAGCAGACTGGATTGCCAATAAACCAGAATACCGATTTGCTCATTTTGAAAAAAATAATTTTCAAAAATTTGCTGAACATTTTCAGGAAATATATAATGATGCATGGAGCGAGTTTGAAGATTTTACCCCTATACAGCTTGATACGTTGAAAGAATCATTTAGGGAAATGAAACCTATTGTAGATGAAAAAATTATCTGGTTCGCATACCACGGAAACGAGCCCATTGCTTTTATCCTGGCCTTGCCGGATATAAATGTTTTACTTAAATCATTTAATGGCAAAATGAATTTGTGGAATAAGATTAGATTTTTTCTGATGATGAAAACTACCACCATCGACCGTATCAGATTTATCGTTATGGGCTGTAAAAGAAAATTTCAAAATAAGGGAATTGAAAGCGGAATGATAAAAAAACTACAGATAGAGGTTTTGCCAAGAAATACAATTAAAGAGGCAGAGCTGGCATGGGTAGGTGATTGGAATACTAAAATGATAGCCATTCATGAGGCAACAGGAGCTGCAAGAGAAAAAGTTCATCGTACTTACCGATATACTTTTGTATGAACCACGATTTTATGGGATTTATGGGATTAACAGGAAATGTGCATAATTAAATTATTAATCATCATTCTTCTCTCTAAATATTTATTTTGCATTATTATTATTAAAATCATTAATCAAATTTTTAATTCTGGAAAAGATCATTGAGCAGTTAATCCCATTAATCTTTTAATCCTATAAATCTTGGTTCAGACAAATGAAGTTAGTTTCTTATTATAAAGATGAGCAGGACCAATTAGCCATTTTAGTGGATGGGTTATTATATGATACCGATCTGATGCATCCGGATCTTCCGGTAAGTATGAGTATGTTTCTTAATTATTGGGAAGATGTATATCCATTAGCATTGGGGGTTGATCGCTCAATAAAAAAAGGGAATTTCTCACGCCAACAGGGAATTCCTCTGGAATCAGTTTCTGTTTTAGCACCAGTTCCACATCCTACCAGTTATAGAGATGGTTATGCGTTTCGACAGCATGTAGCATCGGCAAGACGTAATAGAAAAGTTGATATGATTAGTGAATTTGACCAATATCCAATTTTTTATTTTTCTAATCATAACAGCATCCAAGGCCCTGGGGAAGTGATTTGCATGACAGATCATTTTGAAAAACTTGATTTTGAATTAGAAGCTGCTATTGTTATTTGTAAGCCATGTAAAAACATAAAAGCCGAAAACGCAGATGAATATATTGGCGGCTACATGGTTATGAATGATCTTAGTGCAAGAAGATTACAAATGGAGGAAATGTTATTAAACCTTGGGCCGGCAAAAGGAAAAGATTTTGCCACAACCATTGGCCCAATGCTGGTTACACCAGATGAGTTAGAAGACTTTAAAGTTGACTGTAAGCCGGAACATACGGGCAATGCATATAATTTATCAATGAAATGTTGGGTAAATAATATACAGGTTAGTGAAGGAAATTTAGGGGATATGGATTGGACATTTGCAGAAATTATTGAGCGGGCTTCTTATGGAGTCCAATTATATCCCGGCGATATTATCGGAAGTGGAACGGTTGGAACAGGTTGTTTTTTAGAATTAAATGGAACAGGAAAATTAAATGATCCTGAATATAAAGAACAATGGCTCAAAGAAGGAGATATTGTTGAAATGGAAATTGATAATTTAGGCAAGCTCAGCAATACAATTGCAAAAGATGAAAGTGATTTTTCTATTTTAGCCTTAAAGAAAAATGTTTAAAACAATTTCACTTAAAGATATTAAACCTGCCGAAGCCCAAAACTATCTTCAACACGCAATTGGTCCCAGGCCAATATGTTTTGCAAGTACGATAGACCTAAATGGTAATGTAAATCTTAGCCCTTTTAGTTTTTTTAATCTCTTTAGCACTAACCCTGCAGTAATCGTTTTTTCACCTTCACGCAGAGCAAGGGACAACACAACGAAGCATACCTTACAAAACATCCTTGAAGTACCTGAAGTGGTTGTAAATATTGTTTCTTTTGAGATGATACAGCAAACCAGTCTTGCAAGCTGCGAATACCCAAAAGAATCTGATGAATTTGTAAAAGCCGGTTTTACCAAAGAACTTTCCCAAATTATAAAACCTCCAAGAGTAAAAGAAAGTCCTGTTCAAATGGAATGCAAAGTTTTGGAAGTAAAACCTTTAGGAACAGAAGGCGGCGCTGGTAATTTAGTGATAGCAGAAGTGTTGATGATGCACATAAATGAAAATGTTCTAAATGAAAGTGGCAATATTGATCAAAAAAAATTAGACCTCGTGGGTAGGCTGGGGGGTAATTGGTATACAAGAGCCAACGCTACTACCATTTTCGAAGTTGAAAAACCAAATACGCAGTTAGGCATTGGCGTAGATGCACTACTGGAAAATATCCGCAATAGTAAAATTCTTACCGGCAATAATTTAGGGCAGCTGGCTAATATAAATGAACCGCCTTTTGTTGACCCTGCTTTTGAAGATGATAAGCTCAAAAATATATTTCAATATTATTCCACAGATCCTGAAGAAATGGAAAAAGAATTACACCTGTATGCGAAAGAATTATTAGATGATGGAAAAGTTAAGGAGGCCTGGCAAATTTTGCTTGCATTGAACTAAAACATTAAAAAGATTTATCTTTATAATAATGAGTTCTGCCATAAAAATATTACCCCATTATACTTATGAAGAATATTGCCTTTGGGAAGGCAGGTGGGAACTTATTGACGGAATTCCTTATGCAATGAGCCCTGCACCAAATCCTAAGCATCAGCTAATTGGAGGGAACATAATTTATGAACTAAAAAACGCAATTAAAAAAACTGATTGCGAAAATTGTAAAGTATATGAGTTTATTGATGTAAAAATTCATGAAGATACAATTGTACAGCCTGATGCATTGGTAGTTTGTAAACCAATACTTAAAAATTTTCTTGATTTTCCTGCTACATTAGTTGTTGAAATCTTATCACCTGCCACAGCTTTTAAAGATCGTCATGTAAAATTTTCTCTGTATGAGAAAATGGGCATCAAATATTTTTTGATAATTGATATTGATAAAAAATTAATTGAAATATATACCCTTAGCGATAAACAGTATAAGCTGGCCACGTATTCCGGCAGCTTGCCTTATCAGTTCATGCTGGAAGATGATTGTACCATTGATGTAGAATTAAATAATATTTGGGAATAGCTGAATTTATTTAAATTTTTAACTTCATCAATAATGTTTCCTGCATAATTTTATCAGATGAAATCCTTGCTGCTCTTAATATGCTTCCCACTTATTTCTTTTTCACAACAAAATTATAATTATAAAAACCTGGTTTTAGAAGGTGGCGGAATAAGGGGGCTTGCTTATCCCGGAGCCCTACAGGTATTGGAAGAAAAGGGTGTATTAAAAAATATTGAAAGAGTTGCAGGAACTTCTGCAGGTGCTATCATAGGATTAATGGTTGGTATGGGTTATAACAGCCACGAAATAGATTCTGTTTTTCGATCATTAAAAATTCAGCAATTTAATGATGGCAAAAATATTTTTGGAAAGATCAGGCGTTTGAAAAAAGAATATGGAATTTTTAAAGGGGACAAATTTGAAAAGTGGCTCGGCAAATTAATACAAAATAAAACGGGTGATCCCAATACAACTTTTTTTCAATTACATCAATTACATCTTACTAATAATAGTTTTAAAGATGTGTATTGCACGGGTACAAATTTGAGTAAACAGAAACTGCAGATTTTTTCGTGGCAGCATTCCCCTTTTATGCAATTAAAAACCGCCATACATATTAGCGGAAGCATTCCCGTTTATTATAAGCCTGTAGCTATTGACAGTGCATGGAATAAAGTAGCGATAAAAAAAAATAAAGGCAATTTCGATTTGTATGTAGATGGTGGGATGATCAATAATTATCCAATAAATATATTTGATAGTTGCCTGAGTAGCAAGAGCCCATTTGATTGCGAAAATTTAAAATATAACATGCAGACACTTGGGTTAAAATTAGAAAGGCCGGAACAGATAGCACAGTTTAATAGTGGCATAACCTCAATAGCGCCTCACCCCGTATCTTCTTTTAAAGATTATAAACTTGCTTTAATAAACCTGTTGCAGGAAACACTCGCAAGAAAAAATGTTGATCTTCAAAACGAAAAAGGCAGAACAATTTATATCAGCTATGGCAATGTATTTGGTAAAATACGCAAGGTTAGCGCTGAAGAAAAAACAGAATTATTTAATAATGGAGTGAATGCAGCTCAAAAATTTTTTAAAGATATAAATAACATTCACGCAAGATAATTTACCTCTTTGCTCATCTCCACCTCAAAAGTTACCTTTGCCAAAATTGAATAGGAAAATGAGTACACAACATCTTTCGGAGCAGGAAATTATCAGGAGAGAAAAATTAGAAGAACTAAAAAAGATAGGTATCAATCCCTATCCTGCTGCCCTGTACCCCGTTAATTCATCTTCCATATTTATAAAAGAAAATTATAAAGGAGAAGAGAATAAAAATGATTTTTCGGAAGTTTGTTTGGCTGGAAGGTTAATGAGTATTCGGGACATGGGTAAAGCAAGTTTTGCTGTTTTACAGGATAGTCTTGGAAAAATCCAGATCTACATAAGAAAAGATGACGTAGCAACGGGCGAGGATAAATCTTTATATGATGTTGTATGGAAAAAATTAATTGACATTGGAGATATCATCGGAGTAAAGGGTTATGTATTTACCACTAAAACTGGCGAAACTTCTATCCATGTAAAGGAGTTTTCTATTCTAACCAAAGCTTTACATCCCTTGCCGGTGGTTAAAGAAAAAGACGGAGAAACTTTTGATGAAGTAACTGATCCTGAATTTAGATATCGTCAGCGCTATGCAGACATGATAGTAAATCCGCATGTAAAAGAAACATTTATAAAGCGAACAAAACTTATCAATTCTATACGTGAGTTTTTAAATGGTAAAGGAGCTTTGGAAGTAGACACGCCCGTGCTTCAAAGTATTCCCGGTGGTGCAGCTGCAAGGCCTTTTGTTACGCATCATAATGCATTGGATGTTCCGTTTTACTTACGAATTGCCAATGAGCTTTATCTAAAAAGACTAATTGTTGGGGGCTTCGACTGGGTTTATGAATTTAGCCGAAACTTTAGAAATGAAGGAATGGACCGCACACATAATCCTGAATTTACTGTATTGGAATTTTATGTTGCTTATAAAGATTATTTATGGATGATGGATACTACAGAGCAACTTTTAGAAAAAGCCTCTATTGATACAAACGGTACAACAAAAGTTATTTCAGGTGACGTGGAAATTGATTTTAAAGCGCCATACAAACGCATAACTATGTATGATGCAATTAAAGAACATACAGGTTTTGATATTTCTGAAATGGATGAAGAAAAACTTAGAGATGTTTGCAAACAAATTAATATTCATGTTGATAATACGATGGGTAAAGGAAAACTAGTGGATGAATTATTTAGCGCAAAATGTGAGCACCATTTTATACAGCCCACCTTTATAATTGATTACCCGGTAGAAATGAGCCCCCTTACAAAAAAACATCGCAGTAAACCCGGATTGGTAGAGCGATTTGAGCTTTTAATAAATGGAAAAGAAATTGCAAATGCATATACCGAATTGAATGACCCGATTGAGCAAAGAGAACGCTTTGAAGAACAGGCGCAATTAATGGAACGGGGGGATGATGAGGCCATGTTTATTGATCATGATTTTTTACGGGCACTTGAATATGGTATGCCTCCAACAAGTGGGATTGGTTTTGGTATAGACAGGATTTGTATGCTGCTTACCAATTCTCCCTCAATACAGGATGTTTTACTTTTTCCGCAAATGAGGCCTGAAAAATTGCAGGAAGAACCAAAAGAAAAAATATAATCCTACCTCTGCCATTCATCAATTTCAGAAATATTATCCTTTCGAATTCATTAACTTGTTTAAGTTTTTAAATCAATACTTATGTTAAAAATATCTTCATTATTAATAGGTGTAACCTTTCTTTCTGTTGGCTCATTCTCACAAAAGAAAGAGCTTACCAATGAACAGCTTTTAAAAAATAAACTTACGGCAATTTTAATCCCTTTACCCACTATCGTTTCGTGGGAATCTGATGAAAGGTTAGTATTGAAGAGAAGTTCGCATCCGGATTCTGCCGCCAAGACTTTTTTGTTTGATCCTAAAACAGTTAAGGAATTAATGATCAAAGAAGATCCGGGAATGAAACCAGGAAACGCAAATGAAAAAAGTGTTTATTTTAAGAATAATGATCTCTACTACAAACAAGGAATGGCGGAGGAGATAAGATTAACTAATGATAAAGAAAGAGAATTCACTCCCTCACTTTCCCCAGATAAAAACTTTGTTGCTTACACTAAAAAAAATAATCTGTACTACTTTGATCTCACTACAAAAAAAGAAATACAATTAACCACTGATGGCAATGATAGCCTGATGAATGGTTATGCGAGCTGGGTGTATACTGAAGAAATTTTAGGAAGAGCATCACAGTATCGTGCTTTTTGGTGGAGCCCGGATAGTAAACACATTGCATTTTTTAAAACAGATGATAGCCCTGTACCGGTTTACACAATTACAGACGGAGGCCCGGGGCAGCATGGTCTTTTAGAAAAATTGAGATACCCAAAAGTTGGCGATAAAAATCCCGAAATTAAAATTGGTATCGCTCATCTTAATGATAACAAAATCACCTGGGCAGATTTTAATCAAAAGGACGATCAATACTTTGGAATGCCATACTGGAAGCCGGATGGTTCGGCCTTGTTAGCCCTGTGGATCAATAGAGATCAGAACAATTTAAAAATATATGAGGTAAATCCAAACACCGGAAGCAAAAAAGAATTTTATGATGAAAAACAAAAAACATGGATAGATCTTGATGATCTTAACCGTATTCAATTTTTAAAGAATGGCAACTTTATAATGCTAAGCGATAAAACAGGTTGGAGACATATATATTATTATTCTAAAGATGGAAAACTACTTAACGCTGTAACTGCAGGCAAGTTCACAGTTACAAATGTTAACTGGGTTGATGAAAAAAATAATAGACTTTATTTTTTAGCAAGAAGTAAAGAAAATAGTGCCAGAGCTGATTTTTACAGTGTTATGCTGAATGGTAAAGATCTTAAACGATTAACATTTGGAGATTATAATCATATCGTACAAATGTCACCATCGGGAGCATATTTTCTTACAACATATAGTAATACAAGTACTCCCCCAAGAATGGCTTTGTATGATAATTCAGGAAAACTTATAAAAGAATTGGCAGATACAAAAGGTGCGGAATTTAATGAGTACAATTTTGCAAAAACAGAAGTAATAAGGGTAAAAAGCGATGATGGATTATTTGATCTTCCGGCAACAGTTACCTGGCCATTAAATATGGATGCAAATAAACGCTACCCGGTATTAATAAATATTTATGGCGGCCCCAATGCAGGAACTGTTTTTGATCGATGGAATTTAACTGCAAACCAGCAATGGTATGCCAAAGAAGGATTAATACAAATAGCAATGGACCATCGTGCCAGCGGGCATTTTGGAAAAGAAGGTGTAAATTATATGTACCATAATTTGGGAGATTGGGAATTAAGGGATTATAGCACGATTGTAAAATTTCTTATTAATAAAGGATATGCAGATCCTAAGAAGATATGCATCACCGGTTTTAGTTATGGTGGTTATATGAGCTGCCTTGCACTTACAAAATATGCTGACGTATTTACGCATGCAATGGCCGGCGGTAGTGTTACGGACTGGTCATTCTACGACACTCATTATACTGAAAAATTTATGGGCACTCCTGCAAATAATCCTAATGGATATAAAACCTGTTCCGTATTAAACTATGTTGATAAATACAAAGGAATGTTGCAAATTGTACATGGTGTTATTGATGATAATGTGCATGTGCAAAATAGTTTACGTTTAATAGGTGCATTAGAGGATGCGAAAAAAGATTTTGAATTTATGCTTTACCCCGGAGGCAGGCATGGCTGGCAAGGTAATAAACAATTGCACTTTCAGAATTTAAAAACCAAATTTATTTACAGGTATTTATTGGAGAAGCCTGTACCTCAGGAGCTGTTGAGATAATTATAAAAACAGGTCTGTATATAATTTCCCTCCGGGTAAAACAGCATATTTACTTAGGTCTGTTATGCCTTCATTTGCCAACACTTCTTCATCAATAAAAGTATTACCAGTACATTCTGTAGATGGCTTGCTTAAAATATAATAAGCAGCATCAGAAATTATTTCAGGATGACGGCTCATTTTAATCAATGCATCTCCACCCAAAAGATTTTTTACTGCAGCAGTTGCAATGGTTGTTTTTGGCCACAATGCATTAGATGCGATCTTATATTTTTTTAATTCTTCCGCAAGTCCTAAAGCTATCATTGACATATTGTATTTTGCCATAGTATATGCCACATGACTGCGAAACCATTTTCTTTCCAGGTTCACAGGTGGTGAAAGGGTTAAAATATGGGCGTTGACTGATTTTTTTAAATGCGGAATGCAGGCCTGGCTTACAAAAAAAGTTCCCCTTACATTAATATCATGCATCAGGTCAAACTGCTTAGCAGTTGTTTGTTCTGCAGATGAAAGGGTGATGGCTGAAGCATTATTTACCAGAATATCAATTCCCCCAAATTTTTCAACAGCTTTATCAACAGCATTTTTAATCTGATCTTCAAATCTAATATCGCATTGGATGGCTAAGGCTTTACCACCGGCCTGGTCTATTTCCTGTGCAGCAGAAAAAATAGTACCACCCAGTTTTGGATTTTCTTCAACTGACTTTGCAGCAACAACAATATTAGCCCCTTCTTTTGCCAGCCTTAGCCCAATTGCTTTACCAATGCCTCTGGAAGCGCCAGTGATAAAAATGGTTCGGCCTCCCCAACCCTTTTCATTAGAGTGGGTTGCCGGCTCACTTATATCGTTCTGCATAACTCAATATA
>MWWF01000103.1_pt1 | contig 14665 bp, 14 predicted proteins | sample 1047351 | NCBI WGS metagenome assembly MWWF01 (sample SAMN06349970, study PRJNA376086) | soil metagenome | isolation source: MGM-3 sample Antarctic (ecotone) soil | place: Antarctica
TAGTGTCTTACCCCCTTGCCCCCTGCGGTTTTGAGGTTGGCGGAGGGAGCATGGAGCCCTGTCGGAGCGCCCAGGAGGAGGCTTGGGCCCAGCTTGGAGGGCACGAGGCACGCTGCCTGGCACGAGGACCGGGGCAAGAACGGCGAGGAGGGGAGTCAAGGGGGGTGGTGCGGCCCGCAGCGCGTCAGCGCGAGGACACGGCCCCTTGAGGCTCTGGAGCGCCGTCACGCTCCCGTGCAGTCCCCTGCGAGGCTCCTGGGCCTCACAGGGGACTGCCCCAGCGGCGAGCGTCCTGCCCTTCGCTCCCGATCGCACCAGACCCACAGGGCACCCAACCCCGAGGATGCAGGGCTGAGAAGCTCCAGAGACGGCCGTGTTAGGTCGGGAAGGGATCGGCTGGGGGGTGTAAAGTAACAATCACATATCCTGCCAACCCCACACACGGCCGAGACCTAGCCAGGTAGGTGAGCTGGGGCCTGCTCCCGTGGCCGACGCGGAGGAGGTTAGATGGCGGGAAATAGAGTTGTTAACTTTCATCCCCGAGCCCAGAGGTGAGGGCGCTTGACCGTCCTCGGTGGAGCCCGTGCCCGACGACCGGAAGGGAGAAGGGCGCACCTTTGCAAACCCTGCGGGTTTGCGGCGCGGTCTCCCGGGGGTGGCGCTCTGCTGACCCCCGCCGACGGCGTCCCCGTCCGGCGCGTGGCGCCGGATCGGGAGGGCCGTCCCGCCCTCCCGCACCCACCCCAGCCACCCTGCGCGGGTGGATCGCGACCGAGCGTGCCCCCAACTTGCCGCCGGTGCGCCTGGCCCGGCCGTTGCCAAGGGCCGCTCGCCGCTGGGGCAGTTCCCTGCGATGCAGAGCTTCGCAGGGGAGCCCTAGGCAGCGTGGGCGCTCCGGCGGCATCAAGGGGGCCGGGTCCTCGCCGGCTCATACCGGCTGCGGGCCGCACCAACCCCCTTGACCCCGCCTCCCCGCCGAGAGCGCCCGCGGTCCGTGTGCGAGGCCCCGCTCGGTGGCGGGGCCCAGGTCCTCAGGCTCTAGGCTGTCGTATCTGTCCGAGACCTCTTCACGTTAGCTGTGAACCTCACCAAGCTGGCTTGGACTAGGGGTGGATCGGCACAATGGACGTCAAAGTTCTTGCGATGAGTCGCCATATCTTCGATTGGCGCGACCATTGGGTCTGCGCCGCCCGGACGATGGTTGACCGTGAGGCGAGGGTTCTGACCCATGACATCCTAGAACGCCTGAACAGCTCAAATCTGAAGGAGTACTATTGGAGTGGTTCTGCCCTCGCGAAGCGCGAGGCGACGGAGGAGTGGTTCGAACGCGGCCCTGCCCCTTTCCTCGTCGAGGCGCGTCGCGAGCTGCGTCAGATGCTGGCCCACGAAGGCTCCATTGGGCCCGACCAGCAAGCGTCTGCCTCGCACGATTGGCTTCGGAGCGACGGCTTCGAGACATTGGTGAACGAAGCGTCGACACGTTTCTCCTCCACGTCGGACCTCGTCCGGCGCGCGCTTCTTGGCGTAAAGGGCAGCCTTTTCGATCCGAAGCCAGGAAGCTTTCTGGCTCAGATTGACGCGTTTCTCGAGGATGAGTTCCAGGCGGCAAGATCGCTCGGCAGAACACAGAAAGAGTCAGCGTGACCATTCCGTTCGAAATCCCGGCCAGGTTTGCGGCCCAACTCGACTTGGGGCAGATCGAACGGTTCGGAACGATCCTGAAGGAGGTCGGCACCGGCCGGATCATGGGTCATCTTCAGGAGACCGGCGCGCTCCAGACGGTCCTGGCGCAGTCGGGAGCCTTTGCCAACCCGGTTTCTGCGCTCGTCAACGCTGCATCCGGGCTTGGCGCAAACCTTCAACTCTATCGGCTCGACAACAAGGTCGACGCTCTTCGCTCCATGATGGGTGGGATCCAGTCCATGCAGCTCGCGAACCTGGCCCTTGCGGGTCTCGGGATCGGCGTGTCTGCCCTAGGCTTCGCCCTGGTGAAGTCGCGGCTCGATGCCATCTCCGGCAAGCTCGACGAGCTTGCCTCCGAGATCCGTTCAGGGTTCCAGGAGCAGAGAGCGCGCGCGCTTCGGGAAGCGGAAGCCAACCTGCGTGGCGAGCTCGACAACGCGGCGGAGGGTTGGCATGCCCGTGACGGCGGGCGCGAGACCTGGTCCCATGTTGTCAAGGCGCTGAGCAGCATTGAAAACGTGTATGTCGGCGAGATAAGGCATGCGGTCGCGGAGGGGAGCTCCGTCGATAACCTGACTTATCTGGTGGACCGATACCGGGTGGCTGTGGCCACCAAGATGGAATGCTATGTTCTCCTGGACGAGTTCGCCCAAGGCCAGGCCTATGGCGAAACGGCCACTGGACGCACCACGGACATCTTCCAGCACCTCAATCCTGTCGCCTTGATGGCGGGCTTTGCCAGAACCGCACCAGCCGATGCCCGTCCGTTGCAACTCCTGTCCACCTCAAGGGCGATCTGCTTATGCCTTCGAGAGTTGCAGGACCTTCACGCGACCGCCCCGCTCCTGCTTCGCCGCATAAGCTCCCTGAAAGTCCGTGGGCGGGACTATGTTGAACGTCTCAAGCACGAGCCCCAGGAGCCGCTGCTCGTGCTAAGTCCCGAGGGACAGTCTGCCTAGCCCGTGCGTAAGCCTAGCCCGGCGCCTGACGGCGGGGTGCCCACAAAACTCGTGAATTTCGATCCGGCTGACGCGGCTAAGCTTGTCAGAGGCTTAGGCTGCGCGGAAGTCACGCGCGAAACCCGCCCTCGCCCTCGCATCATAAGTATGCAAAAATATGCGCAGAGCAGGAGGGGAGCCCCATGCCCGCCGTCGAGCGCATGACTGTCACGATGCCCGCCGAGATGGCCGAGACCTTGCGCAGGACGGTGGCCGGCGGCGAGTACGCCTCCACCAGCGAAGTAGTCCGCGAGGCGTTGCGCGAGTGGACGCGGGCGAGGGACGTCGAGCGGCGCGACCTCGACGCCCTGCGGGCGGCAATCAGGGCCGGGCTCGACAGCGGGCCAGGCCTCCCAGCCGACCAGGTGTTCGCCGAACTGCGTGCCCGCTACGCCGATCAGGCCTGAGCAAGGCCATGGCACGTCTGGTCATCCTGCCGGCCGCGCGGGCGGACCTCATCGAGATCGGCGACTTCATCGCGGCCGACAGCCCGCAGCGGGCCCTGTCCTTCGTGGCCGAGATCGAGGCGAGGATGCGCGCGGCGGCCGAGCGGCCCCTGAGCTTCCCGGCGCGCGACGAGCTGCACGAAGGCCTACGGGCAGCGCGGCACGGGCGCTACCTGATCTTCTTCGTGGAGCAAGGGGACGAGGTGCAGGTCGTGCGCGTCCTGCACGGAGCGCGGAACCTGCCACGGGCGTTCGAGTCCTAGGTCGGAGCAGGGGCGGCCTGCCCGGGGCTATCGGCCCAGAAGGCGCTGAAGGAAGCCACGGGGTTCCTTGGGCCGCTTGTCCTCCAAGAGCGCCTGCTGACGCTCGGCCAGGGTGCGCCAGTGGTCGGCGTTGGCCTCAGCCTTGGTGAGCATCTCACGCAGCAGCTCGACCTCACGCTCCAAACCCCGGTCGGCCGGGGTGGTCGGGTGGTTCTCAGAGGTGGTCGGTTGCGGTTCTGAGAACCGGTCGGCCGACCGGTCGGAAGCCTGGAAGGGAAACACGCGATGCAGCTCTGCCGGGTCGATGGCGTAGCGGCCCCGGTCGTCCTTGGGCGCGGTCATGCGCCCGGACCGGATGGCATCGAGTAGGGTGGACTTAGCATGGCCGCAGGTCTGTGCGGCTTTGTTCAGGGTCAGCACCACGGGCGGTTTCCTAGGTGGTCGGGGCCGGTCGGCAGAGTGGTCGGTTTCGGTTCTCGCTACCGGTAGCCGACCGGTCGGCGATGGGCCTAGCCCTTCGGGTCAGAACTGGGCTCAGTCCGACCACCCTGCATGACCACCAGGAGCGGCCCGTCCGCCTCGCGCGCGGCCTGCCGGGCCGTGTGGCCGGGCAGGTGCGTGGCGATGGTCGAATTCATGAAATAGCGGACCTCCCGGCCGCGCTTCTCGCGTCGCACGGCGTTGATCGAGGCCAGTTCGGTCATCATCGAGGAAAGGTCACGGGGCAGAACCCCGAGCCACTGGGCGAGCTCGTCGCGGGTCTGCATGATCTCGCCGGTGTCGTTGCGGATGACCTCGAAGAGCCGCGCCCAGAGCAGGGTGGCCGCCTGCGGGCGCTTGGAGTTCTCGTTGAGCCAGCGGACCACGGCCGAGTTCTGCGACGGGCTGAGCATCACGAAGGTCCAGTCGTTGGGGATCTGGGCGCGCAGCCCCTGGGCGAGGCGAGCGGCGTCATCTGGGGCCATGCCTGCCTTGCGAGCCAGGGCCTCGAGTTGGACGGCCTCAGCGGCCCGCTGGGTAGCCCTGGCGCGCTCGAGGCTCCTCACCCCCTCCGGGAGCCGCTGGCGGCCCTCTGGGCGCCTCTGAGCGGCCTCCTGGGGCCTCTGGGGCTCCTGGTCCCCCTCGGGGCTTCCTGCAGCCTCTGCGCGCCTCCCTGAGCCGCCTAGCGTCGTCTCCGCCTGCCCGATGGCGAGGCGGAAGGCGAGCTGGTCGGCGGCGCTCCCGATCTTCTTCATGCTGCCCCCAATAGGTCGCACACTGTGCGACCAAGTAGTCGCACCACGTGCGACCTATTCCAAGCCCTTTTCGCTGCTCGTAAGCGATTGCCTACACATCAAAAAACAGCTCTCTCGCGCGCGCGCGCGCAGCCGCGAGATATCTTTCTTAGATTCTTACCCCCTTACCCCCTGCGGTTTTGAGCTTGGCGGAGGGAGCATGGAGCCCTGTCGGAGCGCCCAGGAGGAGGCTTGGACCCAGCTTGGAGGGCACGAGGCACGCTGCCTGGCACGAGGACCGGGGCAAGAACGGCGAGGAGGGGAGTCAAGGGGGGTGGTGCGGCCCGCAGCGCGTCAGCGCGAGGACACGGCCCCTTGAGGCTCTGGAGCGCCGTCACGCTCCCGTGCAGTCCCCTGCGAGGCTCCTGGGCCTCACAGGGGACTGCCCCAGCGGCGAGCGTCCTGCCCTTCGCTCCCGATCGCACCAGACCCACAGGGCACCCAACCCCGAGGATGCAGGGCTGAGAAGCTCCAGAGACGGCCGTGTTAGGTCGGGAAGGGATCGGCTGGGGGGTGTAAAGTAACAATCACATATCCTGCCAACCCCACACACGGCCGAGACCTAGCCAGGTAGGTGAGCTGGGGCCTGCTCCCGTGGCCGACGCGGAGGAGGTTAGATGGCGGGAAATAGAGTTGTTAACTTTCATCCCCGAGCCCAGAGGTGAGGGCGCTTGACCGTCCTCGGTGGAGCCCGTGCCCGACGACCGGAAGGGAGAAGGGCGCACCTTTGCAAACCCTGCGGGTTTGCGGCGCGGTCTCCCGGGGGTGGCGCTCTGCTGACCCCCGCCGACGGCGTCCCCGTCCGGCGCGTGGCGCCGGATCGGGAGGGCCGTCCCGCCCTCCCGCACCCACCCCAGCCACCCTGCGCGGGTGGATCGCGACCGAGCGTGCCCCCAACTTGCCGCCGGTGCGCCTGGCCCGGCCGTTGCCAAGGGCCGCTCGCCGCTGGGGCAGTTCCCTGCGATGCAGAGCTTCGCAGGGGAGCCCTAGGCAGCGTGGGCGCTCCGGCGGCATCAAGGGGGCCGGGTCCTCGCCGGCTCATACCGGCTGCGGGCCGCACCAACCCCCTTGACCCCGCCTCCCCGCCGAGAGCGCCCGCGGTCCGTGTGCGAGGCCCCGCTCGGTGGCGGGGCCCAGGTCCTCAGGCTCTAGGCTGTCGTATCTGTCCGAGACCTCTTCACGTTAGCTGTGAACCTCACCAAGCTGGCTTGGACTAGGGGTGGATCGGCACAATGGACGTCAAAGTTCTTGCGATGAGTCGCCATATCTTCGATTGGCGCGACCATTGGGTCTGCGCCGCCCGGACGATGGTTGACCGTGAGGCGAGGGTTCTGACCCATGACATCCTAGAACGCCTGAACAGCTCAAATCTGAAGGAGTACTATTGGAGTGGTTCTGCCCTCGCGAAGCGCGAGGCGACGGAGGAGTGGTTCGAACGCGGCCCTGCCCCTTTCCTCGTCGAGGCGCGTCGCGAGCTGCGTCAGATGCTGGCCCACGAAGGCTCCATTGGGCCCGACCAGCAAGCGTCTGCCTCGCACGATTGGCTTCGGAGCGACGGCTTCGAGACATTGGTGAACGAAGCGTCGACACGTTTCTCCTCCACGTCGGACCTCGTCCGGCGCGCGCTTCTTGGCGTAAAGGGCAGCCTTTTCGATCCGAAGCCAGGAAGCTTTCTGGCTCAGATTGACGCGTTTCTCGAGGATGAGTTCCAGGCGGCAAGATCGCTCGGCAGAACACAGAAAGAGTCAGCGTGACCATTCCGTTCGAAATCCCGGCCAGGTTTGCGGCCCAACTCGACTTGGGGCAGATCGAACGGTTCGGAACGATCCTGAAGGAGGTCGGCACCGGCCGGATCATGGGTCATCTTCAGGAGACCGGCGCGCTCCAGACGGTCCTGGCGCAGTCGGGAGCCTTTGCCAACCCGGTTTCTGCGCTCGTCAACGCTGCATCCGGGCTTGGCGCAAACCTTCAACTCTATCGGCTCGACAACAAGGTCGACGCTCTTCGCTCCATGATGGGTGGGATCCAGTCCATGCAGCTCGCGAACCTGGCCCTTGCGGGTCTCGGGATCGGCGTGTCTGCCCTAGGCTTCGCCCTGGTGAAGTCGCGGCTCGATGCCATCTCCGGCAAGCTCGACGAGCTTGCCTCCGAGATCCGTTCAGGGTTCCAGGAGCAGAGAGCGCGCGCGCTTCGGGAAGCGGAAGCCAACCTGCGTGGCGAGCTCGACAACGCGGCGGAGGGTTGGCATGCCCGTGACGGCGGGCGCGAGACCTGGTCCCATGTTGTCAAGGCGCTGAGCAGCATTGAAAACGTGTATGTCGGCGAGATAAGGCATGCGGTCGCGGAGGGGAGCTCCGTCGATAACCTGACTTATCTGGTGGACCGATACCGGGTGGCTGTGGCCACCAAGATGGAATGCTATGTTCTCCTGGACGAGTTCGCCCAAGGCCAGGCCTATGGCGAAACGGCCACTGGACGCACCACGGACATCTTCCAGCACCTCAATCCTGTCGCCTTGATGGCGGGCTTTGCCAGAACCGCACCAGCCGATGCCCGTCCGTTGCAACTCCTGTCCACCTCAAGGGCGATCTGCTTATGCCTTCGAGAGTTGCAGGACCTTCACGCGACCGCCCCGCTCCTGCTTCGCCGCATAAGCTCCCTGAAAGTCCGTGGGCGGGACTATGTTGAACGTCTCAAGCACGAGCCCCAGGAGCCGCTGCTCGTGCTAAGTCCCGAGGGACAGTCTGCCTAGCCCGTGCGTAAGCCTAGCCCGGCGCCTGACGGCGGGGTGCCCACAAAACTCGTGAATTTCGATCCGGCTGACGCGGCTAAGCTTGTCAGAGGCTTAGGCTGCGCGGAAGTCACGCGCGAAACCCGCCCTCGCCCTCGCATCATAAGTATGCAAAAATATGCGCAGAGCAGGAGGGGAGCCCCATGCCCGCCGTCGAGCGCATGACTGTCACGATGCCCGCCGAGATGGCCGAGACCTTGCGCAGGACGGTGGCCGGCGGCGAGTACGCCTCCACCAGCGAAGTAGTCCGCGAGGCGTTGCGCGAGTGGACGCGGGCGAGGGACGTCGAGCGGCGCGACCTCGACGCCCTGCGGGCGGCAATCAGGGCCGGGCTCGACAGCGGGCCAGGCCTCCCAGCCGACCAGGTGTTCGCCGAACTGCGTGCCCGCTACGCCGATCAGGCCTGAGCAAGGCCATGGCACGTCTGGTCATCCTGCCGGCCGCGCGGGCGGACCTCATCGAGATCGGCGACTTCATCGCGGCCGACAGCCCGCAGCGGGCCCTGTCCTTCGTGGCCGAGATCGAGGCGAGGATGCGCGCGGCGGCCGAGCGGCCCCTGAGCTTCCCGGCGCGCGACGAGCTGCACGAAGGCCTACGGGCAGCGCGGCACGGGCGCTACCTGATCTTCTTCGTGGAGCAAGGGGACGAGGTGCAGGTCGTGCGCGTCCTGCACGGAGCGCGGAACCTGCCACGGGCGTTCGAGTCCTAGGTCGGAGCAGGGGCGGCCTGCCCGGGGCTATCGGCCCAGAAGGCGCTGAAGGAAGCCACGGGGTTCCTTGGGCCGCTTGTCCTCCAAGAGCGCCTGCTGACGCTCGGCCAGGGTGCGCCAGTGGTCGGCGTTGGCCTCAGCCTTGGTGAGCATCTCACGCAGCAGCTCGACCTCACGCTCCAAACCCCGGTCGGCCGGGGTGGTCGGGTGGTTCTCAGAGGTGGTCGGTTGCGGTTCTGAGAACCGGTCGGCCGACCGGTCGGAAGCCTGGAAGGGAAACACGCGATGCAGCTCTGCCGGGTCGATGGCGTAGCGGCCCCGGTCGTCCTTGGGCGCGGTCATGCGCCCGGACCGGATGGCATCGAGTAGGGTGGACTTAGCATGGCCGCAGGTCTGTGCGGCTTTGTTCAGGGTCAGCACCACGGGCGGTTTCCTAGGTGGTCGGGGCCGGTCGGCAGAGTGGTCGGTTTCGGTTCTCGCTACCGGTAGCCGACCGGTCGGCGATGGGCCTAGCCCTTCGGGTCAGAACTGGGCTCAGTCCGACCACCCTGCATGACCACCAGGAGCGGCCCGTCCGCCTCGCGCGCGGCCTGCCGGGCCGTGTGGCCGGGCAGGTGCGTGGCGATGGTCGAATTCATGAAATAGCGGACCTCCCGGCCGCGCTTCTCGCGTCGCACGGCGTTGATCGAGGCCAGTTCGGTCATCATCGAGGAAAGGTCACGGGGCAGAACCCCGAGCCACTGGGCGAGCTCGTCGCGGGTCTGCATGATCTCGCCGGTGTCGTTGCGGATGACCTCGAAGAGCCGCGCCCAGAGCAGGGTGGCCGCCTGCGGGCGCTTGGAGTTCTCGTTGAGCCAGCGGACCACGGCCGAGTTCTGCGATGGGCTGAGCATGACGAAGGTCCAGTCGTTGGGGATCTGGGCGCGCAGCCCCTGGGCGAGGCGGGCAGCGTCGTCAGGGCTCATGCCCGCCTTGCGGGCCAAGGTCTCGAGTTGGACAGCCTCAGCGGCCCTCTGGGTGGCCCTGGCGCGCTCGAGGCTCCTTACCCCCTCCGGGAGCCGCTGGCGGCCCTCTGGGCGCCTCTGAGGGGCCTCCTGGAGCCTTTGGGGCTCCTGGTCCCCCTCTGGTCCTCCTGCGGCCTCTACAGGCTTTCCCGGGCCTCCCAGCGCCGCCTCCGCCTGCCCGATGGCGAGGCGGAAGGCGAGCTGATCGGCGGCGCCCCCGATCTTCTTCATGCTGCCCCCAATAGGTCGCACAGTGTGCGACCAAGTAGTCGCACCACGTGCGACCTATTCCAAGCCCTTTTCGCTGCTCGTAAGCAATTGTTTGGCCGTCGAAAAACAGCCCTCTCGCGCGAGCGCGCGCAGCCGCGAGATATCTTTCTTAGATTCTTACCCCCTTACCCCCTACGGTTTTGGGCTTGGCGGAGGGGGTCTAGAGCCCTGTTGGAGCGTCCACGAGGAGCCTTGGACCCGGCTTGGAGGTCACGAGGCACTCTGGCCTGGCACAAGGACCGGGGCAGGAGCGGCGCGGAGGGGGGTCAAGGGGGTGGTGCGGCCCGCAGCGCGTCAGCGCGAGAACCCGGCCCCTTGAGGCCGCCCCAGGGCTCCACGCTTGCCCCTGCCCTTTGGGATGCCGGCATCCCAAAGGGCAGCCCAGCGGCGAGCGGCCCTTCCTCGAACCCAGGAGCGCCCAGGAGGCGCATGAAGGGCCGGAGACGAGACAGCACACCCCCAGGGGCTCCACGCCCCTCCTAGCGGCTCCTAGGGCCCTCTACGGCTCACAGTGGCCCCAGCGGATCGGTCGGAGGCCGAGAAGTGCCAGAGACGCCCGTGCCAGGTCGGGAGGGGCCGGCCGTGAGGGGCGTAAAGTAACAATCACATATCCTGCCAACCCCACACACGGCCGAGACCTAGCCAGGCGGGTGAGCTGGGGCCTGCTCCCGTGGCCGACGCGGAGGAGGTTAGATGGCCGACGCGGAGGAGGTTAGATGGCGGGAAATAGAGTTGTTAACTTTCATCCCCGAGCCCGGAGGGGAGGGCGCTTGACCGTCCTCGGTGGAGCCCGTGCCCGACGACCGGAAGGGAGAAGGGCGCACTTTCGCAAACCCGTTGGGTTTGCCGTGCGACCTCCTGGGGACGGCGCTTTGCTGGCCCCCGCCGGCAGCGTCCCCGTCCGGCGCAGAGCGCTGGATCGGGAGGGGCGTCCCGCCCTCCCGCACCCTCCCTGGCCACCCTCGCGGGTGGATCGCGCGGCGGTGCAGTTCGCGCCCGTCCTTCGCGGCCGCAGCACGTGGCTCGGCCACGAAGGACGGGCGCTCGCCACTGGGCAGTCCCCTGCCATGGGGCATGGGCGCGAAGCACACACGCAATATGCATTGCCTCCGGCAACGCGCGTTACTCGACGGCCTGCGGCAGCCCGGTGGGCAGGAGCGCGGCTGAACGGCGCGCTGATCGTGGCCTCTGCGAAGGCGAGAAGGACGCTCGCCGCTGGGCAGTCCCCTGCCATGGGGCATGGCAGGGGACGCCGGCCAGCTTGGGGCGCGTCCTGCGGCCTCAAGCCTTGTCCTCTGCCCGGCCACGGCCGGGCCTGCGGGAAGGCTTGACTCCGCCTCCGCGCCGAGCTGCACCCGGTCAGGAGTTGCGCGCCTGACTTCCGCGCGGCCCAGGCCCTTGACGCGCTTGAGCCTGGCAGGCCGCGCCTAGGTCACGAATTCTGCACTGCACCGCAGTTTGAGTTAGTTCGGCTTTATCCTCCACAACGATTGACCCACTGCTGGCCCCCCTTCAGCGTGGTCGAAAGGGTTAGTGATGGGTCTGAACCATGCTGCGCCGAGCCAACATCTGGCTCACTGCCACGGGGGTCCTCGTGTTCAGTGCTCTCCTCTGGTTCGTCCACGGCACGCCGGATCGCTTCGATCGCGCCGTGGGCGAGGTCGTGGTGTCGGAGGTGGGGGATCGCCTCCATGCGGTCCTGCTAGGCCAGCCTGGCGCGCCTAGCGCCCGCATGGAGGATCTTGCGGCGCGGCTGCCGGGTCGACTTGGGGAGGAAGTGTCAGCCCGGCTATCGGCGGTGGAGAGGCTGTCGAAGCCGGACGCCATGGAGATCGCCTGGCGTGTCTTAGCAGCCGTCTGCGAATGCAAGCGGTCCGGCGCAACGCCACCAGACCTAGAGCAAGTCGTTGCCCGGGTCTCCTCAGGCTTGGGGATCGACCTCGCCGACGCGCAAGCCGAGCTGGCCCAAACTGAGGAGCGGATCAGAGTCTTCGCGCTAGGGTCAGGACTCACAACCAGTATATGACGGTGGCTGCGAGCGCGCAGGCGGAGAGGAACAGGATCGGGCATCGGTCGTAGCGGGTTGCGATCCGCCGCCAGTCTTTGAGGCGGGCAAACATGTTCTCGATCTTGTGGCGCTGGCGGTAGAGGTCAACGTCGTGCGGGATCTGGACCTTCCGGCAGACGCGGGACGGGATGCACGGGGAAATTCCCATTTTGATCAACCCGTTGCGGAACCAATCGGCATCGTAGCCCCGATCTGCGAGCAGCGCCCCAGCCTTCGGAAACGAAGACAGCAGCGCCCTTGCCCCGATGTAGTCCGAGGTCTGTCCGGCGGACAGGAACATGCCGATCGGGCGGCCCTTCGCGTCGGCCAGGACGTGCAGTTTCGAGTTCAGCCCACCTTTCGTGCGCCCGATCAGCCGTCCCCGGTCTGCAAGGGGCCCCCCTTTTTCACCGCCAGGCTCGATGCCGTCCGGTGCGCTTTGAGGTGGGTCGCGTCGATCATCACCGTCTCGGTCTGTTGGGCCTGGGCGGCGAGTTCCGTCATGATCGTGGCGAACACACCCATCCGGCTCCACCGCTTCCAACGATTGTAGAGTGTCTTCGGCGGACCATAGGCCGAAGGCGCATGCTTCCACATCAACCCATTGCGCTGAATGAAGATAATCCCGCTCAACACCTTCCGGTCATCGACCCTGGGCTTGCCACGCGACTTCGGGAAGAACGGCCTCAGCCGTTCGACCTGCGCTTCCGTCAGCCAGTAAAGTTCGCTCATGATCCCTCCCCAATCTGGGAGCTTGAATCACGCCGCGACCCGTCGCTCAAGCGGATTTACAGGTCCTGACCCTAGGCTGCGCGGAAGTCCGGTGCGCAACGCAAGCCGCTTTTAGCCTCCGCGCAGCATGGCGGCGCGCAGGATGGCGTTCATGCGCGACTGGTAGCCTGGCCCCTGGCCCTTGAGCCAATCGAGCACGTCGGCGTCGAGCCGGGCCGTGATCTGCTGCTTGACGGGCCGGTAGAACCGCCCGCGCACCATGCGCGCGAGCTGGGCGTCCGACAGCGGCGGAATGTCGGAGGTGTCGATCTGGTCGTCGTCACGGTCGGCCAGCGCCGCCAGGCGGGCCTGCTGCTCGGCCGTGAGCGGCGCCAGCTCGTCCGCGCGCTTGGTCACCATTTGGGGGTCAGTGGTCCTGGCCTTGCTCATAGCGTCTCCTTTCCTGGCGGGTCGCGTCCCTGGCCGAGATGATGTGGATGATCTCGACAGGCGCGCCCTCCTCATCCTCGTCGTCGGTCATGGTGTGGGCCACGAGCAGGAGCAGGGCGCCACCCACCTGGCCGATGGTCTGCCAGCGTGCCTCGCCCTCCTCGATGCGGTCCTGCACCGAGACGTGCAGGGGGTCGAGGAACACGCGCGAGGCCTCGTCGAAGCCGATCCTGTGCTTGCGGAGGTTCTTTCGGTCCTTGACCGGGTCCCAGGTGAACAGCCGCTCCGTCATGGCAGAATTGTAGTTATACAGATGTCGTCGCGCAATGGCTTGGCGCCTGTCATGCGATGAGGCCCGTCATCGCCCGAGGAGCCGAGCCAGGAGCCGCCGAGCGGGGGCAGGCGAGGGCAGCATCCGCCGAAGATCCTCGATGTGCCGTCCCCGCTCCTCGGCCAGGGCTTCCGCGATGGAGGCGCGCCGCTCGGCGTCGTCCAAGCGCGCCTTGAGGGCCGCTAGCTCACCTGTGTCAGGGGTGTTCTGGGGGGTGTTCGCGGTGGCCAACTTGGCCGGCAAAGGGGGGTGTTCGGCTTGGCCACCCCTGGAGCGGGGCGGGTAGACCCTGGCCAACTCTGAGGGGTGGATTGTCCAGTGGCCTTGGCCATCGCGAACACCCGTGATCTTCCCGGAAGACAGGGCTTTCTGGAGGGTTGGCCGGGAAACCTCGAAGTGCTTGGCCGCCTCGCGGAGGGACAAGTTGGCCACCTTTACCACCCCTCTTGGCCACCCTGTTCCTTCGTCTACTTGCCCTGTTCCGAGTGGTAAAGCTTGGCCACCCTTGCCCGGCCAAGCTTTACCACTACCCCCGTGCTGGCTTACTTGTCCGGCGCACTGCTCTTGCCGCCCTCGATCACGTCGAGCTTATAGCGCTCGACGGCCTGGCTGTGCGTGTTGACGTTGCCGCGGAAGGCCCCCTCGGGGGTGACGGTGATGACCTTGGTGCGCCCTCGCTTCACGCGGTGGATCGCACCCACCTCCTCAAGGAGCTTGAGGGTCTCGGCCATGTGCGAGGGCAGCATGTCCATGACCTGGGAGAGGTCAGCGGCGGTCTTGGTGCACTCGTAGGACTGCCAGGACAGGTTGCGGATGATGTGCCAGAGGACCGCGAGGGCCTCGTTGCGCTTGGCCCCGGTCGCCGCCTTCTCGTGGAGGCGGGCGGTGACAGCGTCCTGGTACTGGAAGGCGAGGGACACGTTACCTCCTCCGAAGAAGTCGAACTCGATCTGAGCAGCGGCGCCCAGCTCCTTGGCCATCTTCGCGGCCTCGCGGGCGCGTTCGGCGCGCTCGGGGCTGCTTTCCTGCAACGCCTGCTGATCTAGGAGCAAGGCGGCCTGATCGTAGGTGCCGCGACGGCGCAGGGCGCGGTCGGTGAGGCTCACGGGCGGGCTGGGGTCGTGACGGCGTCGGGGGCCGATCGCGCCCACGATGACGCCGATGGACTGGACGGGAGCCCCGGTGCGCCGCTGGGCCTCCTGGGTGGCGCGGGCCAGCTCGAGGTCCTCGTCGGAGACGCCCATCCGGCGCAGCTCGTGAATGGGAATCCTGCTCATGCTCTGCCCCCAATAGTTCCCTGGTAGGGAACATCACTTCCCTACCAGGGAACTGTCAAGCACCACGTTTCTGAGCCCTACGAGGCTGTTAGGTCCAAAACGCACTAGCGTATCCATATATCCTAAGAGTCCTACAGAGGCCGAGGGCATCGCTGGGGGCAGGCGGAGAGAAGGAAGCGGCTGAGAAGGGGGGCAAGGGGCGACCGTCACGCTCCGCCCATGACGAGGCGCGCATCGGGCCTGTGGCGGGATCAAGGGGGGTGGTGCGGCCCGCAGCGCGCCAGCGCGAGGACCCGGCCCCCTTGATCCCGCCATAGGGCTCCACGCTTGCCTCTGCCCTTTGGGGTGCCTGCATCCCAAAGGGCTGCCCAGTGGCGAGCGGCCCTTCCTCGAACCCAGGAGCGCCCAGGA
>MWWF01000104.1_pt1 | contig 14592 bp, 10 predicted proteins | sample 1047351 | NCBI WGS metagenome assembly MWWF01 (sample SAMN06349970, study PRJNA376086) | soil metagenome | isolation source: MGM-3 sample Antarctic (ecotone) soil | place: Antarctica
GAATTGATTGCTGTATTTACCACCGGCGAACCATCACCAAAATTCCAGGTATAACTGTTTCCAAGACCTGCTGAAATATTATTGAAATTGACTGTCATTGGTGAGCAACCAACAGAACTGCTTGGTGTAAACAGCGCTTTTGGTTTTGATTGGACACGAATTGTTTTTGTGATGTTGACTGGTCCGCAAACTGAAATGGCTGAAAGCTTCACCGTATAAATTGTATCGCCATAAGTTGGATTGGATGCAAATATTATTGGGTTAGGCTGCACTGAATTTGATGTTTGCCCATTTCCAAAATTCCATTGGTAATTGAACAAGCCAATGTTTGGAGTGGTGTTGTTGAATTGCACTGTCAATGGTCCGCAACCAAGTGTATCGCTGATATTGAAATTGGGTTGAGGAGAAATGCGGGTGTAGAACGTGTGTGTAAGGCTATCATTCAGGCAACCAAATAAACTAACAGCAACCACTTTTATTTTTATTGAATCAGCAGGATTGGTTATTGTGTATCCCGGGAAATTGATTCCGCTTCCAATCAAAATTCCATTTGCATACCATTGATAGGCAAGATTTTTTGTTGGAAAGTGCGTTAGATTAATAACGGCAGTTGTAATATTAAATGGTGCACATGCAGTATCTGTTGCCGGCACAAACAAGGCCTGTGCATTTGGATTGACAGTAATTGTAACAACATTACTTGTATTGCTTTGAGGTCCGAAGCATAAGTTAGTTGTAACCTTTCTTCTGTACTTTAAAGAGGTGGTCATTATTCCAGGGTTATAATTCTGCAGAATAGCTCCGGAAATATTTGTCCATGTAATTCCATCGGGAGAAGATTCCCATTGGTAAAGAAAAGTACCATTGGCGCCTGCCGGAGCAGAACCTTGCAACAAGCTTGCACTTGTGTTAATGCAAATACTTTGGTTTGCTGAAATAGAATTATTACTCACAGGTGGCTGCACAATAATTTGCGCAGCCAGGCTTGCTTTTGTACATGGCAATGAAACCACAACTCTTCTTACAAAAACTGTTTGCAATGGAGTGAAGTTTAGTGTTGCTGATGTTTGTCCTGGTAAATTTATCCAGTTGATGCCATCAATGCTGCTTTGCCATTGGTATTGATAAATTCCGTTTCCACCTGTTGGCGTTGTAGCTGTTATCGTAAACGATTGCCCCGAACAAATTGTTTTGGTTGTAGTGTCAATTGTATTAACAAGGTCAGGCTTGACTGTAATATTCACAGTGTCTTTTGTAGAAGGACAAGAAGCGAAACCTGTTACTGTCCAAACAAAACTGTAAATATTGTTTGGTTGTAATCCTGATATGGATGTTGTTGGCGATGCTGGATTTGTTATCGTTACTATGTTGCTTCCTAATTGTGTCCATAATCCGTTTGTACCACTTGCAGATGCAGCTTGCATATTGTATGATGTGGCAGCACATAAAGTGGTATCGGCTCCTGCGCTTGCATTTGGTGTTGCAGATTTTACAGTAACGCTGTAAGAAACCGGGGCGCCATCACAGGTTTTATTTCCGAAAGTATATTTGGGTGTAACCGTTATTACAGCAATCAAATCAGAAGTCCCGGTATTCAATGTTGAATAAGAAGAAATTGAATTGCCGCTATTATTCGGAAGATTGATTCCGGAACCGCTTACCGTCCAACTATAGCTAACGCTGCTTCCTGTAAAAACTCCTGCATCATGTGTCGGTGTAAAAGCAGCCATACTTGTTCCTGTACAAACTACTATATCCGGCATCGGGCTTATTATAATTGTTGGAAGAACTGTAATTGTAAATGAAGCAGCATTGCCTGCGCAGCCCAAATTGTTTGCAGTATAAGTTGGTATAACATTGATGTTGCTGATCAATGGAACTTTTGGATTGCTAATATTAGTTGAAGTAAAAGATGAAATGTTTCCATTGCCCGATGCTGCTAAACCTGTAAGTGCATTATCATTTGTCCATGCGTAGCTCACATTAGTTGATGGAGTGCTGCTGAATGAAATACTGTTAACTGTTGCGCCATTGCAATAAGAAACGCTGTTGATAGATGTCATTACCGGAACCGGATTGACAGTAATAATAATTGCGTTTGAGAATGCAGCGCATTGTCCGCTTGTTGTTTTTCTTCGATAATGAGTTGTAACTGTAAGTGAAGGCGGCAGATAATTTTGAGAAGTTGCGCCGCTAATATCTGTCCATGTGGTTCCGTTAGATGAAGATTGCCATTGGTAAGTAAAACTTCCATCGCCACCAACTGGCAATTGCCCTGGTAAAATATTGGGCGTTGTGCCAGCACAAATAGTTTGAGGCATTGCAATATTTACATTACTTAATGTTCCTTGTATGGTAATGGTAACAATGTTGGAACTGTCGTTGGCGCAAGGTCCACTGTTCACAAGTCTTCTGTACAAAGTGGTATCGAATAATGCAGGCGGGCTGTAAGAAGTTGATGTTGCTCCACTGATTGTTGTCCATGTTGCTCCTCCATCTATTGATTGCAACCATTGATAGCTGTAAGATGTTGCATTGCCTCCTGTAGGTGTTTGTCCGGTTATTGTATTTGGCGTACTGCCGGAACAAAGAGTTTGATTGGCAACAATCGTATTGTTGGCAATAGATGCAAATACCGTTACAGGAATATGCGATGTATCGGAAGCGCATCCAAACGAATTGGTTTGGGTTACATAAAAATTAAAATTACCGCTGGCAGATGTTGAAGGTATCAAAGAAGCTAATGAAGGATTGTTTAGTGCAGAATTATTATACCATGTTAAATAATTTCCTGCAGATGCAGTTGATATTAAAGTATCTGCCATTGCATTAAGGCAATATAAAACCGGACGAACAACAACAGGCTTTGCAGGCTTCGGATGTACGGTTACAAGAACTGTGTTTGTTGATGAACAGTTATTGATGGTCACAGTTACTGTATAGTTTCCGGTTGAGGCAGTACTTGTATTTGGTATGGATGGATTTTGTGTGAGGTTTGAAAATCCATTTGGACCGGCCCATGAATAACTAACACCTGGCGTTGTGGTGGTAGAAGTTAAATGCAATGTGTCACTGCTGCATATTGGGCTGTTGCTTCCGGTAGTTGGCACTGCAGGTGCAGATGGATCAGATAATGAAAATGGCCCGACCTGGTTAGAAATACAACCACTCAACGATACACTAATGTTGGTATAAGTTCCCGATGAAAGCCCAGTAATAATAATGTTGCCACTTGCGTTTGCAATAAATGTTGGCGTAAATGTGTTACCGTTTTTTATATAGCTGATAGTATAGCTTATACCTGGCGTTAACCCGGTTAGGGTAATTGTACCTGTGTTGGAATTGCAGGTTGTTGGGTTTGTAAAACTGCTGCCGCTGATAACCGGTGTTGGCTTGATGATTACAGTGATCGCAGTTCTTACACTTTCACATCCGGTTGTTGTACTAGTTTGACTTACATAATAAATTGTATTGCCAACAGTTGTTGTAGAAGGTATGGGTGCAGTGGCGCTTGCTGTTCCTCCCGTTGGTGTAGTGTACCAATTTAATGTATGGCCTGCCAAAACATTTGCAGTTAAAGCAACTGTCGTTGCATTTTGACAATAACTTATAGGTGTTATTGCAGTTGGCGCAGTCGGTTTTGGATTTACTGTTATTGAAAAGGAAGCGGTGTTTGTACATCCATTGTTGATTGCAGTAACTGTTATGTTTCCGGTTATTGCACTTGCCCCTGTATTTGTTGTTGTAAATGATGGTATAGTTGCAGTATTGCCCGAAGCCGCTAATCCAATTGCTGTATTTGAATTGGTCCATGAATAGGTTGTCCCAGTCAAGCCTCCTGTAGTATTGAATGAAGGCGTGGCAACACCGGGACAAAAAATTTGATTAATGGGAGCATTGATATCGGGAACTGGTTTAATGGTGAAAGATTGCGTTGCTGTTGTTGTGCCGCATTCATTGGTAACTGCTAATGTAATAGTATGCAAACCAATACTTGTAAATACAATGCTTCCGGGATTTGCACTTGTAGAAGTTGCTGGTAGACCACCACTAAAAGTCCATAAATAAGTCAGGGTTGATGCTCCGCAATTGGTGATATTGGCAACTGGTGTTACAGAAAGCGGGCCACATGAATTGCCAATCGCATTGATTGATACAGTTGGCGGTTTTTTTACTGTAATGGTTTGCTGGGAAGTATAGGTTCCACAAATACTGGTAACTGTAAGCTTTATAATGTAGGTTCCTGAATTGGTAAAAAGAAAAGAAGGACTGTTGGAACTGGAAGTAGTGCCATTAATAAAGCTCCATCCCTGTGTAGTTTCGCAATTAGAAGCAGTGTAAGTTACTGTCCACGCATAAATAATAGAATCACAGGCGTTAAAAGTTGTCGTGTTATTTGCTGAAACAATCAAAGGGATGCAACCTGTTATATTGTCAAGTGTAAAAGCCGCTGTTGGTGGACTTGTTACACAAATTTGTTTAGTGTAAGTAGTAAGTCCGCAAGGATTACTTGCATTCAGAGTTATAGTATAAGTGCCTGGGGAAGTATAAGTATGACAAGGACTTTCGGTGTTGCTGTTGAGAGTACCATCGCCAAAATTCCAATCCCAAATGGTGTTGTTGGAACATGAGGAACTGTAAGAACCTTTTATAGTGGTATTGCTGAAGCAAACACTTTGGTTAATACAAACTTTTGCCTGAGAAGTAAATGCTGCAGTAGGCTTTGAGCTTATCTGGATATTGCCAGCTGTAAAGGGAGTTGTAGCACAACCATTAATTACCTGTAGTGTTGCCGTAAATGTTGGAGAAGGGCAGGAAGAATTAATATAAGGATGATTAACTGTGTCTGTCGTATAGTTAGCATTTAAAGGATGGCTTAAGGTCATAGAAGTGTTGTCTCCAAATAATAAAACGTAGGTGGTGCCGGGGGAGTTGAGTTGCCAGTTAGAAATGGTAAAAGGAACATTGCTTGGTGCACATAAATTAGTTGTGGCGCCTAAAGTGCCTAGACTGCCTGCAGGGTTTGTCTGGTTGGCAACTACATAAGTTCTTGAGTGTGCACAGCCATTGGAGCCTGTGGCGGATACAATAAGATTAAATGCGCCTAAAGTTGTGTAAGTATGCGTTAGTGGAAAGCTGATATTAGTTAGAATTGTTCCATCACCCCAATCAATTGAATAAGAAGTAATGCAACCTGAACTTGGCGAGTTGTTAAGGATTGTTATAGTATAATTCGGATTTAGGGGTGAAGGATTGTTATCGCAGTTATTGAACGGCGTAAAAACATCAAGATCTTTCACCTGCACATCAGGTGCCTGAACGATACCAATTACCTGGCTAATATTATCAGAACATCCATTTGCATCAGTTACAGTCAGTGTTGCTGTGAACGTAGCATTTCCGCAACCCAGGGACGTATAAGGATGTGATGGATTTTGCAAATTTGATGTGCCTGCATCTCCAAAGTTCCATGCGTAACTATAAGGTGCTACACCACCTGATGCACTTGCAGTAAATTGAATTGGCGTTCCTGAACAGGTATTGTTATTATTAAAAGTAAAAGCTGGTACTGGTTTCTGATATATGGTTACTGTAACAGAGGCATAAGTAATGCCATTTACGATTACATGGTAAAGCCCTGCCAGCGTTGCAGTATAATTTTGATTATTAGTTCCAACATTATTCCAGGTTGTTCCTCCGTCAGTAGATCGCTGCCATTGGAATGTTGCACCGGTAGGAGCGTTATTTGCCGTTAAAACAACCGAGCCCCCAATACAAAAACTTAAAGGTGTTGTATATTTTATCGTATCCGCAGGATCTAAAGTAATATTTGCTTCTTCCGTGGTTTCCGTGTGCAGCTTATGATTGATAGGATCACGGCTATAGGCAAGAGATAAAAACAGTATCCCTGTAATCAAACAGGCTAATTTCTTCATCATGACAGTTAGCGGGTTACTTAAAAAATCAATGGAGTATTGGAAAGGGATCAAAAGGGTATAGGAAGGAGAACAAAATAGCAAAAAATATTTTTATATCAATACCCTTTTCGACGAATTTTGACAGATAGAAAAAAATACACCATTTGGAGTAGATGCCTGTCCTTTCCGCCTTTTAAAATAATGCTTTCGCCTTTTGTTATTATGGAGTGAACAAAATGAAAGCCTAAAAGAATGCGTTTCTTAAACAGCCTTCTTAGATTTACAGTAAACAAAATCCAATATAACCGGTCTTAAATAAAAACCACCATGGACACACAAATTATTAATTGGGAAATGAATGCAGACTCAGATTCTGCAGTTGATCTGAAAGAAGAAATTGCTTTGTGGCCATCTGAACCTTACACCCTGAATTGGAATACCATTAATTGGAATTGACCTTCTCTTTTTTTAAAATCTTTTTTAAAATCTTTACCTTACCATTACTACAATAATGAAGTATTGAGTGCTCATAATAAATAAGGATAAGATTAACCTGCAAATGCAACAGCCATTATAGTTATGATGAGAACAATGGTGGCTGCCCAAAGAAAAAAAGCCACACTGTTTACAATCAATGCAATTACGTGATTTTGATGATATAGGTGTAAAATGCGTTTCATAGGTAGTGTTTTTAATTAGCAATAAGGTACTCCGCAAAATACAATGAAGCAATGAAGCCGAAAAGCAAATCGGGATTAATCATTTTAAATAACCAACTACTACTTAGTGGATCTGCGATCCGGTTTTAGACAGATTACAATTGCGCTTTGATATTTTACTTAAAGGTTTGACTATTGAGTGACTGACGTGATGCGACAATAGATAAAAATGAAGAATAAAAAATGGCTGCGGGTAATTTTATATTAGTTGGTGCAATAAAGCTTCCCACAATTATTTATTCAATGGCAATAATGGTTAAATTTGAATGAGTATGATGGAAATAAATGGTAAGACTCATCTATAATACAACTATCCAATGTTATTTATTCATGGAGAAAGAAAAGCACTGATAAAAGTGGAAAACGCTTTAATGCACATGTGCCCTTTTTGCGATAAGCATAACACCACATTGATTGCTGTTTATTCTATTTTCCATCATATATTCTGGATACCATTATACCCTGTTGATAAAGAAATGTACGCACATTGCACAGACTGCGGTACGCACCGGCATGAAACTAATTTTTGTCATGAATTGAAGCAACATGCAGAAGTATTCAAAACCAAACACAAGCATCCTTTGTTTACTTATACTGCTGTTTTAATTATGGCTTTTATTTTTATAATGATTTTTATTTCCCGCTTTGTGTAATCGGCCCGTCGTGTGTTTCTTCTATTAATCTATAGTGCATAGCATGTGACAATGGCGTAATTGGTTCGTTTTTATACAACCCCCATACTTTGGTAAATGCTGCTCCATAATATAAAATGAGTGCAGAATAAAATACAAATAACAACAGCAACACAATTGCTGCAGATGTTCCATAAACGGTGTTGATATTGCTGTAGCTAAGCAACCAATGAAGAATAATTTTGCCAATTGTAAATAAAATGGCGGTCAGAAATGCACCGGCAAATGCAATCTTCCATTTCGGTCTCCCATCAGGTAAATAACGAAAGAGAATAGAAAACCATAGTGTAACAATTGAAATAGAAAATACATAATTGAGCACTGAATTATAATAAAAAGAAAGCAGTGGCGAAATTTCAAAAATATACTTACCAATAAATGCCTGCATTGCTTCTGCTAAAAGCCCAACTATAAATAAAAGACCTGCCCCTAATATTACTGCAACCGATCGGGCACGGGAACCAAGATTTTTTGCAAGCCCTTGTTTTTGAATTGCCTTTATTTTCCAAACCTGGTTGATGGAACTTTTTATAATTTTAAACAAGGTGGTGGCGACAAAAAGAAGAAAAATAAATCCGCCAATAATGATCCACCAGTTTTGTGCAAGACTTCGCAAAGCTTTAATTACATTTCTAAGTTGTGTTACTGTTTCTTCGCCTACAATGCCAGAAAGGTTGTTGAATAATTTGTTGCGGATAGTGGCGGGATTTAAAATAAGTTTTAATGCCTGAATGAGTATTACGAGAATTGGAGGCAAAGCAAATGTGGTGAAGAAAGCTGTAGCGCCAGCCATTCGCAAGGGATCGTTCTTTAATAATTCAGTCAATGCTTTTTTAAGTAAAGAAGGAAGGTGGATTATTACCTGTGAAGTTTTTTTTAGCATCAATTAAAATTAAAAAAAGAAAATTTGTTAAGTAAATGCTTGAAACGCAAAAACGATAATCATTCCGGCAACTCCGCCAATAATTCCTGCAACTGCATCTATTACATCGTAATGACCTTTTCCTGTAAATTTTGAAAAAAGCTCGAAGCCATAACTAATAAAAACAACTAACACAAATGCAATAACGGCAGCTACTACTTCATGTTTATCAATTAAGAAAAAAAGAAAGGACTGCAACACAATGCCCATTGCAATTCCGACAAAAAAATGTTTCCATTTATCCCTCTCAATCTTTTTCATGCTGCATAATTGTTTGCAATTATTAAACCATTAAAAAAATTTGTTCCAACAGTCTTTTATGGTAACAACTCCCATGTAACTCATACTTATTACCACAAGCCATCCTGTAATTTGCATCCACAAAGGATGATGATAAACTCCAACAATTTTTTGCTTTGTTGCAGCAATCAAAATGACAGCCAAAGCAATTGGCAATATCAAACCGTTAACGGCGCCTGCCGCAATTAATAGGCTCACAGGATTACCAACGAAAATAAAAACGGCAGTGGAAAAAATAATAAACAAAGAGATGATGATGCGGTTGTTTTTTTCAATGAACGGATGAAGCGTTTTAAAAAAAGATACAGAAGTGTATGATGCTCCAATTACAGAAGTGATAGCGGCACACCACATTACAAAACCAAAAAAACGATAGCCCAAATTGCCCGCAGCATTTTGAAAAACAGAACCTGCAGGATTTGCTTCTGTTAGCTTTGCTCCATGCCACACAACACCCAATGCTGCAAAAAATAAAACAAAACGCATTACAGAAGTAATAATAATTCCACTTACAGAACTTTTGGTTACCTGCGGCAAAGCATCTTTGCCTTTAATGCCCGCATCAAGCAAACGATGTGCGCCTGCAAAAGAAATATAACCGCCAACGGTGCCACCAACAAGTGTAACAATTTTTAATAAATCAATTTTCTGGGGCCACACAGTTCTGTACAATGCTTCGCCAACCGGCGGATTGGAAGAGATAGCAATGTAAAGTGTAAACAAAATCATTAACACACCAAGCAGCTTTACAAAACTGTCAACAAACTTGCCCGATTCTTTGTACCAAAAAATAGATAAAGCAATAACACAACTTATAACAGCTCCCCATTTTGTATCAATACCTGTTAGTGCATTTAATCCTAATCCTGTTCCGCCAATATTTCCAATATTAAAAACAAGTCCTCCAAAGCCAATGAGACAAGCTAAAAAAATTCCGAGTCCGGGTAATAAGCTATTGGCAATATCCTGTGCCCTGTTATTACTGACTGCAATAATTCTCCAGATGTTGAGTTGTGCGCCAATATCAAGCAGCAATGAAATGAGAATGACGAAACCAAAAGATGTCAATAGTTCGGCAGTGAACTTTGAAGTTTGTGTAAGAAAGCCTGGGCCAATGGCAGATGTAGCCATTAAAAATGCAGCGCCAAGTATGGCACCTTTAGCTCCGGAAGAAGTGCCTTTGCTGATTTTCAATTGTGCGTTTTTTCTTTACTCAATTCAATCATTTTCTCTCTTATTTTTTTTGCAAACCGTCTTGCATTTTTCCCATCGCCGTGAATGCAAATAGTTTCTGCAACAATCGGAATGAGCTTACCTGATGTTGTTGTAACCGTTCCTTCCGTAATCATTTGCATAACCTGCAGCATACTTTTTTCTTCATCTTCTATCAATGCATTTGGTTGCGATCTTGGGGTAAGGCTTCCATCATCATTGTAAGTTCTGTCAGCAAAAACTTCACTTGCAGTTGCGAGCCCGATAGTTCTTGCTTCCGTTATTAAATGACTTCCACTCAAACCATAAAGTACAAGTGTTTCATCAAAATCTTTTACAGCAGTTGCGATCATTTTGGCAAGCAAAAGATCTCTTGCCGCCATATTATACAAAGCGCCATGAGGTTTTACATGATGAAGCTTCGCATCTTTTTCTTTTGCTATCAAATCAATTTTAATTAACTGTTCTATGATTAATGCATAGACTTTATCAGGTGGTAATTGAATTTCTTTTCTTCCAAAATTTTCTTTGTCGTGAAAAGCAGGATGAGCACCAATTTTTACACGATACAGTAATGCCAGATCAATAGTGCTTTTAATTATATCGCTGTTTCCTGCATGGAAGCCGCAGGCAATATTTGCCGAATTAATTAAAGGCATGATGGCTGCGTCATTTCCAATCCCTTCACCCATATCGCAATTGAGGTCAATGCTTTTCATTTTTAATGAGCAGTTTTATATTCAATGCCGAAGTTTCGGGGCAAAGATCGAAGTCGCTGTGATATATTCAAAGATTAAAAATTGTTTGTGCTTTGACTATGAGCTATCAACTATGAACTCTGAACTAATTCCTCCATTCTGAATTTACACCCCATTTGAATTTCTGCAAGGTATTTTTTTTGCTTTATCATTTTTTCTTCTGCAGTTGCAAGGTCTGTCATTAAAAATTGCAGCACGTCATTTGGCTTTTTTTGTGCAAGAATTGGAAGGTGTGCAGAAATAATATGCGCCACTCTTGGATAGCCGCCTGTTGTTTGATGATCGGCCATCAAAACTATCAGTTGCCCATGCGGCAGCAATTGAACTGTTCCAAAACTAACGGCTGATGATATGGATTGTTCTTCTACTTTCACTTCCAATTTCGGGCCCGCTAATCTATAACCCATTCGGTCTGCTTCATTAGTAATTTGAAACCAATGGTTTTGGAAAACTTCCTGTGCTTCTTTTGTAAAAGAATGCCATTCGCTGCCGATAATAAATTCAATTTTATTTCTTTGGTTAACAATCTCAATTGCTTTCCACGGCAACACGACAAAGTCTTTTTTACGAAGGATAGCACGAATGTCAAGCCTGTTATTAAAAAGCAATTGATCATAGCGTTGAAATCCTCTTCCTTCAAAACCACCAACACCTGCTTTTAAATTAGTGCTATAGCTGCCACACCATTTTTTTACTTGCAATTCATTCAAAATAGAAATGTATGCTCTTGCACCATTTTGCAAATGCTGAAATTGCAATAAACAATTTTCATCTACAGCAATTGGGTGATGCAAGGGAACTGGTTGATTATTTATTGTGGGAGAAAAATCAGCGCCGCAAATAGAAATGATTGCCGGTTCTTCAAATAAAATTTGTGAAGCAGGGAAATGAAATTCAATAACCGGTGAATTCAATTCTTTTCCTAATAATGCGTTTGATAATTGCGCTGAAAAGCGATCCATTGCGCCGCCTGGATTAATACCTAAATGCTGAAAGCCGTGTCTGCCAACATCCTGGATGGTATCAAGAATTCCTGCCTTGATAATTCTCAAACTCATTTGCTGTAATTGAAATAAATTTTACTTCATCGCCGGGTTTAAACAACACTGGTTTTTCCGCTTCTTTATCAAATAATTGCAATGGTGTTCTTCCAATAATTTGCCAGCCACCCGGAGAAGCCAGGGGATAAATGCCTGTTTGTTTTCCTGTTATGCCAACCGAACCTGCTTCAATATTTAGCCTTGGTTGTGCTTTGCGTGGCATTGTAATTTGTTCATCAACTTCTGCCATGTAAGCAAAGCCAGGCAAGAAGCCAAGCATGTAAACACGGTAGGTTCCTGATGTATGAATTTCAATAATTTCTTCCTTTGATAATTTCTTTTGCTTTGCAATTTCGTCCATGTCCAATGCAAACTTTGCATCGTAACAAACCGGCACTTCAATTAATCTTGCTGATGGGTTTGAATTATTTTGTTTTTCTGAAGTTACGTTCTCAATTATTTTTGCTACTGTTTCAAATGCGGTTGTTTCTGTTTTGCCAACAGCAAATACATCATAGCAAATTGTAAGTGTACTGTATGCAGGAATAATATCTGTTACGTAAGGAATGTTTGCTTCTTTCAGTTGGTAAAATAGTTGCAGTAATCTTTTGTTGATGTTTTCATCAATGCTGTTTCCAAATTCAATGGTCAATGCGGAATCGCCAAGAGGGAAAATGGTGTATGGGTGATAAGTGCTCATTGGGATAAATGAAAGTAGGAAAATTTTTTTGCCACGGAGGCACAAAGGCACAAAGTAACACGGAGCCTCTCTGCAACACTGTGTTTTCTGTGACCCTGTGGTTTTACTTACATTTACATTAACGCCACATAAAATAGTAGAGAGGCTCACAAAAAATCCCGCAATAAAGCGGGATAAAATATTGGAAGCCTCATCAGCTTCACTGATTATTGATTATTCATTACTCATTACTCATTACTCATTATGCATACACTGCGCTGCCATACATCTCTTCTCTCAATTCTTTCACTCTCTTATCTTCCATGTATTCATCAAAGGTCATTAAGCGGTCAATAATTCCCTTAGGCGTTAATTCAATAATACGGTTGGCAACAGTTTGTAAAAAAGTGTGGTCATGTGATGTAAGCAATACTACACCGGGAAAAGTTTGGCAACCTTCGTTAAAGCTTTGTATGCTTTCCAAATCAAGGTGATTGGTTGGCTGGTCTAATACAACAACGTTTGGATTTTGCAACATCATTTTGCTGATCATGCACCTTACTTTTTCTCCTCCGCTTAATACATTCGTCTTCTTCATAATGTCGTCGCCACTGAATAACATCTTACCTAAAAAACCTCTTAAAAATGGTTCATCAGCATCGGTTACATGAGCAGGCACATATTGGCGAAGCCATTCCATGAGTGTCAATCCATTTTGAAAAAACTCATTGTTCTCCACCGGCAAATAAGCTTTTGTAATGGTTGTTCCCCATTCAAATTTTCCTTTTGCGGACTGCATGTTTCCATTAATAATTTCAAAGAAATTAGTAACAGCCAAAGGGTCTCTGCTTAAAAAAGCAATCTTATCATTCTTATTAACGGTGAAATTTACTTTATCAAAAAGGCGGCGACCATCAACCGAAGAACTTAAATTTTCTACATTCAAAATTTGATTTCCAACTTCACGCAGGGGCTGAAAAATAATTCCGGGATAACGGCGGTTGGAAGGTTCGATATCTTCAATGGTAAGTTTTTCCAAAGCTTTTTTACGTGAAGTAGCCTGCTTTGATTTAGAAGCGTTGGCAGAGAAACGGGCAATGAAATCCAACAAAGCCTGTCGTTTTTCTTCTGTCTTTTTATTCTTGTCATTAACCTGGCGAGCCATCAATTGAGATGATTCGTACCAGAAAGTATAGTTGCCTGTGTAGGTTTTTATTTTAGAACGGTCAACGTCAGAAACGTGTGTGCAAACTGCATCTAAAAAGTGACGGTCGTGAGAAACCACCAACACGATGTTTTCATAATCTGCCAAAAAATTCTCCAACCAGCCGATGGTTTCAATATCCAATCCGTTGGTAGGCTCATCTAACAATAAAATATCAGGGTTGCCAAAAAGTGCCTGCGCCAGCAACACACGAAGTTTTAAATTGGAAGGAATATCCTTCATCAGCGATTGTTGGTATTCTTCTTTTACACCCAGCTCATTTAAAAAAGTTGCAGCATCGCTTTCGGCAGTGTAGCCACCCATTTCTCCAAATTCAGCTTCCAGGTGACCGGCTTTCATATAGTCATCTTCGGTAGCATTCAGGTCAGCATAAATCCTGTCTTTTTCATGCATCACATCCCACATTTTTTTGTGGCCCATCAACACGGTATTTAAAACAGTCTGCTCATCAAATTCAAACTGGTTTTGCTTCAACACGGCCATTCGTTCGCCGACACCAATGGTAACGGTTCCTTTGTTGGGTTCTATTTCGCCAGATAATATTTTTAAAAATGTGGACTTGCCTGCACCGTTGGCGCCTATGACGCCATAGCAGTTTCCCTTTTGAAAATTAATATTTACCTCATCAAACAACACTCTTTTGCCAAAGGAAAGTGTTATGTTATTTACTGAAATCATTTGTCAAAAAATTGAGCGGCGAAGGTAGGTTTTTAACGGCTCCTGATAAAGCGATAAAAGTTAAGAATTCGTCATTGATTTTTGAAGGTGAAAACCCAGTGTAATTATATTCTATTAAAACTTTCATGCTGGTTTTTCTTCTTTTAAGACAGGTTGCTCCACTATGGGATTTAATTTTCTGCTACTGTATTTTTCCATCTTGTTCAACAACCATACAGCAAAAACCAGCCACAAAAACCCAATGCAGTAACCTGCAATTACATCGCTTGCGTAGTGAACTCTAAGATAAATTCGTGTGTAACCGATAACGAGTATAAGCAGTGCCAGCAGGCTGATTAAAATCCATTTTAATAATTTGTTTTCTATTGATTTGTAAATGATATAGATGAGCAAGCCGTAAAAAGTTACACTCATTAAGGCATGTCCGCTGGGGAAACTTAAGCCTTTTG
>MWWF01000105.1_pt1 | contig 14568 bp, 12 predicted proteins | sample 1047351 | NCBI WGS metagenome assembly MWWF01 (sample SAMN06349970, study PRJNA376086) | soil metagenome | isolation source: MGM-3 sample Antarctic (ecotone) soil | place: Antarctica
CTTCTTCTGACATTTCATGCAGGCTAACAGCAAGCTTATTTTCCTTTACAAAATTGCACCACCTGCAGTCTTCTTTTCCACAGCCAGTATAAAAATCACGGTTTTGAATTTTGTTCCAAACTTCAGTTATTTGCTGTGTTACTGTTTCAATATCTTCCGGCTGGATAATAATTTTTTCAGTATGATATTGTTTGTTTTTATCGGGTTCTATAAAATCAAATGTTGTACTTATTGCTTTCCATTTTTTGTTTTCATATCTATCTACCAAAATTTTATAAAATACAGCCTGCCGCCAGTAATCCCCACCATTCGGTTGTTTATCATTCGGCCTTCCTAATTTTTCTTTTGTCCATTTACTGGTGGCATCACCCGTTTTATAATCAACCACATTTACATCTTTGCCGGTAAATTCAAGTTTATCTATTTTACCTTTTATAGGAATATCATTGTAAACCACCTGGATATTTCTTTCAACTGCTATTATTTTATTCCATGTGTATGCATATTGGTCATAATAATTATTTAATATTTCTTCACCATATTCAAGCCTTCTTTCAAAAGCTTCTTTAGTAAAATTTTCTCTATGCCTGACGATGTACCACTTAAAATCGGTCACCAATTCAGCTTTATTAAACGCCTGCTGCTCATTTGCCTGCATTTTCTCAAAAAGCCTTTGTACAGCAAAATGAATAGCGCTGCCGAATTCGAGATTTTCTGATTTTCCGGAAGGTATGCGTATGAGCGTTTTAAAATAAAATTCCAGCGGGCAGTTTAAATAATTATTAAGAGCAGAAACATTCATTGAAAATTTTTCAAGCAGTCTGCTTATAAGTTCTTCTTCGGCTTTTTCAATCTCTGGCTTTTGTGTTGCAAAATGTAACATTTCGAATTCTACACTCTGCTCCTGAGGCACAACAATTTTTTCTATTACTAATGGATGTGATTGTAATATTTCATGAATAAACATTGATGGCTCCACTTCTTTACCATCTGCTTTATAAATAAAATAAGATATATATAAATGTTGCTCAGCACGTGTTAGCGCAACATAAAATAATCGGCGCAATTCTTCTTCCGGGCTGCAAACAGGCAAAGAAGAAAACATGGTATCAGGAAACAAAAATCCTTTATTCTGCACCTTTTTCTTCTCCCAAAAATGGGCATTTGTACCTGCAAAAAATACATGCTCAAACTCCAACCCTTTTGCGCCATGAGCAGTAAGAAGATTTACTCCATTGTCACTTCCTGAAATTTGAACCAGGGGCAAAGAAATATTCTCACTTTCCATCAGGTCAAGAATTTCCATCAACCCCCCTACTGATAGCAAAGGAGCTCTCGCCGTTTCTTCTTTTATAAAATCAAATAGGGCAGTAAGTACTTGCATTAATACTATCTTATCCTCACTTTGCATTATATACTGCAACACGCCCGCCTCAGTAATAATATTTTCAAACAAACGTTGCAACGTTACATTGCTAACATCGGCAATTAGTTTTTCGAGAATAGCGCTTACTTTTTTTAAATGCTCATTCACCCCTCTATCGAAAAGGGTAGAAGGTGCCTGGTTCGATCTCTCAACCAATAATCTCCGTAAAGAAAATAATTCATTGTATTTTTTTTGATTTACCTCCACTGTGAGTTTGGCCACCTCAATCGGGGGAATATTGTAAAAATCAAAATGAAGGATTTCAAAAAGTAATTCATCTCCGGAATAGGATATCTCATGTTCGGCCGCAACATAACGGAGTATCTGAATTATTTTTTTTGCAAAGGCATTCTCGAGAATATTAATACTGCGCTTTGAAAAGACAGGAATGTTCTTAAACCTGAAATATTTTATCAGCTCCTCACCATATTTGTTTTCTTTATAAATAACAGAAATGCGGTTTGGCTCAATGCCCTGCTCTAATAATTTCACAACCTCCAATGTAATATGCACCATTTCATCTTTCTGACTTTGATATTCTCTTATCACGGGATCATGTAGAACATCTTTTAATTCTATCCTTGATGAAATTAATTCTTTACTTAAACCGGGAAGTTTATTTATAAGGCGTTCATTATTGTTACCTATTAATGTTTTTGAAATATTAAGAATGGGCTGAGTGGACCGGTAATTATTAGTAAGCACTACTTTTAAAAGATCGGCATAACCTTCGGCAAATGTTCCCATATTTTCTACATTCGCACCTTGAAAACGAAAAATACTTTGATCATCATCTCCTACAACAAAAATATTAGGGGATTGCCAGTAGCTAATAAGTAATTCAATAATTTTATTTTGTGTTCCGCTTGTGTCCTGAAATTCATCTACCAGGATGTATTGAAATTTTTCCTGGTAATTTGCCAATACATTTTTATTTTCTTCAAAAACTTTTATAACCCAATTGATCATGTCATCAAAATCATACAAATTATTTTTGTGCATTAAATTTTGAAAGTTATCAAATTCATTTACTGCACAACGCAGCCTTTCCATTTTTGTATTTTCGATCTCAAGTGCATTTATTTTTAAATCTCCTTTTTTAAATGGGCCGGAAGCTCTCTTATAAAAATATTCATCCCGGGTTGGCAGATCTTTTACATATTCATCAATTTTTTGATTTATGAAAGCGGGTATCCAACCCTCATTTTTAATTGTAGAGAATAATTTTGTGAGGCTGTATATTTCGCAATAAACATCACCGCGATATCTTTTTAATAAATGATTTTTGGGAAAAGCATCGATCAACTCTTTCATAAGTTGAATGCGTTGCAGATCTGAGACAGGATTTAGACTGTTTTTATCAAATAATGAAAGGTTATCCTGGATAACATCATTACAAAATGCATGAAATGTAAAAATGTTTACCCGGTATGCATCCGCCCCAATAAATTGTACCAGCCTGCGCCGCATAGCCACCACTCCGGCATCAGTATAAGTAAGGCATAAAATATTGTGCGGAAGCACATCAGTTTCCAATAATATTTTTCCAATTCTGGCTGCAAGAATTTGTGTTTTACCCGTACCTGGTCCGGCAATAACCATTACCGGGCCTTCAATACTATCAACGGCCTTGCGCTGTTCAGCATTTAATTTATCATATTCTTCTGTAAACTTTTTTTGGAGGGTATCCCGATAATTTTGCATGTTTTTCAAAGTTACTTATATCAATCATTGAATATGTATGTTTACCATAATTTAGGCATAGAAAATATTATTAATGAGTAAAGTTTATAATTTAAAAAAGGTTCAACACCTGCCCATATCTCTTTCTCAAGCATGGGAATTTTTTTCTTCACCTAAAAACTTGGCGGTCATAACACCTACTGAATTAGACTTCCAAATTATTTCATCGCATCATGGCGAAAAAATGTATGCCGGGCAGATAATTGAATATACAGTTAAACCTTTTTTAGGAATACCGATCTATTGGATGACGGAGATAACGCATGTAGAAGACCAAATTTTTTTTATAGATAATCAGCGTTATGGGCCTTACTCACTGTGGCACCATCAACATCATTTTAAAGAGACAGAATCAGGAGTTGAAATGACAGATATTCTTCATTACAAACTGCCGCTATGGTTTTTGGGCGATATTGCTAATTCCCTTCTGGTAAAAAATCAACTGGAAAAAATTTTTGATTACCGGTATAAAAAAACTGAAGAATTATTTGGAAAGAGCAATATAAAATAGAGGATCAAGTAAATAAGTTAGAGGTATATGAGTCAATCCCATTCTTCGGGTAGATAATTCAATTTCTAATTTAACTCACCCCGGCATTCTGCTGATATATTTTTCCATTTGTTTTACCTGGTCAACAATCTGGGGGGTAGTTGGCTTTAAGGCCTTAACCTTTCTAAAATATTCTTTGGCGGCCCTGAATTCCCTTTTATTAATCATTATAGAAGAAAGTTGCAACCAGGCCGCTGCCTGATTTTCCTTATCAGGTAAGCCCGAACGAATGGCTTGTCGTATATATTTTTCTGCTTCTTTAATATTTCCTTTTTGCATGGAAAGCATTCCTAACTGCAACTGGTTTGCACCTTCAGCTTCCTTCATCGGGCTACCTAATGAAAGACTTTTTTTCATGTGTGTTTCTGCTGAATCATAATCCTGCTTTACCATGGCAAGATTTCCCTTAAGTGTAAAATAAACCGAGCGAACAGGTTTTATTAATAATGCAGGAAACCATATAGAGTTAAGAACTTTTTCTGCCCCTTCCATGTCTCCTGATTCCATGTAACCCTGTATCAAGCGCATTGGTCCAAATAAAAAATGACCTGCAATAAAAATCACTGCAATCAAATATAAAATAAATGATGGCCAAAAACTTGTTTGGATATTAACTACTATCGCAACTATCAATAATAAAATCCCCAGCCATAACCGGTACTTAATAATAATGTTCAAAAACTTCATGATACAAATTTTGCCGCTGGCTGAACGCCATACGAACGGGGTTGCAAATATAGCCTGAAAACCAAATAATATGGGGCCTAATTGTTAGTAGGTATCGTTATTAATCTCAATCCAATACCCTTCGGGGTCTTTAAAGAAAATTTGTTTCACCCCATCTGGCCGGATAGTGATCATATTCGCATTGCCGAGCCAATTACCAAACCAGATATTGTTTTTATTAAGCACTTCAATTACCTTATCAATTGAAGAAATAGTGAAACACATATGAGAATTTTTATCATGTTCCGTAACAGATGGGGCGGAAAGTATAAGGTGTAACTGGGTATGTTTGGCAATTTGAAACCAAGAATGTTTCCCATCATGAAAGGGTTCGGGTATCATTTTTAATCCGATAATATTTTTATAAAAATCCGTGCTTTTTTCAAGGTTAAAAACACTGAGGGCCAAATGATTTATAGTCGGATGTTTTTTCATTTGTGCAGAAACTTTAATTGTTGTTATGGTTAGTAAAACAAATAATATGCGGCATGCAATAATATAGATTTTCATTTAAATGTGTTGGCAGCGTTAAAGGGTGATTACCGAAATTAATCTTTAGTTGACTACAGGGATATTATAAATTTTTCTTATTGACTTTGTCTTATTCTCTTTTTGTAATTATAATTTTATTGAGAAGAATTTTATTTTTTTTGCGCATGTTAAAAAATTAATTTTACATATATTAAAAAGATTGCTGAATATGAATTTAAATTAGGGGGGCGAATAGAAAGAACATCGGTTTATTTTGATTTGCAAAAAGATTGAAATATCCTCCGCTTTGGTAGTCCCGGCAAGAATCGAACTTGCATCTAAAGTTTAGGAAACTTCTATTCTATCCATTGAACTACGGGACCGATAATTTTTTGGAAAGCAAAAATAAATCTTTGTGTACTATCAAAGGTATATTTGTAATAATATCTATAAGCCAACTGTCAGAAAACTGTTTATTGCAGTCTTGGATTTCTTAAATGCACAACAACTTTATTAATTTTGAACCGTGACTAATATTTTAAAACGAAATAATGTAACAATAACCGGCAAAGGTGATAGAGTAATGCTGTTTGCGCATGGCTTTGGCTGTAGCCAAGATGCATGGAAAAGAATAACCCCAGCATTTGCGGATGATTACAAACTTATTCTTTTTGATTATGTAGGAGCAGGAAAGTCGGATGTGAAAACTTACGATAAAACAAAATACAGTAGTCTTGATGGTTATGCCAAGGACATTTTAGAAATATGCGAAGAATTAAAAGTGAATGATGCCATATTTGTGGGTCATTCCGTTAGCTGTATGATAGGTGCCTTGGCTTCTATAAAAGAACCTTCCTTTTTTAGTAAATTAGTTTTTATTGCTCCCTCTCCCTCTTATCTAAATGAGAAAGGATATGTTGGTGGTTTTGAAAAAGAGGAGATCGAATCTATATTTGAACTGATGGATGAAGATTATATCGGCTGGGCAAAATTAATGTCCCCTCAAATAATGGGAACCCCCGATAAACCTGAATTGGCTGAAGAAATGGAAAATAATTTTTGTTCTACTGATCATTACATTGTAAAAGATTTCGCCAGGGTAACTTTTTTATCAGATAACAGAAAAGATCTTCCAAATATACCCGTTGAAAGCCTTACGCTGCAATGTACTGATGATATTATTGCACCATTGGAAGTGGGGCATTACATACATGATAATACCCCTAACAATATAATGGTAATTCTTAATGCAACAGGCCATTGCCCACACATGAGTGCACCGGATGAAACTATTGAATCAATGAAAGCTTTCTTAAATTGAATTTGTATATTTGATATACCTATGCAGGACATAATAAAGGAAATAAACGAAAGTGCTAAAACTCTAAAAATAGATCAGGCTTCCGTCTCTGAATTGTATGATAAATATGCACCTGCCTTATATGGAAGAATTATAAGAGTGGTTAAGCAAAAAGAAATTGCAGAAAAAATATTAGAAAAGGTTTTCATTAATGCGGTGATAGATAAAAATGTAAAACAATCTAATCACCTCTCGCTGTTTACATCTTTACTAAACCATTCCAGAAAGAAGACTTATGGTACAATGAAGGCCATGAAAGTGCTTGAAGCATGTTGCGGTTCTCCGGGCACTGCTATTATTTCTCAGTAACCGGTTAATTATAATTAAAACTGAATTGTTACTTGTTGCCTTTTATCTTGAATATATTTCCATTTAGGGCCTTGAGTTATTAGCCGCACCGCCTCTCTATCACAGGCAGGGCAAAGTGTCTGTTCTATTTTTATTTTTTCGGCGTTGCCTCTTTTATTAATTTCAAATGAAAGCACAACTTTCCCTTTAAAACCCATGCCTTCCTCATCCTCAGGTATATTAATTTTGTCCTGCAAGTACTGATGAAACTCCTGCCATCCAATAACGGGCTCTGAAGCGGAATTATTGACTGCTATTCCGGGTACTTTTTTTTCTAATCTAACAGCAGGGCTTAATTCCTTATTTTGTCTTTGGGCGCCATTCGCTAATACTACCACTTCATTCAGAGACTGGTTATCAGGTTCCATAACAATAGTCTGCTCATTTTTATAACTAAGCCTGCTGATTTTGGTTTTATACCCAACCATCGCAATAGTTGCAGTTAAGGAAGTATCAGTAAACAATAATTTAAATTTGCCCGCAGAATCGGAAGTTGTCATTATTTTCCTGTTCTTATCAATTATAGTTGCATACCTAACGGGATTACCCAGGGTGTCCACTACCTTACCTTGTAAAAGATTTATTTTGCTTACGGAAGCAGCATAATCTTTTTTAGGTTCCGGCAATGCATCTTTCTGCAAGAAACTTTCATTGGGTTTCTCCGCATTTTTAGCCAGGGAATTATCTCTGGTTAGATCTGGCTTAGGAATTTTTTTAGTGTTTTTATTTATTAAAGGCTCATTACTTTTTTCAGATGGAGAAAGAGTAACTAAATCTTTTTCATTATTTGATGGGGTATCCATTTTAGGGATGGCAGGTTGTTCTGTTTTCTTTTTAAAATCAGCGTCCTGTTTTTTTGCCAGCGTATTATTCTCTTTATTAAAGTTTAATTCAAAAGCCATGTAACCAATACCGACAATTAGAATAAATATGGCGGCAATTCTCAGCCACTTATTATCACTTTGGATTAAAAATATATTTTTCCTTTTTTTCTTTGCTAAAAATTTTTCTCTTAATTGTGCGATATCCTTTACAGGTGAATTAGAATAAGCGTATCCCTCCAGCGCATCCGCAAGAAAGGAATCTGCTAAAGCCGCTTTTTCAAGGGTATGCATTTCCTTTTCATTCATTTTACCTGAATGATAGCGTTCAAAATCTGTTGCTGTATATTTTTTATTCTGTGGCACCTATTTATTTATTTTTTCATCCTGAGCCTGTTGAAGGGCCATACATATTTTTAAATTCCTTCTGCCGTTCTGTATAAAGCTTCTTACTTTATTAACTTCAATTTCTGTTATCTCCGCAATTTCTTTATAGCATTTACCTTTAAGATAAAATAATTCAATAACCTGCCGTTGCTGCTGTAGCAATTGCCCCATGCAATATTGCATTTGATTAAAATTTTCTTCCTTGTTTAGTTCATCATCAAGATGTACATTTTCCTCGATTTGCATAAAAGAAAGATCAATATTAACAGGCACTGTTTTATGCTTCCTTAGCAGCATCAGGCAATGGTTTTTGGTTAACTGGTAAAGCCATCCCTTAAAATTATCAACATTATGCTTTCTGAGCTTGCCTATCAGTTCTTCAAAAATATTGATAACACCATCTTTTGCATCTTCAGGGTCATTTAAATATTTAAGGCATACTCCATAAACCAGTTCCATGTATCGTTGATATAATTCGCCCAAAATATCAAGGCTTCCTGATGTTTTATATTCTTCTAACAGTTCACTGTCAGAAGCAGCAGATGATATTTTTTTTAAAAAAAGCAAACGAAGAGATAATTTTTTTATAAAGACGTGTGTAATCCGGCAAATAGCTGCATCCTATCTAAAAATCTTGTTATGAAAAAAATAATTTTATTAATGATCCCGGTATTTATTATTGCGATCATGGCATTCTCTCCTAAGGGCAAACATACAGTTTCGGGTACTGTTAGTGGTGAAAATAATACTCCCATTGCAGGGGCAAGTATTATAGTGAAAGGAACACAAATAAGTAAAACCTCAAATAAAAATGGATTTTACTCCATAGAAGCTGATGATAAAGATGTGCTTGCAGTTTCAGCTGTGGGATATAAATCACAGGAAATAAAAATTAATAATAGAACAGTTATTAATATAAAATTGGTTTCGGATGCTGCTGCATTAACTGAAGTTGTAGTTACGGCTTTAGCAATTAGAAAGGAAAAACGGGACCTTGGTTATTCGACTCCGATGCTCTCAAAACAACCTGGTATTTATTTACAACATGAAAATTTTAATACAGAAGATTATGATATTATAACAGAAAACGGATTTCATAAAGTAATCAATGATCCGCTTTCTACATTTTCTATTGATGTAGATGCAGCATCGTACAGTAATATTCGTCGCTTTTTAATTGATGGGCAATTACCACCTGCTGGCGCCGTAAGAACTGAAGAGTTGATCAATTATTTTAAATATAATTATCCCCAGCCAACTGATAAACATCCCTTTTCTATCACAACAGAAATGAGTGCATGCCCATGGAATAATGATCATAAACTTGTTATGATTGGTTTACAGGGCAAAAATATTCCTGTAGAAAATCTACCCCCCTCCAATCTTGTTTTTTTAATTGATGTCTCCGGTTCTATGATGTCAGAAAATAAACTGCCCCTGGTTAAATCATCTTTAAGAATGCTTACCGACCAACTGCGTGAAAAAGACAATATCTCTATAGTAGTTTATGCAGGAAGCGCAGGACTTGTATTGCCATCCACAAGCGGTAGTGATAAAATGAAAATCAAAAATGCCATAGATGCATTGGAAGCCGGTGGCTCAACAGCTGGGGGAGAAGGAATTAAATTGGCATATAAAATTGCCAAACAAAATTTTTTGAAAAATGAAAATAACAGGGTTATACTTTGCACAGATGGTGATTTTAATGTGGGTGCAAGCAGTGATGATGAACTGGTTAGGATGATAGAAAAAGAACGTGAGAGCGGAGTATATCTCACAGTTTTAGGCTACGGCATGGGAAATTACAAAGATAATAAAATGCAACAGCTGGCAGATAGGGGCAATGGCAATCATGCTTATATTGATGGTATTAATGAAGCAAAAAAAGTATTGATAAATGAATTTGGAGGAACACTTTTTACGATCGCAAAAGATGTAAAGCTACAGGTTGAATTTAACCCCGCAAAGGTGGCCGGTTACCGCCTTATTGGATATGAAAACAGAATGCTAAATAAAGAAGATTTTAATGACGATAAAAAAGATGCCGGCGAATTAGGCAGTGGGCATACGGTAACTGCCTTGTATGAAATTATTCCTTTTGGCATAAAATCTTCATTTCTAAAAGAGGTGGATCTGCTTAAATATCAAAAAAATAAAGTACAGGAAAAGGCTTCAAATTTTTCCAACGAATTATTTACGGTTAAGTTTCGTTATAAAGAGCCGACTAAAAATACCAGTGAGCTGATAGTTCTTCCCGTACAGGATAAGAGAATATCCTTTAATGCCACTTCAAATAACTTTCGTTTTGCTTCAGCTGTTGCAGGTTTTGGAATGTTGTTACGGCAAAGTGAATTTAAAGGGAACAACACTTATAATAATATTTTGAAAATGGCAAATGATGCCACTGGTGATGATAAAGAAGGATATCGTAAAGAATTTATTACACTGGTAAAAAAAGCCGCAGCCCTGTCTAAAAATATAGCAAGGCTTGATAATGATTTTAAAAACTAAATCATTGAGGGAATTTGTATAGATAAATTATAATCTTAGTAAAGTAAAATTCTTTACTTTACTGCTGGTTATGTCTTTATTTATTACATCATTAAATTCCGGCAGTAACGGAAATTGCTATTATGTTGGCAACGATACAGAAGCCATACTTATAGATGCAGGCATATCCTGCAGCGAAATAGAGAAACGTATGAAGCGGCTGGGATTAAACATTCAAAAAATAAAAGCTGTTTTTGTATCACATGAACATACTGATCATGTAAGCGGATTGCCGGTATTTTCTAAAAAGTATCAGCTGCCTGTTTATGTTACTCACGCTACACAAAGGTTTGGCAAGATGAAATTGGAGAAACATTTAGTTACATCATTCTCAGCGCTTGAGCCGGTTAGTATTGGCAGTCTTTCTGTAACTGGCTTTCAAAAATATCATGATGCTGCGGACCCATATAGTTTTATTATCGGCTGCAATAAAATAAAAGTGGGAGTTTTTACTGATAGTGGTATTGCCTGCGAAAACCTGATACATTATTTTAAGCAATGCAATGCTGCTTTTTTAGAAAGTAATTATGATGAAGACATGCTGGAGAAAGGAGGATATCCATACTTCTTAAAGAGTCGCATTCGCGGAGTTAAAGGCCACCTTAGCAATATGCAGGCCTTAAAACTTTTTACAGAGCATAAGCCCCGATTCATGAGCCATTTATTGTTATCACACTTATCAAAAAATAATAATTGCCCTAAGCTCGTTGAGAAATTATTTACAGAGCATGCCGATGGAGTGAAAATTATTCTTGCATCCCGATATGAGGAAACAGCTGTTTATCATATCCATAATTCAGACAGCACTGATCTATCAATAAAGCCTTCGCTTACCACTTCTTCGCAACTGTCATTTGCGTTTGCATAAATCATTTTTGAGAGTACTTCAAAAACTGGATAGTAAACCCACCGCTTCCAGTTGATTGAATGTGTGTATTTCCTATTGTAATCAAACCTTTAAAAAGACTGTCGCTCCTGGAAACACTACTTATTGATGTGCCAGTATTCGGAACATAATACTCCTGAATCAATACCCCATCTACGCCCCTTTGCTTTGCCTTCTCAACAGCTTTATTTTGAATTTTTTCAATTTTTTTCTTATATAATCCTCCATGTTGTACATACCCTTTGCCCACTATGTCGTAATTTTTTTTAATAGCATCTTCACTAACAAATACGTCTACCTGAGAAGTAGGTGCATAACTGTTCCCAAGATATTTGATGCGGGGAGAACATGAAGCAATTAATAAAATGAGGAAGGATAGAAAGTAGATTTTTTTCATAACATAAGATTTTAATTTTAAAAAAAATAGAATTTCCAATTCGAATGTAAAACACAAGCTTTTAAACCCTTGTTAATGTTTAGTATCGAAAAATATTTCAGAGAAAATATTATTTATTCTTTTCTTCAATATATTTATCCTTCAATTCATCTTATGATAAAAATCTCTCTGGTTGTACTCGTACTTCTTAGTTCTTACATCTTACATCAATCGTCAGAAACTACATATATAAAGTATGAACGTGATTTTGCTCCTAATAAAATAAAAACCGGAGCTGAGCAAACAGAAAAATATTTGCCTTACCTCCAAGGAAAAAAGATCGGTATCGTTTCTAATCAAACGTCAATAATTGGTAAAACACATTTAGTTGACAGCCTCCAAAAACTCGGCATTAACATAGTTTCTGTGTTTGGGCCTGAGCATGGTTTTAGAGGTAATGCAAGTGCCGGCACAAGGGTTAAAGATGAGGTAGATAGCGCCACCGGAGTACAGATCATTTCATTATATGGCCCAAGAAGAAAACCACGCAAGGAAGATATGAATGCCATTGATCTGATGGTATATGATGTTCAGGATGTAGGCTGCCGTTTTTATACTAACATAAATATCCTCAGAGGCATTATGGAATCCTGTGCTGACAATAAAAAGGAATTACTTATTCTAGATCGCCCAAACCCCAATGGATATTTGATCGATGGACCCATACTGGACATGAAATTAACTTCAGGTATTGGCCAGTTTCCCATTCCCATATCACATGGTTTAACAGTGGGTGAGTTTGCGCAAATGGTAAATGGTGAAGGATGGATGGAAATTAAAGGGAATTGTAAATTAAAAATAATTCCTGTCGCTAATTACAACCATGATATGCCTTATACATTACCGGTAAATCCATCACCAAATCTTAATACACAGCAGGCCATAATGCTTTATCCATCTACCTGTTTGTTTGAAGGCATTGCATTGAATCATGGCCGTGGCACATACTTTCCTTTTACTGTTGTTGGGTCTCCTGAGCTTAAAGGAAAATATAATTTTTCTTACACACCCACAGGCATTCGCGGAATGGCGGAAACACCTTTGCACATGAACAAAGTTTGTTATGGTTTAGATCTTCGCAATTATGACGTAAAGAAATTACGGAAAAGCAAAAAAATAAACATTCAATGGATGATGGAATTGTATAAAGCATTTCCTGATAAAGAACGTTTTTTTGATTACAAACAAAGTAACCAGATAAATAATATTGACATACTCGCCGGCACTTATTCGTTTAAGCAACAGATAATGGCCGGAACTTCTGAAGCCGACATTCGTAAAAGCTGGGAGCCTGGATTAAGTAATTATAAAATAATGCGGAAGAAGTATTTGATATATCCGTAGTACTACCTTGCAAATATGAATACAATCTCCAAACTATGGGAAAGCAAAGTACTTATTCGTTTTCCTGATTGCGATCCTTTCAATCATTTAAACAATGCCCGCTATATTGATTATTTTATCAATGCCCGGGAAGACCACATCATGGCAAATATGAATTTTAATATTTATCATTTTGCCGCAGAACATGGCCTCAGTTGGGTAGTAAGCAAGAATCAAATTGTATATCTCAAGCCTGCTTTTTTGATGGAGACAGTTGTTATAGATTCTGCATTATTACGATTAGGAGAAACAGATATTTTAGTTGAGATGAAAATGTGGAACGAGCGTAAAGATAAATTGAAGAGTGTGTTGTGGAGTACGTTTGTACACATAAATATGCAAACGCAAAAGCCCGAAAGCCACTCTCCGAAACTGCTTGACACCTTTAAGCCATATGAAAATCCCTTAACACCAAATATTGGTTTTGATGAACGAATAGAACAATTGAGAAAGATGTAATTTATGTAGGTTAGTATTTGATATTATATTTTTTCGATTAAAATTTCTTACCTCACCTCTACCTCTCTCAAAACACTTTCATTTCCAGTTTGGTCAACAGCGCTAACGGCAATACGGTTTAATGTTAGGGGTACTTTCTCTGTTCCGCTAAATAATTTCACAGAAAGCATTCGGTCTTTACGGTTAAGAATTTTATAGCTCCATGCTCCTGCCTGTCCGGCAGGCAGGTTGCCATAGCGATAATAAACAACCCAACGAAATACATCTTTGGGATTTTTGTGTGTCCAGCTTATTTGTACATTATCCGGTTGTTTGGTAACTGTAACAGTGGGTGCATCCGGTGCAATTTTATCAAGCCACGGGCTTGCAGGCACAAGAGCGCCATCTTTGTAAGGCCCTGCAAGCAATGCTGCACGGAGATTTGTATTAAGAACATCTGATGATATACTCCAATGCACCACACCTTTACTTTGCGGCAGCATACCACGTGCAATCATTATCTGGTTAATGGTTTCATCAACCGTTGTTCTGCCCGTATCCCTGCCTACATTAATGCCCGGCCATAAGTGACGTTGCATGGTATTTTCCTGCTGCCACCATCCAAGTAAAACAGGAAAACTTAAGGGAATTCTTTTTGTAGGCCAGTAAAGTTGAGGGGTGAAATAATCAATCCACCCTTTGTTTAACCATAGCTTCGCATCTGCATACAGAATATTATACTGATCAAAACAACAGGCAGATTCGGGATAACCAGGCCGCCATAATCCAAATGGACTAATGCCAAATTTTACATGAGGCTTTGCTGCTTTCATTTCTTTGTAAATGCGTTCAATTAAATCATTCACACTTTTGCGACGCCAGTCGCCACGTGATAACTTACCTCCGGCTTTTTGATATGCAGTCCAGCTTACACTGTCAGGAAAATCCGCCATCAAATTATAATCAGGATAAGGATAAAAATAATCGTCAAAATGAACACCGTCAATATCATATCGTTTCACCAGGTCCATTACTACATTGGT
>MWWF01000106.1_pt1 | contig 14536 bp, 11 predicted proteins | sample 1047351 | NCBI WGS metagenome assembly MWWF01 (sample SAMN06349970, study PRJNA376086) | soil metagenome | isolation source: MGM-3 sample Antarctic (ecotone) soil | place: Antarctica
CCTGAAATAGACATACTAAAGATTGATTCTGAGATTTCTTTAATTTGTTGAGCATTCGTAGGACCGGCTTTTAATGCCATTCTTTCACAGTTGGTTCCAAGAAATATTTTGCAATACGCAGCTAATATCAGTTCAACCACCTGGCTGCTCGCATCTATTTGCGGACATGCGTCTGCTGGTTTTTTAATTGCATTGGCAGGTATCAATGGCAGTTTTTGGATCATCATGTTTTATGTATTGCTTGCCGCTTTTGCTTTATCTAAAATTGAAAAAAAACCAATTGTTCAAACCAAAGCAAATATTAAAACCTGGGACAGTATGAAGGAAGGTTTAACGTATGTGCTTCGTCATAAAATTTTATTGGCTGCTATTTCACTTGACCTTTTTGCCGTTTTATTTGGCGGTGCAAAAGCATTGATACCAGAATTTTCAGATAAAATTTTAAGCGTTGGGCCAATTGGGTTTGGATGGCTGAATGCAGCAATAGATATTGGCGCAGTGCTTACTTTAATTGTTGTAACCATAAATCCTTTAAGAAAAAAACAAGGGCTTATTTTAATGTTTGCTGTGGCAGGTTTTGGTGTTTGCATTATTGCATTCGGACTTTCAAATTTTTATTTCATTTCTTTTGCGGCCCTGCTTATTGCAGGAATACTTGATGGTATCAGCGTAGTGATAAGAGGAACAGTATTGCAACTAACAACACCGGATGAAATGCGTGGCAGGGTGAGCTCTGTTAATTCCATGTTCATTAATTCTTCCAATGAATTAGGACAATTTGAAAGTGGCTTCACGGCAAGATTATTTGGTGGCGCAAGACCTGCTGTTTTATTTGGTGGCATAATGACTGTTATTGTTGTAATTATTGCATGGGTCAAAGCGCCAAAGTTGCGTAAATTCGAATACTGAATTCTTAGTTTGGAGTTAGGCGTTTGGCGTTTTGATCAGTTATTAAATTCAACATGCATTTTGTTTATTTGCTTTACAATATTTGAGTCTTGATTTGAGAATTAAGAAGGATTGATTTTAAAGAACACCTAACTCCAAACGCCTAACGTTTTACTAACTAAATTTTAAAACCATGGATCGCAAAACTTTTCTTCTTAACACAGGCATCTTAACCGGCGCTTCATTATTGTTTCAAGAACAAGCCCTGGCTGCTCTTTTTAAAACTGCAGATTACAAGGTAAAAATGCTTCGCAATAATGTGGGCATATTTACCGAACGTGGCGGCACCATTGGTTTTTTGTTGAATAAAGATGGCATCGTTGTAGTTGACTCGCAGTTTGCTGACACGGCTGCGCATTTGATTGAAGATTTGAAAAAACGCAGCACCTTCCCTATCAAATATTTATTGAACACTCATCACCATGGCGATCATACCGGGGGCAATATTGCATTTAAAGGAATTGTTGAGCATGTAGTGGCTCATGAAAACTCGTTGAAGAATCAAAAAACAGTATCAGAAAAAAACAATACACTTGATAAACAATTCTTTCCAGATATTACTTTCTCCGAAGATTATAAAATAAAAATGGATGGTGAAAAAATCAAGGCGGATTATTTTGGTTCAGGACATACAAACGGTGATGCTGTGTATCATTTTGAAAATGCCAACATCATGCATGTTGGCGATTTAATGTTCAATAAACGCCACCCGTTTGTTGACAGAACTGCAGGAGCAAATATGAAAAACTGGATCAAGGACTTAGATAAAATCGTGAAGAAAGCTGATAAAAACACCATCATTATTTTCGGGCATTCTTTAAATCCCGGCGAAGAAACAGGAAGCATTGAAGATGTAAAAAAATTCGGTGATTATTTGAATAAGGTTTTGACGTTTGCCGAACAGGAAATTAAAAAAGGAGTAAGCAAAGAAGATTTTATTAAGAACACTGCTATACCAAACAACACTGAATGGACAGGCAATGGCATTGAGCGGCCATTAGGTGCGGCGTATGATGAAGTAATGGAAGGGAAGTGAACAGAGGAACAGAGGAACAGATGAACAGAGGAACAAGGAATTTTGAACAGATGAAGTATAATCCGATGAGTATCGCAAATATTTACGAACCTTTCTAATTGAAAGGAAATGATTTAATTTTAAACTACTTCAACATTCCTCTGTTACTTGTTCACCTGTTCTTCTTTTTTTTTGAAGCTTCAGTGAGTCCATATGTTCACCCAATCTTTTCCGTAAGCTTATCCAAAACATAAAAAGTAATCGGACAGAAAGTGGAATTTTTCAAAGTGATTGGCTGGCGTTTAATAATCACATCTTCATTTGTATATGGAAACCTTGCACAATCTGACGGACGAACATCATAGATAGAACACTGGTTATCGCTTTGTAAAAAAGGACAGGGCAAAGACTTCACCACTTGGTCGTTCTCCTCATCAAATTTTAAATAGGTATCGGCAAAAACAGTTTCTTTCATGCCCAAATGTTTGCTGATCCTTTTTACATCAGGCGTTTTAAACCGCGGAGAATAGTTTTTACAGCAATTGGCACATTGAAGGCAATCAATTTTTTGAAAAGCTTCTTCATGCAATTGAGGCAATTCTTTCAGCACTTTATTTTTATCTGCTCTTGCCAAAAAGTTTTTGAAGGTTTTTTGCTTTTCCCAACTCTTTTTTTCCCAATTATGTAAATCCTTATCCGGCATGGCTGCAAAGAACCGAAATATAAAGTTAATAGAGGATTAAAGCAGGTGTCCATGAGTAATATAATATTCAAAAAGAGAAGTGGAAAGAAAATACCATCCGGCAACAACTGAAGCTGATAGAATTAAAGGCTTGATAATATAGTAAGTGCCTTTTTTATTGATGAATCGATAATAAAAAATGGTACGGTAAATAGTTTCCCAAGCAAAAAATGCATAGATGCCATACATAAAATATGGCGTACCTCTTGCCAGAATAGAATAAGGAGTAACAATAAAAACAAAGAATAAAGCATTGATGCCGGTTATAAATAAATTAGCTACCAGGTGCTCTGTAAAATTGTAACCTGATCTGAAATAAAAGAGAAAGAAGATCAATGCAATAATTGGAGTGAAAACAAAATTGATGACATTAGAATACTTAGCTAAAAATGCACTCCCTTTTTCCACCCTGTTCAATTTGGCAAGCTTTCTTTCTCTTTCAATTTTATCCGGAATATGTTTTACCGCTTCTTTCACCGTTGATAAATTCACTGCTTCAATGGGATGAAAAGTTGTTTGTACAAAAACAAACAACCCAATTACAACTAAAAAAAAACTTAACGGGCTATAATATTTTTTTCGCTTCCCTTCAATGTATTCTCTTATTACAATGCCGGGTTTAATAAATAGTTCTTTGACTAAAAATAAAATGCCTTTATCTGCATGTGTAAAAAAATGAAGCACCTCATGGCTGATGTGTGAAAGGTTCAGCCGATGCTGGTTAGCAGCCTGGCCACATTGAGGACAAAACTCAAAATTTTTTTCAAGCGAAGCGGTGCAATTAAGACAGTTAGTAACCTCCATAAGCTCAACAAATTAAAGAAATCTCAGAATCAATTATTATTATGTCTATTTCAGGAAGCGATAACTTCGGGAATTAACAAATGTTCGGTAATTCCTTAGTTTAAAAATTTATACTTTACCCTAAAGTTTCGTGACTTAAACTTTTATTTCAAACCCATTTCTCTCCTACCTTTGCGTGCCGAAATTTCGGCATTAAAAGTGTAAAAAATATGAGCCTGTTTGAAGCCCAGTCCAAAGAATTTCAGCACCGCCATAATGGTCCCAATGAAAATGAAGTGAAGCAAATGCTGAAAACTATTGGTGTAAATAATCTTGAAGAACTGATTGACAGAACTGTTCCTTCCACTATTCGCATGAAGCATGAATTAAATCTTCCTGCTGCTATGAGCGAAGCGGAGTATCTAAATCACATCAAAGAAATTTCTCTTCAAAATAAAGTTTTCAAAACCTACATCGGCCAGGGATATTATGATACGTTAACACCGAGTGTTATTCTTAGAAATGTTTTTGAAAACCCGGCATGGTACACTCAATACACGCCTTACCAGGCAGAAATTTCTCAAGGCCGCTTAGAAAGTCTTTTGAATTTTCAAACAATGGTAAGCGATCTTACAGCATTACCTCTTGTAAATGCGTCCTTGCTTGATGAAGCAACGGCAGCAGCTGAAGCCATGACCATGTTTTTTAACATGCTGAATAAAGACACACATCACATCAGCCGTCCAAAATTTTTTGTTGATAATGAAGTTTTTCCGCAAACAAAAGATGTGGTGATCACAAGAGCCATCCCTGTTGGTATTGAAGTGGTGTTCGGCGATTATAAAAAGTTTCAGATTGATGAAAGTTACTTCGGTGCATTGGTTCAATATCCAAATGATAAAGGCAGTGTTGAAGATTACAGAAATTTTATTCAGTCCGTTCATAGTGTTGGTGGTTATGTAGCCATGGCAACTGATTTATTAGCACTTACATTATTAACGCCTCCCGGAGAATTAGGCGCTGATGTAGCTCTCGGATCTTCGCAACGTTTTGGCGTGCCGCTTGGCTATGGTGGTCCTCATGCCGCTTTTTTTGCAGCTAAAGATGATTTCAAAAGAAACATTCCCGGACGCATTATTGGTGTAAGTGTAGATGCAAAAGGCAATCCCGCTTTGCGCATGGCTTTGCAAACAAGAGAGCAGCATATTAAAAGAGAAAAAGCCACTTCAAATATTTGCACGGCGCAGGCATTGCTGGCTAATATTGCTGCCATGTATGCAGTGTATCACGGGCCAAATGGATTGAGAAATATTGCTAAAAGAGTAGCCTTGCTTACCCAAACTTTAGCCAATACTTTGGAAGAAAGAGGTTATGAATTAGTGAATGAATACTTCTTCGATACCATTGTTGTAAAAGTTGATGATGTAAACCCCATTCGAAAAAAAGCAGAAAGGCAACAATTGAACTTTCGTTATTTTAATGAGCAGCTTATTGGTATTTCGTTAGATGAGACCACAACAACTTCCGATCTTTTTGATGTGATCAATTCTTTTGTAAATGATATTGATCCTGTTGATTATAGTATTGAGCATGAAGGCAGTTTGGACATCATCCCAACTTCGCTGACAAGAACTTCAGAATTTTTAACGCATCCTGTTTTTAATACGCACCACAGCGAAACATTGATGATGCGTTACATAAGATTATTGGAAAGCAAAGATTTTTCTCTGGTTCATGGCATGATTCCGCTTGGCAGTTGCACCATGAAATTAAATGCAGCTTCAGAAATGATTCCATTAAGCTGGATACACTGGAGCAAGATGCATCCTTTCGCTCCCAAAGATCAAACAGAAGGTTATCATTTTATTGTTCGTGAACTAAGTAAATATTTATGTGAGATTACCGCATTTGATGCTTGCAGCTTACAACCAAACAGTGGTGCCCAAGGTGAATACGCCGGATTGCTTACCATAAAAGCATATCACGAAAGTCGCGGAGATGTGCATAGAAATGTAATGCTCATTCCTATTTCTGCACACGGAACAAATCCTGCATCTGCTGTAATGTGTGGTATGCAAGTGGTGGTGGTAAAAGCATTGGAAAATGGATATATTGATGTTGAAGATTTAAAAGCAAAAGCTTTGCAATATGCAGATAAGTTATCCGGAATAATGATCACTTATCCTTCCACTTATGGTGTGTATGAAGAAACAGTAAAAGAAATCACAGCCATTGTTCACCAACATGGCGGCCAGGTATATATGGATGGCGCAAATATGAATGCGCAGGTTGGATTAACTGCACCAGGATTAATAGGCGCAGATGTTTGTCATTTGAATTTGCATAAAACATTTGCTATTCCACACGGCGGCGGCGGACCTGGCATGGGACCAATTTGCGTGAAGAAACATTTGGCAGAATTTTTACCGGGACATGTTGAAACAAGAAATAAGGAACAAGAAACAGGGAACAAGGTACAAGGTACAAATTCAGTGAGTGCTGCACCTTATGGTTCTGCATCTATCCTTCTCATATCGTATGCTTATATAAGAATGTTAGGCAAAGATGGTGTTCGTATGGCAACTGAATATGCAATACTGAATGCCAATTATATGCTTGCAAGATTAAAGGGACAGTTTGATATTTTATACACCAATCATCATGGTGCATGTGCACATGAATTTATTGTTGACCTGCGTCCATTTAAAAAAACTGCCGAAGTGGAAGCTGTTGATGTTGCCAAGCGATTAATGGATTATGGTTTTCATGCACCTACTTTATCCTTCCCTGTTCCGGGAACAATTATGATAGAGCCAACAGAGAGTGAAGACAAAGCAGAACTTGATCGTTTTTGTGATTCCTTATTAAGCATTCGCCGCGAAATTGCATTGATAGAAGAATCGCAGTTAGACAAAAAAGACAACCCATTAAAAAATGCGCCGCATACAATGTTCTCTGTTTGCAGCGATGAATGGAAAAAACCCTACAGCCGTGAAATGGCAGCCTTTCCATTAGATGCAATAAAACAAAATAAATTCTGGCCTTCAGTTTCAAGAGTGAATGATACAGTTGGCGACAGGAATTTGATTTGTGTCTGTTTGCCTATGGAAGCTTACGCTGATCCTGCATAAAATATAATTCAACTTAATTTTTAAGCCCTTCGCCTTTTGCGGAGGGCTTTTTTATTTTTAATCAGGTAAAATGACTTGAACTAACAAAGTAAATTTCATATTTTGTTGGCCGTACCTACCAAGATTAACTGTAACTCTATGGAAATCCTATTAGAAAAAATCTCATGGCTGCATGAAAAATTCCGATCTGCCAACCTGCCCGGAGTTTTCCCATCTTTCCAACAAATTATTTACCGTTTTTTAAATCGCATCAAGTCCATTGGCCTTATAGCCAAAATGGATGATTATGAAAGGCGAAAATTAGGCGTGTTCAATCAGCTCAATTTCTTTCAATTATTAACCGGTATTTTGATACCGTTAATGGGGTTGCTGCACAACGACCAACTGCCAGTAAAAATTTGGTTGGTCGCTTGTTTTCCTTCAAGCATCAGCCTTGCTGTGTTGGTTTTTAATCATTATCAAAAATACCAGGCGGCTCAATTGAGTTATTTTATTTTGTATCCTTTTTTCACAGGCTTTGTTTACATGCAGGGCTTGAACAGCGGCGTTGAACTGCATTTTATTTTATACGGTGTGCTGGCAGTTTTCTTTTTACAGGACATGGGTTATATGCTCTTCACTATTGCACTTACCATGATCAATTATTTTGTTCTTTCGGTTTTGCTTAAGGACTTTATTTATGAAGTGAAGCAGGAGAACAGAATTTTATATTTCGTTAATCATTTGCTGGCACTTTGCTTTATTTTCTATGCACTTTTCCTGATAAAAAAAGAAAATACCGAATACCAGTTCAAGATTTTATCGAAGCAAAGAGCCTTGCACAAAAAGAATTTGGAAATAAAAAAGCAACAGGGAATTATTTCTGATAAAGTAAAATTATTGCAGATTCAAAAAACAGAACTCGGTGAATTAAACAGCTTAAAGACAAAATTATTTTCTGTTATTGCACATGATCTTAAAACACCCATGTATGCTTTGCGAAATATGTTCAGCAATATTCACCTGCAAAATATTCCTGCAGATCAAATAAAAACAATGGTGCCAGAAGTGTTGATGGATCTGAATTATACCATTGGGCTAATGGAAAATTTATTGCAATGGTCTAAAACCCAAATGCAAAGCAATGCAGTGCGGCTGGAAGAAGTTGATATTTCAAGGCTGATAACAGAAGTAATGATCCTGCTTCGTTTGCAAGCCGAAGCAAAACAGATATATGTCATCAGCAAAAATAATGATCCGCTTTTTGTTCATGCTGATAAGGACATGATCAATCTTGTATTGCGCAATCTTTTATCCAATGCAGTTAAGTTTTCGCCACAACAAGGAACAATTGAAATTGGTGTGCATGATGCTGATGGCTTTGTAGAAGTATATGTGCAGGATTCGGGAGCAGGCATCAGCAAAGAAGCCATGAAGAAGATCAATGAAAATAATTTTTACTCTACAAAAGGAACAGCCAGCGAATCAGGAACAGGTTTGGGATTGATGCTTTGCAAAGAATTTTTAACAAAGAATGGAGGGCAAATGCACATTGAAAGCGAGGTTGGAAAAGGAAGCATATTTTCTTTTACTTTACCAAAGTTGGAATGAAAAGCACAACACTGATTCTTAAGCTTGTGATGATTTAAACACAGAAAAATCTGTTATCATTTTCATTACCTTTTCCATGCAATAAAATTTTCTTTAGATTTAATTATGCAAACATTTATTTCAAAAGGCATTGCTTGTTTTTATTTTCTACTGTTTTCTCTTACAGGTTTTTCTCAAACAGCTTCCAAACAAAATACATCTGCTACTGTAAATGTTATTGTTACCGATTCTAAAAAAACCCCACTGAAAGGTGAAGAAGTTTTATTTATCAATACTGCCAATAAAACAATTAGTGGCAGAACAAATGTAGCAGGCAAATGCACGGTAACACTTCCGGCCGGATCGGTTTATACCATTAAATTAAAAACGCTTACAGATACAGTTGATTACAGCACGATGGAAATTCCTGCTTTGAAGCAGGATCAATTTTTTACTAATCCATTTGCAGTAAATATTGAATTTGAACCTTATAAAAATTTTACGCTGACTGCTGTTCAATTTGATTCAAATAAGCCCACATTAAGAACGCAATCATATAAACAACTCAACGAAATTGCAGAATACATGCTATTGAACGAAGATGAACATTATGAAATAGAAGGGCACACAGATAACGTTGGAAAAGAGGAAGACAATATTAAGCTCTCACAACAAAGAGCAGAAACAGTAAAAAATTATTTGGTAAAAAAGGGCATTAAAGCCAATCGCATTACAGCAAAAGGATACGGTGCCACAAAACCAGTTGCTGATAATACAACACCGGAGGGCAGGCAAAAAAACCGCCGCACAGAATTGAATATTCTCTGATTATTTTTTGTTGAGAACAGCCATTGTTAACCGGCTGATGCAAATAAGTTTCCCTTCTTCATTTATTATCTCAATACTCCAAACCTGCGTTGATGAACCAATGTGAATTGGTTTGGCAATTCCTGTAACTATGCTTCCTGTATTTGCTGATCGAATATGATTGGCATTAATATCAAGACCTACACAATAATTTTTTTCATTGTCAACTACCAGGTTAGCAGCAAGACTTCCCAAGGTTTCTGCCAAGGCAACGGATGCACCGCCATGTAAAATTCCCATTGGCTGAATAGTTCGATAATCAACAGGCATAGTTCCTTTTAGAAAATCCTCTCCTATTTCTGTAATTGTTATGCCAATGTGTTCAACCATTGTGCCTATGCCCCGTTGTTGAATTTGTAGGAGAGTGTTAGGTTTGAACCAGATGGACATAAGTAATGAATAAGAAAAAAATCAATTTCACAGCATGGTTGCTAGAGAAAAGCTTGCCCTTGCAAACTAAAATAAAAAGATTTGCTTAATGCAAAAACAAGCTATTGAAAAATTAAAAGAAACTAAACGCTTCACACCAATTCCTTCAACTTCTGCACCACCAAATCTATTTCTTCCTTTGTATTGTACTTGCTGAATGAAAAACGAACCGTTACGTTATTGCCGTTTTTATTGAGTGCTTTCATTACATGTGAACCGGCATCGGCACCACTGCTACAGGCAGAACCACCCGAAGCGCAGATGTTATTGATGTCAAGATTCATTAATAAAAACTCCGCTTTTTCTGTTTTGGGAAAACAGACACTTAAAACTGTATAAAGAGTATTAGGACCACAATTAAAACTCACACCTTCAATGTTCGTTTTCAAACTGTCACTCATGTAATGTTTCAGATCGTTGATGTAATTACTTGTCTGTTCGTAATCTCGCATTGAAATTTCCAAAGCTTTGGCAAAGCCTGCAATGCCATAAACATTTTCAGTTCCTGCCCGCATATTTCTTTCCTGCCCGCCGCCAAAAATGAAAGGCTTGATAGCTACATTCTCATTTACATACAAAATGCCAACGCCTTTTGGCCCGTGAAATTTATGAGAAGCAGCAGAAATAAAGTGAACGTAGATCTCACTAAGGTTTACAGGATAATGTCCAATAGTCTGCACACAATCGGAATGAAATAAAGCTGCATGTTTTTTGCAGATCTCTCCCACTTCTTTTATTGGAAGCATCACACCAATTTCATTATTGGCATGCATTAATGTTACAAGGCATTTTTTTCCTGCAGCTGTAAATTCCAGTAGTTGCTGCTCCAGGTTATTTAGGTCAACAGATCCATCTTTTTTCAATGCAACAAAGCTTGTTGAGATATTATTAGCATGTCCGTAATGCTCAACCGTATGCAGCACTGCATGGTGCTCTATTGCTGAAGAAATGATATGCGTACAGCCAAGATCACGGATGGAAGCTGCAATGGCTGTGTTATTACTTTCTGTACCACCACTTGTAAAAAAAATAGAACCAGGTCTTACGCCTAAAATTTTTGCCACGCTTTTTCTTGCGTTCTCTATTGCTAATCTTGTTTCCCTGCCGTAAGAATAAATAGAAGAAGGATTACCAAAATGATCAGTCATGTAAGGAAGCATGGCTTCGAGAACTTCTTTATCCAAAGCCGTTGTTGCTGCATTATCTAAATAAATTCGTTCGCTCTGCATTTGATGAATGGCGGTATTTGACTTAGTATTTTTAATGGCTTGTTCCATTTTATTGAAGGTTGATTTTAACCGCAAAGACGCAAGGTCGCTAAGATACGCAAAGAAAATTTCCATAAACTCCTCAGCGTCTTTGCGCCTTAGCGGTTAAATAAGTCAGGAAAATTCTTTAATATCCTGCATCAATCTTTTTGCAATATTATTTGCTGTTGTTTCAAAACTACTCTCGGCATAAATGCGAATGATGGGTTCTGTATTGGAAGTTCGCAAATGCACCCAGTCTGTATCAAACTCAATCTTCAAACCATCTTCTGTGTTAACAGGATTGTTCTTGTACTTCTTTTTTATTTTTTCGAAAATGGGTTTTACATCAACTCCATTTTCCAGTTCTATTTTATTCTTTGAAATAAAATAATCGGGATAGTTGTTGCGAAAAGATTTCAAACCTTTTTTGAAACCGGCAAAATGAGAAAGAAACAAACCAATACCAATCAAAGCATCTCGACCATAATGAAAATCAGGAACAATGATGCCGCCGTTTCCTTCGCCGCCGATAACGGCATTCACTTCTTTCATTTTTGTAACCACGTTCACTTCACCAACTGCAGATGGACAATATTGCCCGCCTCTTTTTTCTGTAATTTCCTTTAATGCTTTTGTGCTGCTCATGTTGCTGACAGTGTTGCCAATTTTATTAGTCAATATATAATCTGCAACTGCAACCAAAGTATATTCTTCGCCAAACATATTGCCATCTTCTGTAACAAAACAAAGACGGTCAACATCGGGATCAACAGCAATTCCAAAATCAGCTTTGTGTTTTACCACTTCATTGCTTAAAGAATTAAGATGCTGTGGCAATGGCTCCGGATTGTGAGCAAAATTTCCATTCACTTCCCCGTTAATAATTATCACTTCAGCAACGCCTAAACTTTTCAACAACTCTGGAAGCACCAATGCACCGGTTGAATTGATGCAATCAACAACAACCTTGTATTCTTTTTTTGTGATGGCTTCTACATTGATCAACGGATATTTTAAAACAAGATCAATATGTTTTTGCAGGTAAGTATTGTCAACCTTAATCTTTCCTAATTTATCAACAGAAGCAAAACCCAATGCCTCGCTTTTTGCCCGGTCTAAAACTTCTGCTCCTAATTCTGCATCAATAAATTCACCATCAGCGTTCAACAATTTTAAGGCATTCCATTCTTTTGGGTTGTGGCTTGCAGTAATAATAATACCGCCATTAGCACCTTCCAACTTTGTTGCTAATTCAACTGTAGGTGTGGTTGATAAACCTAAATCAATAACATCAATGCCAATACTGATCAAAGTATTTATTACCAACTGGCTCACCATTTCTCCGCTGATGCGGCCATCACGTCCAACAACAATTTTCGTTGTGGCAGATTTATCTTCACGCCTTTCGGCAATGATGTTTCCAAAAGAAGCAGCAAATTTTACAATGTCAATTGCTGTTAACGATTCGCCAGGTTTTCCACCAATGGTTCCTCTTATTCCTGAAATGCTCTTTATCAATGCCACAAAACTGGATTTAATGCCCAAAAAATTCGGGAGGCAAAAATAAGGTTTTCAAACTTAGGGCTTTCAAGATGCAGCCTTAAGCCTTTACTTTTGTAAAAAATTTGTTGATGGCAGTTAAAGAATGGTATAAAGACTGGTTTAATTCTCCTTTTTATCACAAACTCTACTTTGACAGGGATGAAAAAGAAGCAGAGAAATTTATTTTAAGATTATTGAATCATTTCAAGCCTTCAAAAAATTGCCGCATGTTGGATGTGGCCTGCGGAAAAGGAAGGCATAGCAAGTTTCTTGCGGAACAGGGTTATGATGTAACAGGCATTGATCTTTCTTTTGACAGCATAGCCGATGCAAAACAGTTTGAAAACGAAAACCTGCATTTTTACCAGCATGATATGAGGCTTCCTGCCTGGATAAATTATTTTGATTACGTTTTTAATTTCTTTACTTCTTTCGGTTATTTCAATACAAGGCGTGAACATGATGATGCCATGAGCACCATGGCACGTTCACTTCACCAACTGCAGATGGACAATATTGCCCGCCTCTTTTTTCTGTAATTTCCTTTAATGCTTTTGTGCTGCTCATGTTGCTGACAGTGTTGCCAATTTTATTAGTCAATATATAATCTGCAACTGCAACCAAAGTATATTCTTCGCCAAACATATTGCCATCTTCTGTAACAAAACAAAGACGGTCAACATCGGGATCAACAGCAATTCCAAAATCAGCTTTGTGTTTTACCACTTCATTGCTTAAAGAATTAAGATGCTGTGGCAATGGCTCCGGATTGTGAGCAAAATTTCCATTCACTTCCCCGTTAATAATTATCACTTCAGCAACGCCTAAACTTTTCAACAACTCTGGAAGCACCAATGCACCGGTTGAATTGATGCAATCAACAACAACCTTGTATTCTTTTTTTGTGATGGCTTCTACATTGATCAACGGATATTTTAAAACAAGATCAATATGTTTTTGCAGGTAAGTATTGTCAACCTTAATCTTTCCTAATTTATCAACAGAAGCAAAACCCAATGCCTCGCTTTTTGCCCGGTCTAAAACTTCTGCTCCTAATTCTGCATCAATAAATTCACCATCAGCGTTCAACAATTTTAAGGCATTCCATTCTTTTGGGTTGTGGCTTGCAGTAATAATAATACCGCCATTAGCACCTTCCAACTTTGTTGCTAATTCAACTGTAGGTGTGGTTGATAAACCTAAATCAATAACATCAATGCCAATACTGATCAAAGTATTTATTACCAACTGGCTCACCATTTCTCCGCTGATGCGGCCATCACGTCCAACAACAATTTTCGTTGTGGCAGATTTATCTTCACGCCTTTCGGCAATGATGTTTCCAAAAGAAGCAGCAAATTTTACAATGTCAATTGCTGTTAACGATTCGCCAGGTTTTCCACCAATGGTTCCTCTTATTCCTGAAATGCTCTTTATCAATGCCACAAAACTGGATTTAATGCCCAAAAAATTCGGGAGGCAAAAATAAGGTTTTCAAACTTAGGGCTTTCAAGATGCAGCCTTAAGCCTTTACTTTTGTAAAAAATTTGTTGATGGCAGTTAAAGAATGGTATAAAGACTGGTTTAATTCTCCTTTTTATCACAAACTCTACTTTGACAGGGATGAAAAAGAAGCAGAGAAATTTATTTTAAGATTATTGAATCATTTCAAGCCTTCAAAAAATTGCCGCATGTTGGATGTGGCCTGCGGAAAAGGAAGGCATAGCAAGTTTCTTGCGGAACAGGGTTATGATGTAACAGGCATTGATCTTTCTTTTGACAGCATAGCCGATGCAAAACAGTTTGAAAACGAAAACCTGCATTTTTACCAGCATGATATGAGGCTTCCTGCCTGGATAAATTATTTTGATTACGTTTTTAATTTCTTTACTTCTTTCGGTTATTTCAATACAAGGCGTGAACATGATGATGCCATGAGCACCATGGTAAAAAGCTTAAAGCCCTCCGGAACTATACTCATTGATTATTTGAATGTGCATTATGTGGAAGAACGTATTGTGCATAACGAAATAAAAACCGTTGACAATACTCAATATGAAATTCACCGTTGGATGGATGAAGATCATTTTTTTAAAAAGATAACGATCTCTGATCCTTCTTTAGACAAGTCTTAAGACTTCCCAAGGTTTCTGCCAAGGCAACGGATGCACCGCCATGTAAAATTCCCATTGGCTGAATAGTTCGATAATCAACAGGCATAGTTCCTTTTAGAAAATCCTCTCCTATTTCTGTAATTGTT